>Ga0209410_1000395_pt1 | contig 19943 bp, 17 predicted proteins | sample Mar14436cmmetaG_FD_184135 | JGI IMG/M metagenome (GOLD analysis project Ga0209410, IMG submission 184135) | Marine hydrothermal vent microbial communities from Guaymas Basin, Gulf of California to study Microbial Dark Matter (Phase II) - Marker... ... | reverse complement strand
AGCCTCGAACGCCGTGAGGGTGTGAGAAGAATAGACGCGAGGACCATAGTGAAGATCGTGCCTACCGCCCTAGATATACTCAACTTTTGAGGCTGCTGTGGAGGAGGCCCACGGAATATCCCTTAAAGAGCAAGGATTTATTAGTTGATAGAGACCTTTCTGTCTGGGTGGTCGTGATGCCGGAGAAATTGGCGATAGAAGGAGGTAAACCTGTACGCGAGAAGCCTCTGAGAGGCGGTTGGCCAGGAGCCATGATGATTGGCGAAGAGGAGAAGAAAGCTGTTCTAGAAGTCCTTGAGAGTAAGTCTCTGTTCAGGTATTATGGGCCGAACCCGAAGTATAAGGTGGCTCAGTTTGAGAAAGAGTTCGCTGAGTTCATCGGAACGAGATACGCGCTGGCTGTCACTTCCGGCACCGCCGCCTTAAACGTCGGCATAGCCGCTCTAGAGGTCGGTCCCGGAGACGAAGTTATAGTTCCAGCCATAACATTCATAGCTTCGGCCGGCGCAGTGGCATGCCAAAGAGCTGTCCCTATCTTCGCCGAGGTAGACTACTCGCTGGGACTGGACCCGGAGGATGTGGAGAAGAAGATCACGGAACGCACAAAGGCCATAATGCCAGTTCACCTTCAAGGTGTCCCCTGCAGGATGGATGAGCTCATGGAGATAGCTGAGAAGCATGGCCTCAAGGTTATAGAAGACTGTGCCCAGGCGGCTGGGGCGAAATATAAGGGGAGGCGCGTCGGATCGATAGGCGACGTGGGAGCCTTCAGCCTGCAGCTGAACAAGCTGATAACCTGTGGGGATGGTGGAGTTGTGACAACAGATGATGAGGAGATCTACGAGAAGGCCGTGAGATACCATGATCACGGTTTCTTCAGGGGTAAGGAGGGAGGCGAACCTTTCGTCGGCCAAGTTTATAGGATGAACGAGTTGAGTGGAGCTGTAGCCTTAGAGCAGTTGAGGAAGCTCGACAAGATAATCCGTCTTTTGAGGAGGGTTTATGACCGTGTGATCGACGGCATAAAAGATGTGGACGGCATAAAATTAAGGGAGACCCCTGACGCGGACGGGGTTGCCGGAGTCAGCGTCTGCTTCTTCACCGAAGACGTCGAGACCGCTGACAAGTTCATAGCAGCGTTGAGGGCCGAGGGAATACCCGCAGGCAAGCTATACGAAGGGAAACCCGTCTATAGTCTACCGCAGATACTCCACCAGAGAACGCTCAACAAGGCCGGATGCCCATGGAGATGCCCCTTGTACAAGGGTAAGGTGGAGTACAAGATGGGAATGTGCCCTAAGGCGGAGGATATAGCCATGAGAGCCATCTTCATCTATCTGAGCCCCCTATACACCCTTCAAGACGCTGACGATATAATCCACGCCGTAAGAAAAGTAGCTGAAAACTTGCTTTGAAAGTTATCTCCTAAAAGGGGTGCATTATTGCGGATTCTAACAGGGTTAGTGATAGTCACCATAATCTTCACTGCCTATCTAACAAAATTCTATATTGACATTTCTGTCTTTCCGTCCATTGCCGGAATAGATGAGATAGAACCTTTTCCACTAGCAGGCCTCCAACCGCTCTTCGTCTTATCTTACGTGGCAAACAAGACGTGGGAGTACTACAATGAACGCTTAAGCATGCAACCCTACTATTACTGGCCGGGCTACTTCGCTTGGAATATACACTACGAGGTTAGGGGCTACATCAATCTATATCGCCTCACTAGAGATAGGCTCTGGCTCGACAGGGCTGTGGCCAGGGTCGACCACATGGTTAATCTCTCCGATGTCAACGGCGACGGCGTCCCCTGCTGGGGAAACTATAACAGCACGTACGGTAGCCCTGAAGGACCCTACGACCCTCCGGGCATGGACGGGTCCGTTGTGATCGACGGCGTCATCTCCATAGCCGTTATGGAGACGGCGGCTGCGATAAACGGCTTATATGGAAATGAGCCTGCTGGAGAGTATAGGGAGAAAGCTGAGAGGTACGTAGAAGTTGTATCGAAGGTTGTTAAGAGGTGGTGGAACTACTGGACGAGTCTATCGAGTGATGAAGGCTACTACTGGTACTCCCCAAAACCCGAGGCGGCTGACTATGGGATAATAAACCAGTTCGGAGCCATGTGCGTTGCTGAGCTAATCCTCCACGACATTACTGGAGACGATGAATATCTGGTTCATCCCAGAATGTGCGCCAACTACTTCAAGAGGGCGCTCAGATATCTGCCGGACAGAGACGCCTACTTATGGAGATACGCCTATATCGGAGCGGAGAAGAACCCTGACAGGATGGAGGACGTGGGCCACGGAGCCATGGACGTGAGCTTCGCTTTCGAGATGTACAGGCGTGGCTTAGTCTTCAACGAGACCGACATGGTTAGGTTCTCAAACACCTACACGAACATCTTCTGGAAGGAAACTCCAACGGGAATCTTCTTAGGTTCCCATATCGACGGAAGCGGAACTAACGATTTCCCGCCAATACTCTGGGTTCAGCTGTCCCGATTCAATTACAGGTTATGGTTCAATCAATGGAGATTGATCAACAAGTACTTGGCAACGAGAAGGCTCGAGAAGACGTATGGGGGCTACGTACTTCAGTTCTTAACTGAGATTATGCTCTATAACCCTGAAAGGGTAGAGAACTTTAAACGGGTCATGGAACAGGAGATTGAAAGGGCTAGGAACGTAGTGGCAGGGATTCCACTTCCATTCCAACCTTACAGGTACATGGCTGAAGAGGAAGTTAGAAAAGCCCAAGAGTCGATCAACAAGAGAATCCTCATATCATTTATACATGTAGAGAAGTCTCTTAGAATATCTTCGGTGGCGTCATTGTTAGGAACAGTTACGTACTTAATCGTTGGGGCTTGGGCGGTTGCTTGTACATTAACGTTAAGAAAACGTTCGTGAAAGGTTGGAGGGCTTCAGCTGAGACTTTGAGTTGAACGCCATCTCTTTAACATGCATATTCGGCCCTTTGTAAAAGCTTTTTATTTATGTTACATTTACTTATCATGGCTCACCAAGGGTGGAAGCATGCTTAAGGGTTACAAGTTGCGCCTCTTGCCAGTACTCTTTTTAGTTTTCTCGTTTGTTCTAGCTCAAAGCTTCGTGCTAACGTCTGCCCGGGGTGAAGCCGCGATTCAAGGTGTCGTCATGGACGCTCTGACAGGCAAGGCTATCCCGGACGCTAAGGTTGTCATCTGGGACGTGTACGCTTACAAGAGAACGGTTATTGAGACCGACGCTGAGGGGAAGTACTCCTTTAACGTTGTTCCCGGCAACGCTTACATTCTGTACATCTACTCCGATAATGAGGAGACTGAAGGATTCGACTATGTTCCAATGAAAAGTTACACCTTCACCGTGAGGACCGGAGAGACCGTTAATCTGACGTGTTACCTCGTTCCCGGCGCGTCGGTCTTGCTGACCGGGAGAATATACGACGTGAGAAGCCGGCCAGCTCGGATGTACTTCGTTGAAGTTATCGATCCACTCACAGGGAACCCTCCAATACAGAATCTCAGGCCCAATAACTTCTCCTTGATCTCCAGCTGGGGGGACTCCCCTGACGTTAAGAGGATGGGTCTTCCCCGAGAGCTTGTGGTGATCCCGGCTGGGGTGACCGTCGATCTCAAGGTGTGGACGAGGAGCTTGACCACAAGAAGGCCGCTGAGGCCAGTGGACATCGAGTTTCTGGTAGATAATAAGGGTTCCCATTACCACCTTTCTCAAGGAGAGGCTGTTGAGGCTGACTTGAGTTGGTATTCTCTTCGAGAGACGATAAAGATTGTGAGAGCTTACTGGGATGAGACTTGGGAGAATCTTGGAAGAATGGAGAGCATGGGGTTTTACTTGGGAGATTTGAAGGGGGTTATGCGTAGCGTTAGGAGGGAGATCGAGGCGGCGGAGGAGCTGTGGACCCAAGGAAAGTTCTTGGAGGCCTTCAACACGCTAATCGAGCCGTACTGGGTTATAACCGTTAAGGTCGTCTATGAGACGAGTCGTATGTGGATGGTAGCTGAGTCTAGCGCCGTGTTCATGCCCCTCTTCCCAGCCTTCTTTGCCATCACCATGGGATTCTTCCTCTTTGAAGATACAAAGAAGAAGATGCTTTCCAGCTGTGTCTTTTACATGGCCTCCTTCGCCCTATTATATTACGTTTATCCAGGGTTCCAAGTGGTGGAGAAGAGTCGTCTCCTCCTCATATCATCCTCCGTCTTCATATCCGTGCTCTTCACGGTCTTCGGGCTTCCAAGGATGATAAAGGAGCCTGACGTGCCGAGCGCCTATCCTCTAAGAGCCGTTCTAAGCGTGGTCTTCTCCATGAGTAAAAGGAACATCAAACGCCGCTTAAGCAGAGGAATCTTAACGATAACGTCGCTTGCAATACTGGTTCTCGCCTTCACCGCTTTCACGTCCTTCGGCAAGGCTTTAGGAATCTTAACTGAGCCCGTGACGGGCTTTCATCCCCCATCGAGTGGAATCCTAATCAAGAATCTTCCTTTACCATGGGAGGAAGGGATTGAAGAGCCATACATACGGATCGTACCGGAAGAGGTGGACACCTACCGTGAACACCCAAACGTCGTGTTGGTCTCTCCTCTCGTCTGGGCTTCAGCCCCGGAACCCGACCAACCCATAGGCTCCTTAAGGATTAGAGATCAGGAATTCGAGGTATTTGGGATATTAGGAATAGACCCCTCATTGGAGGTGAAGGTAACCAATATAGGTCAAACCGTGATTTCGGGCAATATCAGCGACCTTGAGTCTCCTGGAGGAGTTCTCATCAGTCAAGAGGCCGCCGATCAATTGGGGGTTGAGGTAGGTGACACCCTACCCTTCTACCTTCGATCATCCGGGTTGTACAAGAACCTGACGGTTGTGGGAATAATAGACTCAGCTTCGCTGTCGAGTGTGATTGACATTAACGGAGAGTCCATCCTACCTTTCAGGAAGGTTACGAGAGAGGGCCGAGTAACCTACGCTAGAGTTGAGGCATCTAAAGTTATAATCCTCAATTGGACGGCTCTCTTAGAAAAGGGTCAGCCCTTAGCGGATATGTCCGCGATCTCCCGTCTAGCGATCCAGCTCAGCGACCAAGGGTACGTCAAGGAGTTCGTTAGGGGAGTAGTCTTCTCAAGAGAGTACACGGTCTGGGTCTCGGCCAACGGGCAGGTTAGGAAGTTCTATCTGGGAGAGGCTGTGGAGATGGGAGGCTTAGCCATAGTGGTACCGCTCTTAATAGTGCTACTCAACGTCGGGTTGGTTATGCTCTCCGTCGTTAACGAGAGGACACGGGAGATATTCATTCTGACATGTGTAGGCTTCAACCCAACCCACATAGCCTCACTCTTCTTAGCCGAGTCAATCGTGATGGGTCTGGTAGGTGGAGGCATAGGTTACCTCCTAGGTTTGAGCACCTACCGGTTGATGAGCCTATTCTCGATAGACATAGTCGTGAGGCAGAAGCTCGAGTGGTACTGGAGCGTGATAGGGGTCTTGCTCTCAGTGGGCACGGCGGTCCTCTCAGCCGTTAGACCTGCAACGAGAGCCTCCATGAAGGTTACACCCTCCATCGTGAAGAAAGTTAAGCTGAGCGGGAAGGAGAAGGCGAAACGTGAAGAAGAAATATGGAGGATATACCAGTCACAGAGGATCACCATGCCCGTGAAGATAAAGGATCAGGAGATGGTCTTCTTCTCCTCATTCTTCTCGACGCGTATGCGAGAGATGGCGCGTGGAATTTATGAGAAGGTTAGAGATTACAGCGAGAGCGAAGTGAAGACCCCGGAAGGAGACCTAGTAAAACGCTTCAACTTCAAATACGTCATCCTTGGAGAACCCGGAGAGATCGTGATAGTAAATGAACTTACAGCCACAAAAAAGAGCGGAAGCGAATACTACTTCTTAACGTTAGAGAGCAAACCTGAAAAACCGGGAATCCCTGGAACATACCTCGATAGAACAATCAGGGTTCTTAGAGACCTCCTCGCCGAATGGGAGAGAGAAAGAGAAAAAATCCTAGGAGAAACTTAAGCTCCTAGAGGGTAGAAGAACAGATAATTTGAGGTAAGAGATATAACACCCCAAGGGGATAGGTTCACACCCCCGTTCGAACCCTCAATTACGATTTCATTATCATTTTGGTCTATTAAAGGGGAAAAGAATTTTTTAATAGGTTGATTTAATGTTAGAATTAAATCTAGACTATTAGACTGGTGTTTGGAGATGGTTGACGCTGCTCTAACAGAGGAGGATCGGAAACATCTGAGAATTCTCACAGAAGAGTTATCTAAGGTTCGTCTACTCCTAGAGGAGCTCGTGGAGACCCTAGAAGTATTGGGTGATGAGGAGCTCATGAAGAGTATCGAGGCAAGTGAAAGAGCTCCTGCAGAGAGCTCCTGAAAGAGCTGGACCTTAATGGGCAAGAAATATAAACCTGCTCTTTACTAGGGAATTTCTAAGAAGCTTAAGAAACTCGATAGACATGTTCAGATCAGAATCCTTAGAGAAATAAAAATTTAGAGGAAAATCCGTTCAGTGGAAAACGGTTGATAGCTCTTTGAAGCCGCATCACGATTCAGCAAGCTTCCAACTTAACACCGAACGGTTTTGCATGCAAGATATTTCAAATGGGTCCAAAACTTTATAGTGTCTAATGGGAGTATCGATGCGTCATGAGAGAGTGTGAAGTGTTAGTGGATCCCCGAGTCGAGCTTGCCTCGGTTGTCCAGCTTTACGCTCCTTGGAATAAGGAGAGGAGAAAGATTAAGGAATATATCTACCTTGATGATGTGTTAAAGGTGTTTGGAAGATGGAAGAATCATGAGGCAGTGAGATGTTTCATGGATCTGTTCTACTCGGGATTCAGTTACGATGCACTGGTAGGGCTTATGGTTCACTTATCCGATCCTCCCCTTCTGAAGGTAACCACGGAACTCCCCAAGTATATTATTGGAAAGGCGGGAAGTGTGGAATCCCTAAAGAGTTTTATTAAGAGTCTCCGGGACTTCGCTCTTAAGTCAAACTTTATGGGATTTTATAAGAACCACCAATGTTTCTATGAGAACATCATAATGCTATCGAACCTAAAAGACGATGTACAAGGGACAATCATGCTTCTTGAGGACTTCTTCCAGGTGAGTGTGTGGAGATATAATGTTGTATTGACACCATTACTTGAGGGAAATTATGGACACTACATAAAGACTAGCCATGGTGCAGAAGTCTTCGCTTTCATAAGCCCGAAAGAAATAGTTGATGGGTCACCAATATTTCGAAGTACAACAGCAGTAATAGAGCATGAGTTTATGCATGCATTCGTGAACCCAATAACAGAGAAATTCAAGAACAATGTTAGGAAATACTCTTACCTCTATAAAGACTTGCAGAGTTTATCAAGTATAGGTTACGGAAACTGGGAGACTGCTCTTAATGAATTCATAATAAGGGCGTGCGCCATTGTAATCGGGTCATGCTATAGAGGGCTCAAAAAAGAGGAAATCACCAAGTGGCTTTGCATCGAAGAAAAGAGGGGTTTCAAATACATCAAGCTCTTCTACAAGGCAATAAGAGGCTATGCAAAAGATAGATATAAATATGGAGGTTTTCAAGAGTTCTACCCAAAAATACTCAAGATTTTAGACAATTTATCGTAAATCAATAAGTGACTAACCGTTATTGGCGCCGGGGAAGGGATTTGAACCCTTGAGGCCCCGAAGGGCCACTGGATCTCGATTCCGGCCCTCTTCTTCAGGGTGTCCAGCGCATTACCACTCTGCCACCCCTTGTCGGGGCCGGTGAGGCCCTGGCGATGGGTGTTCCCCGGCTCTCTAAAAATTTGGTTGGTGTGGGGTTCTTTAAAGTTTTTGTTCTTGGAATTCTCATCACCAAATAATTTTAGACGGTTTGTTGTGCGGCGTTATCTTCTCTTCCAGAGTTTGTCGTACAGTTCTTTGGTTAGGGTGAGTATTCCCTCCTCGAGGATGTGTTCGGCTTCAGGCTTTAGGAAGGTTACGCCGAAGTATTTGGGCGCTTCTTTTGGTGCATATCCACCCCTCTTGAAGGATTCGGCCGTAGGGAAGTATCCGACCAAGCCGTTTCCGTAGCTTATAACGTATGTATGCCTAAAGGGTGAACTCCTCTTTATCTTTAGGCCGATCTCGACGAAGAGTTCTCCTGGAACGGCGACTAGGAGAATCTCGTTTATGCCTATTAGGGTGACCTCAACGGGGTTTACCCTTGGGAATCTTCCCTCCTCGACGTGTCTGAGAACGTCCTCAGCCCACTGGACCATCGCCTCGGCTATCCTGATTCTTCCAGGCTCAGACCCTTCCAGCTTGAGCGCTTTAAGTTTCTCTTTGGCCGATTCGACTTCTCTACGGGCTTCCTCTATGGTTGGGGGAGGCTCAACGGGGAGTTCAAGGACCTTCTGGAGGGAGCCAATCCTGACCTCGGAGACACCTCTTAAACCCTCAGCAACCCTAACGGCTTCATCTCCGATCATTCTACCGACCTCCTCGACGTCCTTGAATGTTCCTTTCCCCCAAGCCTTCCAGTTGATGAGAGGGTCGATGTCTCCAGCCGCCCCGGTCGTGAAGATACAGCACTTTGCCAGTCTCTCTTCAACGGTACGCGTCGCGACTCCTGGATAGTCTGCTGAGACGAGGAGGTTTCGGGGGCCGAGGATGACGGGGTGGCAGGCGTAGTTGAGGACCAAGCATTGGACTTCCCCTTCAGAGTTATCTATGCGTATGACTCCTAGCTCCTCGTCGAGGGGGCCTTCGGCCCTCCTGTCTCTGTTGTAGCCGACGCCCTTGACAAAGCCTCTTCCAGCGGAGATTTTAGCGTCCTCCATATCTTTGGAGGCTTGGACGATCGAGTCGATTATCTTCTGTTCCGCCGCTTCGAGGTACTTCCGGTTTATCTCTCCCAGCATCCTCAGGTTCACGGTTGCAGGGCCTGAATGGGTGTGTGTGCACGCGATGATCATGTTTTGAGGCTTTATACCAGTCTTCTCGGAGGCTTCTCTCCTTATCCGCTCAACGGACTCCCTTGAGAGCCCCAAAAGATCGGCTGAGACCAGAACTGCCTTCTCGCCTACGCCGCGATCTTCAAGGACTAACGCTCTGGTGTAGAGGTTGTCGTGGACTCCTTCTGAAGGCTTATCCCGCAGAACGTAACCCGAAAGGTCGACTCCTAAGGGAGGAGTTATGTCAACCTTGGAGACCCCTGCCTTCAGGTTTCCCAACGCCGCACACTTCCCTTCTAGAGGAGCTCATCCACATTCTCTTTGATCTTCTCTATAGCCGCGACGATGTCTTCCATGTCCTCCCTTGAGCCTAACAGCATTCTCTGAGTGAACCAGAGGGCCTCCTTGTAGCATGCCCTCTCCGTGTTTGGTAGAGAAACCTCTGAGTAGTCCATCTTCTCAGATATGCTCTTCGGTATGAAGGGTATCCGTTTGAGGTTCTGGAAGGCTGGAGCTCTATATAGGGGTGTGTATCCCAAGCTGCAGGGTATCCCCTCGGCTACTAAGGCTTCTCTGAACTTTTCTCTGGAGAGACCCCCAAAAGCTTCAGAACTGTACTTGAAGATGTATAGGTGGTACGCGTGTTTCGTGACCTTCTCCGGCCTCTTTAGAGGGGTCACGCCGTCTATCTTGGAGAGGAGGCTCGTCAAGTATCTGGCCCTATCCTCTCTGATTTCGGACTGTTCCGGAAGCCTGCTCAATTGAACGAGGAGGATAGCCGCCTGGAACTCTGTGATCCTACAGTTGGTTCCAGGTATGAAATGTTCGTACCATGCCCCCTCCATGCTCCTTCCACAGTTACTGTACGACCAAGCCGTCTCGTAGAGTTTACGGTTGTCGGTGAGGATTATTCCTCCCTCCCCGCTGGTTATGTTCTTGCTCGACTGGAAGCTGAAGGCCGCCAAGTCCCCGTAGGAGCCGACCTTCCTCCCGTTCCATTCGGCTCCCCAAGCTTGGCAAGCATCCTCCACCACGACTAGGTTGTACTTCTCCGCTATAGAGTTGATCTTCTCCATGTCCGCAGGGCAACCAGCTATGTGAACGGGGATTATGGCCTTCACATCTTCTGTTATGGCGGCCTCGACGGCTGAGGGATCAATCGTGTACGTGTCTGGGTCTATATCGACGAACTTCGGGACAAGGTTGGCGTAGATGGCAGCGGTCGCCGTCGCCATGAAGGTGTAAGCCGGCATTATCACACTACTCCCAGCAGGTATTCCAGCCGCCCTCAGAGAGATCTCAAGCGCGGCGGTTCCGTTCGTAACGGCTACCCCATACTTGACACGGTGGTACTCGGCGAACCTCTTCTCGAACTCGGTTTTTTTGTTACCGCCTACCCCCCACACTCCGCTCTCCAAGACCTCTTTGAGGGCCTCGAGTTCCTCTTCGCCGTACACGGGCCATGAAGGGAAAGGTTTCTCCCGTACGGGCCTTCCGCCTTTCAGAGCAAAGCTTAGCCAACTAAACACCTCCAAATTCAAGGCGGCCTCTTCTTGAAGGGTTCTTTTATTTCTAAGGCGGTGGATGTTAACTTAAGATTTTCTCCTGTCGGCGTGTTTGTTCCCTGTGAAGGGGGAAGGTATTTAGGGTTAGAAGCCTCACTCTTCTCCTTGTTCCAAGGGATTTTAAGGATTGAGGGTGCTCTCAATGATTGAGATCATACCTATCAAAGGCGTGCCGATCATAAAGGAAGGTGACGATGTAGGCGAGGCCATAGTCAAGGCGGCTGAGGCCCAGGGAACCCCTATCCAAGACCGGGACATAATAGTCGTTACGCATGTAATTGTCTCTAGGGCTGAAGGAAGGATCGTAAACCTCGACGAGGTGAAGCCTTCAAGGTTCGCCAAAACCATAGCCGAAGAGTACGGGAAGGACCCTTCCCTCGTAGAGGTCGTCCTTAGGGAGGCTAAGAGCATAGTCCGCATGGGAGACGGACACATAATAGCTGAGACGAGGCACGGCTTCATCTGCGCCAACGCTGGAGTAGACAAGTCTAACGTGCCCGGAAAGAGGAATGTCGCCCTACTACCCGAAGACCCGGACCTCTCAGCCCGCAGGATAAGGGAGAAGATAAGAAAGCTGACCGGCAAAGACGTGGCTGTCATAATCTCCGACACCCATGGGAGAGCCCTACGCGAAGGAGAGATAAACGTCGCGATAGGTGTGGCTGGGATAGAGCCCCTACGCGACCGCAGGGGAGAGAATGACCTCTTCGGGTACACACTCAAGGTGAAGCGGACAGCAGTAGCGGATGAGCTCTCATCAGCGGCCGAGCTAGTCATAGGTCAAGCTGACGAGGGTGTACCCGCCGCGATAATAAGAGGCTACAGGTACCAGAAGTCTGAGGATGCAACTTCGAAGAGGCTTCTCAGGCCGAGGGAGAAGTCTCTCTTCATCTAGGATTAAGGGATTCTCTGGTCTCGGGTATGTTCCATAATGATCTGAACCCTCCCAAAACTTAGCCTAAGGAGGACGTGCGGACTTTATGCTCATCCAACACTTCTCCCAGAAAGGTTTGAAGTAAAGGAGAGCCAGCCCAAGCGTGGTGAGGGCGACAGCGGCGTAGAATATGGGGTCCGGTACGCCGATCTTCCTCGCTCCTAGGAGGGGTTCAGGTGTTCTGCCTCCTATGAGGAACCAGTGGCGGAGGCCTAGATGCGGGAGGATCGTGTAAAGCGGCAGGTCGAGAAGGCCTAGGATGCCCATGATCCTCATTCCTACCCGCGTCTTATGTCCAAGATTTATTCTTGGGATGAGTATGGCCAAGATCCATGAGACAATATTTGTTGTCAACGAGCCTCCTAGAAGCATTAGGCCATATGCGAAGTCCGTTTTTAACCCTTCAATCCTCGCTAGTCCTAACTGAAACTCCGGTGTCAATGCGGGCCGGGGATATATCTCTAGAAAGGCCACCTTCAGGTAGGTGAGTCTTCCACCAACGGATACTCCCCACGCTACGTGGCCGAGCTCGTGAGTAAGATCCATGAGGAAACCGGAGAGGGCTAGGATGATTACGAATAGAAGGGCCGCTCCGTAATCGACTTCAAACCTCAGTTTTGGAGCCGCGACTTTCAAAAAGAGGATGGCTAGAATGGAGATTGCAGTCCAGAAGAGAACGTTGATGAAGAGGCTGGTTAACCGAAACTCGGTGGGTTGAAGGGTTTTGGTCACCCTCCAGACAAGGGGATAACCATAATACTTATACCCGATCACGCTGAAGTCCGGAGGATTCTCAACTATTCCTGTTACTAATGAGACGAGAACGCCTAAAAATATGGCCGCCAGCAGATACTTACGGTTTAGAGGCAGCGATGCCAATCCTCCTCTCTCCGCCTCTTGGAGACCGTTTAGTAGAAGGGGAATCACCAGTTGATAATTCTACTTTTTAGAACGGGTGTTCTAAGAGCCGGAGAGATTTTGCTTTATTCACTCAACCTTCAAGTCTCTCAGAGACTTTCAGAGATAGGGGAGACGATTTAAGAAAAGAGAGGGGGCTAGAGAGGAGTAACGGAGGGCATCCAGAGGCGTACATCACCGCTTCAGGTTAAGACCTTTGATAGGGCATTCAGGCGTCCGGTGAACCTCTCAAGGAGTTCTCTGTCCATCCACAAGGGCGGGGTGTTAACCCATCTACCCTCATCGAAGTATGACATGGTAACCCTAACTCTTTTCCCGTAATCCGTCTGGTAGACCCTGACCCAGAGGTTCACGCCTCTACCGGAGACCCTGAAGCCTCCGCTCAGCTCCTTGCCGCTACTCCTCTCTACGTTCATGAGGACAGGCATAGAGGACTCCTTCACGTTACCTCTCTACTTAGATCAGTCTCCTCGAAGACCCGATCAGCTTTTCAGCGGCTATCCTGATGTCTTTCGCCTTGATCGTCTTCCTTCCTGCATGCATGGTGTAATCTAGAGCTTCCTTCGCTATCTTTAGGCCGACCTCCTCGATTATCTCCGCCAACTCCGCGGCCGCGGACTTACTGACTCTTTCCGCCCCAGCTTTCTTGCAGATTTTATGCATTGCTGCCACGGAGATGCTACCTTTCCGAACCATACAACCTCCTCCTTCATTAACCTCATATTCCTTTAAAAATACAGCAATATAAGGTTATCTAAAAAAGAAGGTAAAGATTAACACTTTTTCGGACGGATCAAACATCACTAAAACTCTTTTATCCATTTCCCCTCTTCCATAAGAGCTACAGTAACCGCTCCTCATGTAGAGAAGGTTCTTAAGCCCTAAGGGTAAGTCATGCTCATTATCTAACTGAGTAAAGAGTGAAAAATCTTTTTGTGAGGGTATGCGAAGACAAAGAAGACTCATCCGTTATTTCTTGATCAAAGTTTTGGGTATAAGACTTGCCCTGAGCACGTGGTCGGCTAGGACTATAGCCATACATGCCTCCACGACGGGGACTGCTCTTGGGACTATACATGGATCATGTCTACCTTTCAGTTCGAGTTCGACCTCCCTCATCTCTTTGAGGTCAACGGTTCTCTGCTTCTTGGAGATGGAGGGGGTTGGCTTGAAGGCCACCCGTACCACGATCGGCATCCCCGTTGAGAGCCCGCCTAGTATTCCTCCCGCGTTGTTTGTCAGCGTAGATACCTTCCCGTCTTTAACCACGTATTGATCGTTGTTCTCGGAGCCTCTCATGGATGCTGCCTTGAAGCCGGCTCCAAACTCGACACCCTTAACCGCGGGTATGTTGAAGAGCATCTTCGCAAGGTCGGAGTCTAGAGAATCAAAGATGGGTTCGCCTACGCCTACTGGAACGTTCAAGGCGATGCCTTCCACGACTCCTCCTAAACTGTCCCCTTCCTCCGCTGCCTTCAAAACAGCGTCTTCCATAAGAGCGGCTACTTCAGGGTCGGCGCACCGAACAGCGTTCCGATAAACGTTCACTCGGATATCTTCGTAGGAGACTCTCTTGGAGAGTTTGACTTTACCTATCTGCACCGTGTGGGCCAACACCTCGATCTCTAGGAGGTTTAGGAGCTTCTTTGCCACGGCTCCAGCCATAACGTATGCCGCGGTCATGCGTCCAGAGAATCGTCCTCCACCCCTGTAGTCGTTGAAGCCTCCGTACTTCACAGCGGCGGGATAGTCTGCATGGCCTGGCCTAGGCCTGAATCTTATAGCTTCGTAAGGTTTAGAGTCCACATCTCTATTCCGAACGATCATGCAGATCGGGGCTCCAGTCGTGTAGCCTCTGTAGACCCCTGATAGAATCTCGACTCTATCCTCCTCCATCCTGGGAGTGCTCACTCCGCTGAGGCCCGGCCTCCTCTTATCCAGTTCACTTTGCACGTCGGCTTCTGTGAGTGGAAGGCCAGCTGGGCAACCGTCTATGATAGCTCCGACGATGAGGCCGTGGCTCTCTCCGATGCAGGTGAAGACGAAGACTTTACCTATGGAGTTGCTGCTCACTTAAGTCTCCCCCTAAGAACTGAATGTCCCTAACAAAGTTTGGGTAGGATTTATTTATGCATTCGATTCCGAGGATTCTCGTCTCGCCCTCAGCCCTCAACGCGGCGACTGCGCAGGCCATAGCGATCCTGTGGTCGTTGCGGGGGTCGATCTCGGCGCCGTGTAGTTCTCCCCCAACCACCTCGAGCCTGTCATCCTCCACCTTAACCTTTGCCCCTAATTTGGCCATCTCGCTTGAGATGGAGACGAGCCTATCTGACTCCTTGAACCTGAGCCTCCTCACGCCCTTGATCACGGTTCTGCCCCGGGCGGATGCGGCGAGGGCGGCGCAGACGGGGACGAGGTCCGGGTTGTCCCTCAAATCGACCGTTATAGCTTCTAGAGCTCCCTTGACTCCCATAACCTCCACGTAGTTCTCTCCAACATTTACTCGGACATTCATCCGCCTTAAAATGTCGACGATGAGTCTGTCCCCTTGGAGGGTCTCCGCCGGGAGATTTTCAACCCTAACCTTCGAATCGGTTATGGCGGCAGCTGCCAAGATGAAGGAGGCTGAGGAGTAATCTCCTTCGATCATGTGGTCGGAGGGCTTATACTCTTGTTTGGGAGGAACCATTAAATGCCTGTAGTCTTCTTGAACCGAGACCTCGACCCCGTGTCTGCGAACAATGTTTATCGTCATCTCCACGTAAGGCTTAGACTCCAGCGGGCTTGTGAGAGTTATCCTGGTTTCCCTCTCAGCCTTCGGGGTTGCAAATATGAGTCCCGAGATGAACTGGGAGCTCACATCACCCCTTATTGAGGTGTCTCCTCCCCTTATCCCCCCGCCGAAGACTATTACCGGCGGGTAACCGTCGCGCCTAGCGGAGTAGCACTGGACCCCGAGGCTTCTGAGAGCCTTGAGCAAGGGGCCCATAGGTCTCCTCCTCAGACTCTCCCCTCCCGTCAAGATAGAGATCCCCTCAGCTAGAGCGCAGATCGGCGTGACGAAACGGATCGTGGACCCTGAGTTCCTGCAGTTGATCACGTCTGGAGGGGTGGCCGGTTTGGGAGCCCCGATGACCCTCAGAGCCTTCTCGTCGGCATCCATATCGATCTTCGCCCCGAGCATCTTGCAGGCTTCGATCGTGGCGAGCGTGTCCTCGCAGAAAAGCGGCCTCCGTATCCTTGATTCTCCGTCCGAGAGGGATGCCGCTATGACGGCTCTGTGTGTGTAAGCCTTTGAGGGAGGGGCCTCAACTGTCCCTTTGAGCCCCTCCGTCTTCCTCACTATGAGAACGGCCAATACTCGTCACACCAGTCTGTGGGCCTTCTCATGGTTGATCTCGGTCTTTATGATCTCTCCTCCCCAGCGTTCCAGCACCTCTAGGACATGGTCAACCGCGTCTTCGGGGACTATCGAAGCCACGGCGGGGCCCTTCCCCGAGAGCCCCGACGCTATGGCTCCGGCTGAGAGGGCTTCTATGACTATCGAGGTGTCGTATCCCAGAACCGAGGAGTAAAGGATGCCATTTATGGTCATGGCTTGCCAATGTTCACCTCTGAGCGCGATCCCGTGGACGGATGCGACCTCTTTGGCTATCAGCTTCATCCTTTTGACGTCCGACTTGGCCGTGTAAGATTTCTCCGGGGGCACATGGATGAGCACGGTGTAGTCCTCGGCCTTTACTCTCTTGAGGATTCTGCGGGACATGTTCTCCGTGATCACTATGTCCCCGAAGTAGGATGCGCAGGCGTCGTCGAACGCCCCCGTTATCGTCACCTTGGCGTCTATAGCCGCGTCAACCCCAAGGTTCACGAGGGTTACGTCGTCTATGGTCTCTCCTAGAGCCGAGACCGTAGCCAAGGCTATGGCGTTCGCAGCTGCGCTACTGCTCTTGAGGCCCCTCGCAATCGGTATGTTAGAGGTGGTCTCGACGTAAGCGCCGTACTCGTCCTTCAAACCGAAGTGTTCCAGAACGCGGTTGACAACGCTCTCTATGAGGATCGTGCTCTCCTCCGGGTCTGAGAGAATCCGGCCGACTATTCTCCCCGGCTCATTGGTCAATCTGACCTCGGCTTCGGTCTTCAAGCGGACTCCTAAGGCCGCCCCTAGACCGCATGAGATCGCATTCACGATTGTGACGGCGCCGTAAGCAACCGCCCTCCCCCTCTCAACCATAACTTGTCGCCCTCCTAAACGTTAGAGGATTATCCCTCTCCTTCTCAGTTCTCTCTTAGCGGCGTCCATCATAACCTCGACGGGAGCCTCGACCCCCGTCCACAACTCGAATGAGGCCGCACCTTGGTAGACAAGCATCGTCAGGCCGTCTATGGTCTTCGCCCCTGCAGCCTTCGCTTCCTTTAGTAGGCGGGTTTCGATCGGGTTGTAGACGAGGTCGAAGACGGTCAAGCCCGGTCTCAGGAGCTCCTTCGGAATCGGGGTTTCGTCCTCGTTGGGGCGCATCCCCACGGGGGTCGCGTTTATAACCACGTCCGAGTTCTCCAGTTCTTCCTTCAAGGTCTCCTCTGAGAGCCTGCATGCCCTGACCGTTCCTTCCACCTTCTTCTTCAGGTCCTCGGCTAGGGTCTTGGCTCTCCCATACGTCCTGTTCAGGATCGTGAGCTCGCGGACTCTTGGTGCTAGGGTGAACGAGACCGCTCTAGAGGCTCCTCCAGCACCGATTATCAGAACCTTCTTGGCTTTCAAGTCTCCATCCACCTCCAGTAGAGCCTTCAAGGCTCCACGGCCGTCCGTGTTGTAACCTACGAGCACGCCGTCGTCGTTGAGTATCGTGTTGACGGCGCCGAGGAGCTCGGCTTCCGGGTCTAAGCGGTCCAAGTATCTGATGACCCCTATCTTGTGGGGCATCGTCACGTTCAACCCGTGTATGCCTAGGCTCCGGACCCCCCGTATGGCCCACTCGAGCTCCTCGTAACGAACCCTGAAGGCGACGTAGACGTAGTCCAACCCCAGATGCTTGAAGGCCGCGTTGTGGATGCATGGGCTTAGAGAATGTTCAACGGGGTCCCCTATGACCGCGCAGAGACGCGTCTTCCCGGTTATCGTCATGTCTCAATCCTCAGCTCCGAGTAGAGTTTTTTCATCTCGGAGATGGAGATTTGGCCCGGAGCCGTCTCCAGTCCTTCTTGGAGCGATGCGTATGTGAAGTACGCTCCGAAGACAGGTGCTAGAACCCTGGAGAGTCTTCCTCTCTCACCCATTGCGAAGCAGACGATCTTCGTCTCATCGCTGAACATGAGGTTTAGGAGCAAACATATAACGCTGTCCGGGGTCTCCTTAGCCGTCGTGACGAGTTTACATACTTCGGCTCCAACGGCGATCTCCCTCTCCACTATGTCCTCCATCTCAGCCATTCCCGGGGTTCTGGTGAAGTCGTGGTATGAGACTATCGGCTTAGCCCCGGCGTCACGGAGCCTCGAGACTATAGACCCCACTCCTTTCGCGGTCAGCTCCACATCGACGTAATGGAACCCCGCCTCCGCGGCCTCAATTAGGGTTCTAAGCCTCACCTCCTCGTCTTGAGACCTGAACCCTCCCTGTTCATACTGCCTGTTGGTCGCGATTAGCGGAACCGAAGCATATTCCGGTATCTCGTATATTCTGTCCAGCTGGTCAAGGTAGTCTAGACGAACCTCAACGATGTCAGCCCCTGAAGCCTCAGCCCTCTCTATAAGTGGAACTAATCCCGAGACCGTCTTGGCCCGGACGGGAACGCATACCCTAACCCTCATACCTCTATTATCCTCTCCTCCTCAACAAGGGCCCCGAAGTGTCGGCCTCCCTTCTCTAGGTGAACTAAAACCTTGTCACCCTTCTTCAGGTCTTTGAGGGAGATGCTTCCGTCCTCCGTGACAACCCTTATGGTCTCAGCGTTCTGGAGTATCGTCTTTACCCTTCGACCGTTACATTCCGCCTCTATGAGGATGAGAGGTCTCCACTCAATCTTGACGCGGCAGATGTGAGCGGTCCTGCTTCTTCCATGCCGATCCACAATTAAGACTTCCTCGCCGGCCTTCAGCTCGGACAGGTACTTGGTTCTCCCTCCAGGCGCAATGACGTATAGGGCGATGGAGCCAGCGTTAACCCGGAATGGGCGGGGTTGGACGAAAGGTGTCTCGTGAACCTCAGCCTCTACTAGGAAGAAGCCGGATGATTGGCATCCGACGAGGAGGCCTTCACCCTCATTCATGAGGTCGCAGGTGTCTATGCAAGCCCGTGCTCCGACGCCTAAAGGTTTAACCTCAACGATTTCGGCCGTTTCGAGCCTTAACTTCTCGGAGGCCTCGACCTCCTTCAAGACCTTGTAGATTCGCATCGCCTCGTCTGCGTCGGGGGTGTCGGCCGCCACTCCACCCGCCCCTATCTCCAGAGTCTCGAGGGCCAGCTTGGCTTCTTGGGCGTCTTTAGCGACGGCTATCAGCGTGCTTCTGCCTCCGATCTCGGCTATGAGGTTCTCTAGGGGTATGACCTTCCAGTCTTGGAACAACGCCACGATGTAGTCGGATGAGAGCTTAGCGGCCTCTATCACCTTCCTCTCGTCGCCTTTAGATTTGACCGTCAGGCTGATGCATGTCTTCTTCCCCTCGTTCTTGGCCTTCTCAAGGTCGGCTAGACTCTCAACTAGGAGGATATCACTCTCCGGGGATGGGGAGACTATAACCTTCGCGCCGGACTCCCTCGCCAACCCCACATCCTTTGGGTTGACAATGTAGGCTTTACAGACTTCTGAGGTCTCAGCTATAAGGTTCTTCTTTTTCTCACGGCTTAGGTCTGGGTTAACTTTGATCCAGAACTCCTTCATCGACTTGTTCCCCCGCTTCAACTTGAATCGGATTTTACAGCCTCCTTTATAAGGTGGACGGCTCGATCCTTATCCTTCTGGTCGACGAAGATTATTACACTTGACGTTATTGTGAAGATTCCATAAATGTTTATGCTTGAGGACTTGAGGGCGTCCGCTATGTCGCTTATGACTCCCGGGGTCTCCTCCAATCCTACATCCCTGACCTTTATGAAGGTTAAGTTTCGCCTCAGAGCCATGGCTATAGTCTCTTCCTCCTCGACTATTATTGAGTGGATGGTCTCTAGAAGCCTCTCAGAAACATTGGTGACGGGTAGATAAAGGATCAGGGAGTTCTCGTTCATGGACATTCCAAGAATCTCGACTTTAGACCCTCTAACCTCTCTCAGTATCCTATACACGACCTCTGGAGATTCTGAGACCCTCTTGCCCACAACGGTTACAGCCATAACCGGGTTCGAGTACGCGTCAACCACCAAGTTCTGCGGTAGCCCCCCACGTATTATGGTTCCCTCCGATCTTAGATCATCAGACGAGTTCTTTATGACCTTGATGTCTATGGAGGGGCTCTTATACTTTAGGGCTTTTTTGCGGATGAACTTGGCTCCGGTGTCTGCAAGTCCAACAAGAACGTCGACAGAGACCTCGTCGAGTCTACGGGTT
>Ga0209410_1000393_pt1 | contig 19982 bp, 20 predicted proteins | sample Mar14436cmmetaG_FD_184135 | JGI IMG/M metagenome (GOLD analysis project Ga0209410, IMG submission 184135) | Marine hydrothermal vent microbial communities from Guaymas Basin, Gulf of California to study Microbial Dark Matter (Phase II) - Marker... ... | reverse complement strand
GTCAAGAAGGGGTGGTGTCTCCGAAGAGGTAGGCCTCGATGAAGGGGTCAAGATCGCCGTCCAAGACCCGTTCAGCGTCGCCCCGCTCAAGGCCCGTTCGGTGATCCTTCACCATCTTATAGGGATGCAGCACGTAAGAGCGAATCTGGCTGCCCCAAGCGATCTCCTTCTGATTTTTATGAATCTCCTCCCGCTGCTTGGCCCGCTTCTGCATCTCCAGTTCGTACAGGCGCGCCTTCAGTATCTTCAAGGCCATGGCCCGGTTCTGATGCTGGGAGCGTTCGTTCTGACACTGGACCACGATCCCCGTGGGCAGGTGGGTGATGCGGACAGCGGATTCGGTCTTGTTTACGTGCTGCCCCCCAGGCCCGCTCGAGCGGAAGGTCTCGATCTTCAGGTCCGAGTCCTTTATCTCGATCACCACATCGTCAGGGGTCTCGGGGAAGACGGACACCGAGGCAAAGGACGTGTGTCTGCGCCTGCTGGCGTCAAAGGGCGATATCCTCACCAGCCTGTGCACCCCCGTCTCCCCTTTTAGGTACCCATAGGCGTAGTCCCCTTTCACCAGGAAGGTCACGCTCTTTATCCCCGCTTCCTCGCCAGGGGTCAAATCGACCACCTCCGCCTTCCATCCCCGCCCCTCGGCCCAACGCAGGTACATCCTCAAAAGCATCTCCGCCCAGTCCTGGGCCTCGGTGCCACCTGCGCCAGCGTTAATGCTCACGAAGGCGTTGGCCTTGTCCTCGGCCTCGGTGAAGAGCTGTTCTATCTCCCAGCGGCGCACTTCGCGACCGAGACGCTCAAGGCGTTCAGAGGCCTCCCGCCTCAGCTCCTCGTCTTCAGAGGCCATCTCAAGCAAGACCTCGATCTCCTCCACCTCCCGCTCGAGGGCCTCCCACCGGGAGACGACCTTTTCCAGATTCCCCTTTTCCTGAAGGATTTCCTTGGCGTGGCGTTGATCGGCCCAGAAGTCGGGCTTCGATTCCTCGCGTTCTATTTCGGAGATGCGCTGACGTTTTGCGGCGGGGTCAAAGACGCCCTCCCAGGAGCTCAATCCTGCCCTTGAGCTCCTCAAAACGATCTTTCAGTTCCTCTACCATCCCAACCTCCCTGCTATAGCTCCTCCGGAGTGATAATATACTCACCCTTGTCCCTTTTGGCCAGCTCCCCCTTTGCCTTTTCCCCCAATTTCCAACCCAGCTCCAGGGCCTTTATATTGAGCTCCTCGGTCCCCTTGGGGACTCGGTCAAGGACCGCCTTCTTGAGGTTCTCAAAGCCGACGATGCCGCTCAAAGCACCCACTGTCCCCAGCGCGATGATGTTGGCCACTATCTCCCTGCCCAGGCGTTCCCTGGCCAGACGGGTGAAGGGGATCTTGACCACCCCAGGGAGGGGGAACTGATCGCAGTAGGTGGAATCGGCCACGACGATACCCCCTTCTTTCACGTCCTTGGCGTAGAGGTTGAGGGACTCCTGATTCATCGCAAGCAGAAGATCGAGCGCCAAGGGCTTGGGATAGTCAATCTCCTGGTCGCTCACCACCACTTCCGACCGACTGGCCCCTCCCCTAGCCTCTGGACCGTAGCTCTGGGTCTGGACGACCTCTTTGCCCTCGAACAGCCCCACGGCCTCGGCCAGGATGATCCCGATGAGGATCAGTCCCTGACCTCCATAACCGCTCAGCCTGACTTCATACCTCTCCCCCACTGCTCTTCGCCCTCTCTATGATCTTCTCGTACTCCTCCTGATAGATGGGGAGCTCCCTCTCCATAAGGACGCCGATGACGATCTTCCCCTGGAGTTCCTCGGGGGACATCTCTTTGGCCTTCTCCACGGGCACGGAGTTGTCCCGCTGCCACTGCATCATCTTCACAGCGTCCCCCAGCCGGTTGAGCTTTCCGTACTGCACGGGACAGGGGCTCATCACCTCCACTACCCCAAAGCCCTTCTTCTCTATAGCCCGCTCGATGAGGTTGTCCAGCAGCTTCACATGGTAGACCGTCGCCCTGCCGACGAAGGCCGCCCCTGCCGTGGCCGCCAGCTCCGCGATCTTCAGTTCGTGCTCGATGTTGCGATAGGGGGCGGTGGTGGCCCTCATGCCGTAGGGGGTGGTAGGGGAGATCTGTCCCCCGGTCATGCCGTAGATGTGGTTGTTGATGATGATGGCCGTAAGGTCCACGTTCCTGCGGGCCGCGTGGATGAAATGGTTGCCACCGATGGCCAGGGCATCTCCATCCCCCATCACCACGATCACCTTCAGATGGGGTTTCACCAGTTTGATCCCCGTGGCAAAGGCCAGGGCCCGCCCATGGGTGGTGTGCAGCGTGTTAAAGTCCACGTAGACCGGCATCCTCCCGGAACACCCTATCCCCGAGACCAAGACCACCTCGTCCTTGGAGAGGCCCATCTTGTCCACCGCCCGAATCAGCGACCCCAGGACGATGCCGTTGCCACAGCCAGGACACCAAATGTGGGGGAACTTCTTGTCGTGACGCAGGTATTTGTGGATGAGCCTGGTTACCTCCTTCATGAAAGGGCCTCCTTCATCCGCTCGAGGATCTCTGCAGGGGTGATGAGGGTTCCGTCCACCTTGTTGAGGGTGACGACCCTGCTTCTGCCCTGGTTCACCCGCTTAACCTCCCGGGAGATCTGCCCCATGTTCATCTCCGGGACCAAAAGCACCTGGGCGCGTTCCGCAAGGCGCTCCACAGCCGGCCTTTCGAAGGGCCACAAGGTGAGGAGCTTCAGCAACCCGGCCTTTATACCCTCACGACGGGCCTCGATGACCGCCCTCTTGGCCGAACGGGCGACGCAGCCATAGGCGATCACCACCACCTCGGCATCGCCGGTCTCGAACTCCTCGGAGAGGTGGATGTCGGAGAAGTTAGCACTGATCTTGCGGAAGATCCTGGCCATGAAAGAACCGATCTCATCGGGTCGGGAAGTGGGAAAGCCCCGGACATCGTGGATCAAACCCGTCACATGGTAGCGATACCCCTCCCCAAAGGGGGCCATGGGAGGGACACCAGAGGGGGTATCGGCGTAAGGGATGTACCACTCCGGGGGCATAGTGGGACGGGGCCTGTCGATCACCTCCACCTCCTCAGGGGCAGGAAGGGCAAGTTTCTCCCTCATGTGCCCCACCACCTCGTCCAGCAGCAACACCACCGGCGTGCGGTATTTCTCCGAGAGGTTAAAGGCCCTGACCGTCATCCAAAAGCACTCTCGCACCGATGAAGCGCTCAGCACGATGATGGGGTGGTCCCCATGGGTCCCCCATCGGGACTGCATCACGTCCCCCTGGGAGGGCATGGTGGGGAGTCCTGTCGATGGCCCTCCACGCATGACGTCCACGATCACACAGGGCACCTCAGCCACACAGGCATAGCCGAGGTTCTCCTGCATGAGGCTGAAGCCAGGACCTGAAGTGGCCGTCATGGCCTTGGCCCCTGCCAGAGAGGCTCCGATGACGGCGGCGATAGAGGCCAGCTCATCCTCCATCTGGATGAACACCCCTCCCACTTGAGGCAGTCGCCAAGCCATCCGTTCCATGATCTCACTGGAGGGGGTAATGGGGTAGCCGGCGTAGAAGCGACAACCCGCCGCAATAGCCCCTTCCACTATCGCCTCGTTCCCCTGAAGGAGGAACTCCCTTCTCCCATCACCCTTGGCCATGGCCCTCCTCCATTACGGCGATGGCGAAATCGGGACATCGCAACTCGCACCATTTGCAGCCTGTACAGGCATCGGGGTTGGCGGGATAGGGATAACCCTTGTCGTCCCGTTCGAGGACCCCCTTCGGGCAAAAGGCCACGCAGATCCCGCACCGCTTACACCAAGCCCGATAGATGTCGATGTAATAGGTTCTCTTCATCTGAGCTCCACCGCGATGGGTTCTGCACCCAGGACTTCTCCTTCTCCTATACGGAAGCGAAGCGCAATCACCATCACGCCCTTGGCCACTGCCTCCACCAGGGCTTGCGAGAAGGCCCGGTCCATCCTCCAATGGGGGGAGAAGACCTCTGCATCCTCCCTCAGGACCATGAAGACCACCGCTGCCTTCCCCCCGGCCTCCGTTATTTTCCCCAAAGACAGCACATGCTCCCTCCCCCTCAGGGTGGGAGCATCGGGGAAAAGCGCCCTTTTGTCCTCCACCAATGTTACCGATTTCGTCTCTACCCAGACCCTTTCTACACCCTTGGACACCAAAAAGTCAAACCGCCTCCCTTGGTAAGGGACTTCGGCCTCAATTTTCATCGTATCCTTCAGGGCGGGGATGAGGCCACGGCTGACGGCCCAGGGGAAGAGGTGGTTTGCCATCCTCGAGTCGACGCAGACCCATATATCCCCCGTGAAGATCCCCCAGAGATCGAAAGAGGTCTTACGCCCCTCGGGGTCACAGCGTCGCAAAAGGGCGGGCCTTCCTCTCACCAAGAGCTCCCTCAGTCTACCGGAATTGGGTAAAAAGGCCTCCGTCGGCCTGCCCGCCACCTCCACCTTGACCAAGAAACGGTTGACCCTCTCGAGGAATGCCCCCTTGACGAACCCGTGTCTCAATACTTGACCTCCACCAAGAAGAGGCCCCGAGCGGGGGCGGTGGGACTGGCGCGACTGCGGTCCTTGGCGGCCATGATTTCCTCGAACTCCTCAGGGGTTATCCGGCCTCTGCCCACATCCACCAGCGTCCCTACAATGCTCCTCACCATTCCCCGCAGGAAGGCGTTGGCCTCGAAGACCATCACCACATGGCCAGGGGAGCGCTCATGGACCTCCGCCCTGCGGACCTCCCGTACGGGGTTGCGGGTATCGGAGCCGCTCAATTGGAAGCTGGAGAAGTCATGAACCCCCAGCAACATGCGGCAGCACTGCTCGATGGCCTCGAGGTCGAGGCGTTCAGGCAGGTGCCAGCAGAAATGCCTCAGGATGGCCGATGGCCAAGGGGTGAGGAGGAGTCGATACTCATAGACCTTTCCCGTGGATCTGAAGCGGGAGTGGAAAGAAAGGGGGACCTCTTCCACGGCCTTCACCACCACGTCATCCGGTAAAAGGGCGTTGAAAGCGCGCTGCATCGTCTCCGGGGGGAGTTTGGAGGTGGTCTTAAAATTGGCCACTTGGCCCAGGGCGTGGACCCCTGCATCGGTCCTGCTCGCCCCGATCAACCTCACCCTGTGGCCGACCACTTGGGCGATGGTCTCCTGCAGGACCCCTTGGACAGTCCTCTGATCCGGCTGGATCTGCCAGCCGTGAAAATGCGTGCCGTCATACTCTATCAGCAACTTCAGGTTCCTCATCTTATCTCCACGGCCCCCTCGGGGCACACCTCCTGACAGCAATAGCACCGTATGCACCCGGTGTAGTCGATGTTGGGCTTCCCCCCGATGATCGTGATGACCTTGGGGGGACATGCCTCAGCACAAAGCCCACACCCCTTACACCTCCCGAAGTCCACCTTAGGCCTGGGTAGAAAGGCCCTCCTGATGGGCCCTTTGAGGAAGCCCGGCAGACCCCAGGTGAGATCCGCCGCCCGGGGGAGGCGAAAGGCGGATGTGGTGAAGGGATCCCCTATCACCTTCACCTCCGGGAGGAGCCCTCGCCTCGAAGCCACTTCGAGGACGGGCAACACCGTGGGTTCGAACCCCAAGGCTTCCATTACAGCTCTATCCAGGGCTACGGGGTCTTCCGAGGCGATGAGGGCCCCTACTCGGCGGGGGGTGCCGCTTGTAGGCCCCTCCCCCTCCATGGCCACGATGGCATCCATGACGGTGAGGCACGGCTTCAAGGCCAAACAGATCTCGAGGAGCAACGTGGCGAAGAAACCCCTATCGGTTCCCGCCTTGAGATGCCACCCCGCCTTCCTCATCCCCGGGACACAACCGAAGAGGTTCTTAACTGCCAGGGTCATCAGCATCATGGAATGGGTCTTGAGCTTGGGGAGGTTGATGATGCGATCGGCCGAAAGGGCAGCGGATGCGAGTTCCAGGACACGGAAGGAAAAGCCCTCGGGGAGGAGGACCCTCTGGGGCTTGGAGAAATTGACCACTTCGACCCCTACCCTTCGGGCCACCTCGTACATCCCCGTGCGTCTGAGGACCAGCTTCCACGGGCCCACTGCCGGGCTGTCCCCCAATAGGGGTTGCGCCCCTGCGTCCTTCACCAACTCGGCCACTACCTGAACCACCACCGGATGGGTGGTGACCGCCTTTTCGGGAAGGGAGGCCTGTAGCAGATTGGGTTTGAGCAGAACCCTCTCCCCTGGATGGACGAAGGCCTCTATGCCCCCCAACGGGGCCAGGACTTCCTCCACAGCCCGTCTGACCGCCGGGGGGGAGTAATCACTACACCTGGCCACCGCGACAAAGGACACCTCAGCCCCCCAAGAGGATCATGTCGGTGATCCCTTTGCGGATCATCATCACCGCGATGGCCGCCAACATGAGGCTGGCCACCTTGGCCACCCCTCGGACGCCCCCATCGCCTAAGGCCCTGACGACAAGCTCGGCCTGGCGGAAGATCGTCCAGGTGAAGAGCAGGTTCAGCACCAAAGATAAGAGGGTAGGGAGAAAACCATAGACGTCGACGGAGATCAGCAGGGTGGTCATCACCGCCGGACCCACGATGAGGGGAACCCCTAAGGGGACAACCCCCACGGTCTCCCCCGGCGAACGACGCGTTTTCTCCGGGAAGATGAGATCGTAGATGGCCAGCACCAGCAAGATGAGCCCTCCCGCCACTTTGAAATCCGACACCGTAACCCCTATCACCCTAAAGACGACCTTCCCTACCAGAAGAAAGCCGACACCTACTGCGAAACCAGTGACAACGGAGGCCTTGACCACCCGTTCCCGCTCTTTGGGGTCCATCCCCTCGGTCAGAGAGAGGAAGATGGGCAGGACCCCGATGGCGTCCATGGCCACGAAAATCGGTATCAGGGCAAGGAGGAAGTTCTTCATTTAGATTCTCGCATAGGAAAGGGTGGAGGAAAGTTCATCACCCCTTGGGGATGTAACGTACACCCTCCAATCCCTGAAAATGGGCATCCTGTGTCCAGAGAGTGGCTCCAAAGCGACGAGCAGTGGCGAGGATCACGCTGTCGGCCATGGGGATCTTCAGCTGATGACTCAACCGGGCCGCCTCAAGGGCGATCTCCGCGGTCAACTCCACTATCCTCCCCTGCATCATAGAAGCCACCGCCTGCAGGGCCTCTTCTTCGCCCCTCTGGCGAAGTACTGCCTTAAAGACCTCGTAAAGGACCACTGTGGGCACGATCAGCTCGCCCGGATCCTCAAGGGGAAGGGCAAAATCCTCCGCATTAGGACCATCCGCAAAAAATTCAAGCCAACCCGAGGAATCGACGAGGTTCATACGCGGTCCGGCTCACGCTCCACCGCTGTGTCGATCCCCTTCAAAAACCCCCGCATCTCCGAAAGGGGACGCTCGGGCACCAGCTCGATGTGCCCTCGATAGGGGATCACCCTCACCCTTTGCCCCGGCCTCAACCCCAAGATCTCCCGAACCCTTCGGGGGATGACGATCTGAAACTTCGGAGATATTCTCACGGTTTCCATATCGATCACCTTTCGCTTTACGTTATCCTCTTCGATTTAAATGTCAAGTCTCACCAACCTCCTCATGGCTTCCACCGCGGTTTCGATGGCATGGGGTTCTACCCGTCTGACCATCTCCTCATCTATTCCCTCACCCTTCTCCCTCTCCACGAGGGCTACCGTCACGCACCCTGCCCTGAGGCCCATGACGCCCGCCAGGGTCAGAACGGTGGCTGCCTCCATTTCACAGTTTATGGCCTTGAGCCTCCTCCATTCCTCCAGGGCACCTTGAAACCGTCTTATGACGTAGCCGGTGAAGGAATCGTATCGTTCCTGCCCGGCGTAAAAGGTGGCCAAGGAGACCGTCACTCCAACATGGACGGAGAACCTCCCGCGAGAAACCTCCCGGGCCGCCTCCACCAGGGCCCTGAGCACATCGAAGTCCGCCACGGCTGGGTATTCAAGGGGGGCGTAGTGCTCCGATGCACCGTCAAGGCGGACCGCTGCGGTGGAGATGACGACATCCCCCGTCTTCACCCCTTCTCCGATGGCCCCACAGGTACCGACGCGGATGAAGGTCCTGACCCCGAGCCTTGCGAGTTCCTCGATGGCGATGGAGGCCGAGGGGCCACCTATGCCTGTGGAGGTCACCAGGACTGGCTCCCCCTCCATCCTGCCGATCCAAGTCCTGAACTCCCTCCTCCAGGCGAGCTCTCGGGCCTGGGGATCGAAGGCGCGAGCGATCTTGGGGACTCGTTCAGGGGCCCCGGGCAGGAAAGCGAAGCGAGCCCCCATGGTCGCCTCCCTGTCCAGGGCGAGGTGGTACATCTTCCCTTTGCCCATGACCGTCTTCCTGCGCAGGGAACATCAAAACAGGGCAGCCACCCCTCCGAAGAAGAGGATGGCGATCATGAGGCTAATCCCACCCATGACCACCCAGCCGAGGACCCAGGCCAGGACAGCAGCCCCTAAGGCCCTGCCGAAGGTGGTCTTGAAAATAGGCACCATGATGAGGGCCACAACGGCGAACCCCGCGAGGAAGGCCAAAAGGGTCCCTCTAAGGGGGACGCCGCCCAGGACGAACCAGATCAGTAGCGAAGCAAGCCCCCCGAGGAAAGCCGTGACCAAGGCCTTGGCGTAGGAGCGCTCCTCTATCCCCGCGAGCTTTGCCCCCCACAAGAGGAAGGCCGCCTGGATGAGGAGACCCATCACACCCCCTGCCACCATGGCCAAAAGGAGGAGCCCGGCGATCTTCATGATTCCCTCCCGTTCTTCGGCATTGTAAAGGTCTTGGCATTATACAGGATGGCCTTTCAGAAGACCACACGGATCCAGACTCTGCTCGGGCTGTGGCCTCTGTGAGGAGGTCCGGTGGAGGCGATCCGCATGGAGGAAGACCGCCGTATCTATCCTGGAGGAGAAGGAGGTCTCCTCAGGGCGTTGACCCCCTCGAAGGGAGTGTGTATGTTCACGGGTAATGGAGCGGATCCTGGTCCTCGACTTCGGGTCCCAGTACACCCAGCTCATCGCCAGAAAGGTGAGGGAGCTCGGGGTCTTCAGCGAAATCCACCCTCCGGAGCTGCCCGCCGAGGCCATAAAGGGGATGGCTCCCAAGGGCCTCATCCTCTCAGGGGGGCCAAGCTCCGTTTACGAGCCCCATGCCCCCCTGCCAGACCGAGGGATCTTCGCCCTCGGCATCCCCGTCTTGGGGATCTGCTATGGAATGCAGCTCATGGCCCACCTCCTGGGGGGGGAAGTCAGGCATGCCCCTGAGCGGGAGTATGGAGGGGCGGAGCTCTGGATAGACGACCCCGATGAGATATTTAGAGGGCTCGACCCCTCACGGCCTTACCGCGTCTGGATGAGCCACGGGGACCGTGTGGAGCGGCTCCCCGAGGGCTTCAGGCCCCTGGCCCATACCTCCAACTCCCCTTACGCCGCCATCGCAGACAGCACCCGAAAGCTTTACGCCCTGCAATTCCATCCCGAGGTAGCCCACACCGAGATCGGCAGGGACGTCCTTCGGAACTTCCTCTTCGAGGTATGCCGTGCCTCGGGCACCTGGAACATGCGTTCCTTCATCGAAGAGGCCGTGGAACGCATAAGGAGGCAGGTGACCGAAGGGCGGGTGATCTGCGCCCTCTCCGGGGGGGTGGACTCCTCGGTGACCGCTGCCTTGCTGCTACGAGCGGTCCCCGATCGGGCGGTCTTCGTGTTCGTGGACAACGGGCTCCTGCGATCTGGCGAAAGGGAACGGGTGGAACGCACCTTTAGAGAGCGGCTTCACGGCGACTTACGGGTGGTGGATGCATCGGAGAGGTTTCTCGAGGCCTTGCGGGGGGTGACCGATCCGGAGGAGAAGCGGAGGATAATCGGAAACCTCTTCATCAGGGTGTTCGAGGAAGAGGCCAAAAAGATCGGCGATGTCCGCTACCTCGCCCAAGGGACCCTATACCCTGATGTGATCGAAAGCACCTCTTACCGCGGTCCCTCCGCCACCATAAAGACCCACCACAACGTGGGTGGGCTGCCTGAGGAAATGGACCTCCAACTGGTGGAGCCCTTGAGGGAGCTCTTCAAGGACGAGGTCAGGGCCGTGGGAAGGGAACTGGGGCTACCGCCGGAGATAGTGGAGCGACAACCCTTCCCCGGGCCAGGTCTGGCCGTGAGGATCATAGGCGAGGTCACCCCCGAAAGGCTCCGGATCCTACGGGAGGCAGACAGGATCGTGGAGGAGGAAATGAAGCGGGCTGGGTGGTATGGACGAGTCTGGCAGTCCTTCGCAGTGCTCCTGCCCGTAAAGACCGTGGGGGTGATGGGCGACAGCCGCACCTATGAACACGTGATCGCCTTGAGGGTGGTGGAGAGCATCGACGCCATGACCGCCGACTGGGCCCGGCTGCCTTATGAACTGCTCGAGCGTCTATCCTCCCGCATCATCAACGAGGTGAGGGGGGTCAACCGGGTGGTCTACGACATCAGTACAAAACCACCCAGCACCATCGAGTGGGAGTGAAGCATGGGTAAGGAGTTCGTCCACCTGCACCTTCACAGCCAATACAGCCTGCTGGATGGGGCCATAAGGTTTGAGGAACTCTTCCCCCTCCTCGAGACCTACGGAATGAAGGCTGTGGCCCTCACGGACCATGGGAACATGTTCGGGGCCATTGAGTTCTACCACGAGGCGAAAAAACACGGGATAAAGCCCATCCTAGGCTGTGAGGTCTACGTAGCCCCGAAGAGCCGGTTTGAAAAGGACGGAGACCCCTTTCACCTCATCCTGCTGGCCACTGACGCCCAGGGCTACCGGAACCTATCCCATCTGGTGAGCCTTGGATACCTCGAGGGCTTTTATCACAAACCCCGCATCGACTGGGAATTGCTCGAGCGCTACAATCGGGGCCTCATCGCCCTCACCAGCTGTTTAAAGGGGGAAATCCCCTCCTTGCTGCTTCAGGGCCGCTATGAAGAAGCCAAACAGAGGGCCGGTGCCCTAAAGGAGCTGTTCGACGAGGGCAGGTTTTATCTGGAGCTTCAGGACAACGGCCTCGAGGAACAAAAGCGGGTGAACGAAGGCCTGGTCCGCTTGAGTCGAGAGCTGGGGGTGAAGGTGGTGGCCACCAACGACTGCCACTATCTGAGGCGCTCAGATGCCCTGCTTCACGACGTGCTACTGTGCATCCAGACCGGCAAGAACCTCCAAGACCCTAAACGCCTGCGTTTCTCATCCGATCAGTTCCACCTGAGGCCCCCCGAGGAGATGGAGGCCCTCTTCAGCCACGTCCCTGAGGCCGTTAAGAACACCCTTGAGGTGGCCGAACGCTGTGAGCTGGAACTCCAGCTCGGTCAGTACCACCTCCCCCATTTTGAACCTCCCGGAGGGGCCTCCTTAGAGGACTATCTCAGGGAACTCGCCACCCACGGGCTGAGGAGGAGGCTCAGCGAGAGGAAGGTGGCCGACGCCGACCCCTACTGGAAGAGGCTTTCGGAGGAACTGCAGGTCATCAACTCCATGGGCTTCGCCGGCTACTTCCTCATCGTGGCGGACTTCGTCAATTACGCAAAGGAACGGGGCATCCCCGTGGGACCAGGGAGGGGTTCAGCAGCCGGTAGCCTCGTGGCCTACGCCCTGAGGATTACCGACATCGACCCGCTGGAACACGGCCTGCTGTTCGAGCGCTTCCTCAACCCAGAGCGGGTGAGCCTCCCGGACATAGACGTGGACTTCTGTTACGAATGCCGGGATGAGGTGATCCGCTACGTGATGGACAAGTACGGCCACGACAAAGTGGCCCAGATCATCACCTTCGGCAAGATGCAGGCCAGGGCGGTGGTGAGGGATGTGGGCCGTGTCCTCGGCCTCCCCTATCGGGAGGTGGACCTCATCGCCAAACTCATCCCCGCAGGCCCCAACGTCACCCTCAGGGAAGCCCTGGAGGTTGAACCGAGGCTAAAGGAGATGGCCACCCGGGACGAGCGGGTGGCTCAGCTCCTCGAGTTCGCCCAGCGCCTGGAAGGGATGGTGAGGCACGCCTCCACCCACGCCGCCGGGGTGGTCATCGCCAATCGTCCCCTTATGGACTACCTGCCCCTCTACCGCGCCCCGGGAGGGGAGGTCACCACCCAGTTCGCCATGAAGGACGTGGAGAGGATCGGGCTGGTGAAGTTCGACTTCCTGGGGCTGAAGACCCTGACCATGATGAGGCGGATCGTGGACCTGGTGGCCAAGAGGAAGGGGGAGGTGGTGGAGCTCAACGGGCTGCCCCTGGACGATGAGGAGACCTACCAGCTCCTCTCCAGTGGGGATACCACTGGGGTGTTCCAACTTGAAAGTCAGGGGATGAGGGAGCTGCTTCGCAAGCTCAAGCCCTCCACCTTCAAGGACCTGGTGGCGCTGGTGGCCCTCTACCGGCCAGGTCCCCTGGGGAGTGGAATGGTCGAGGACTTCATCAAGCGTCGCCACCGCAAGGGCCAGATCCGCTATCCCCACCCTGCCCTGAAGGAGGTATTGGAGGAGACCTACGGGGTAATCGTCTACCAGGAGCAGGTGATGATGGCCGCCAGCCGGCTGGCGGACTTCAGCCTTGGGGAAGCGGACCTGTTGCGGAGGGCCATGAGCAAGAAGGACCCCCAGGAGATGGCCCGCCTCAGGGAGAGGTTTGTGGAGGGGGCGGTGCGCAAGGGGGTGGATCGCCAGAAGGCCTCGGAGATCTTCGACCTCATGGCCAAGTTCGCCGAGTACGGGTTCAATAAGTCCCACAGCGCCGCTTACGCCCTTGTGGCCTATCAAACCGCTTACCTCAAGGCCCACTACCCCCAGGAGTTCATGGCGGCACTGCTCACCGCCGATATGGACAACTCGGATAAGGTGATGCGTTACATCACCGAATGCCGTGAGAAGGGGATTGAGGTCCTGCCCCCCGATGTGAATCACTCGAGCTGGGAGTTCACCGTCGAAGGCGACTGCCCACCCAAGATCCGCTACGGCCTCGGGGCCATCAAAAACGTCGGCCGCCAGGCGGTAGAGGCCATCCTCGAGGCGAGGGAGGAAGGCCCCTTCAGGGATCTTTTCGACTTCTGTCGACGGGTGGACTCCAGGCGCGTGAACCGCAGGGCGGTGGAAAGCCTCATCAAGGCCGGTGCCTTCACCTCCACCGGCGCGAGGCGCTCTCAACTCATGGCCATCCTCCCTGAGGCCATGCAACAGGCCTCGAGGGCAGCGAAGAAGGGGTCGAAGCAGTCGAGCCTCTTCACCAAGCTGGAGGAATCTCCGGAGCTTCCCGACCTCGAAGAGTGGCCAGAAGGGCAGCTCCTTCAGGCGGAGAAGGAGGCCTTTGGATTCTATTTCACCTCCCATCCCTTGAAACGTTTTGAGGAACGGCTCCAGAAGGAGGTATCCTCGGGGATAGACGCCCTGGTCGATCTGGCCTCCGGCGAACGGGTGAAGGTAGGGGGAGTCGTGATAGAGGCCAGGGAGATCCGTACCCGCAAGGGGGACAGAATGGCGGTTCTTCAACTTGAGGACCTGAAGGGAAGGGTGGAAGTGGTGGTCTTTCCCGACCTCTTCCGGAGCTGCAGGCCCTTGCTGGGCGACGAGCAACCCTTGATCGTGGAGGGAGTCCTCGAAAAGGACGATGAGGGACGGCCCCGCATAAGGGCTCAAGCCATAAAGTCCCTCGAGGAGAAGAGGGATGCGACTCCGAAGGAAGTACATATACGGCTCAGGGCCGATGGCCTCACCCGCGACCGCCTCAAGGCCCTCAAGCAGATCATCGAGCTCAACCCTGGGCCCTGTGAGGCCTTCCTACACCTCCTCACCCCTCGCAAGGAAGTAATCCTTCAGTTGCCCCCCTCCCTGGGGGTGGCCCCTTCGGAGGACATGATAAAGATGGTGGAGGGGTTTCTGGGTTACCACGCCGTGGAGGTCGAGTAGTGCTGCGCCATTACCTCGATTTCGAACGCCCCCTTATGGATCTCGAACGGGAATACGAGGAGTTGAAGCACTTCGCCTCCCCTGAGGACCCGAAGGTAGCGGCACGGCTGAAGAAGATCGAGGCGAAGATCGAGAAGCTCAAGCGGGAGATCTATTCCAACCTCACCCCCTGGCAACGGACCCAGCTCGCCCGCCACATTGAACGCCCCCACGCCCTGGACTACATACGCCTCATGTTCACGGACTTCATCGAACTGCACGGAGACCGAGCCTTCCGGGACGATCCGGCTATAGTGGCGGGCCTCGCCAAACTCGAAGGGGAAACGGTGGTGGTAATCGGCCAACAAAAGGGGGGGGACATTTACGAATTGCACCGCCGCAACTTCGGCATGCCCCACCCTGAAGGCTACCGCAAGGCCCTGAGGGTGATGGAGCTTGGAGCCCGTTTCCGCAAACCCATCATCACCCTGGTGGACACCCCGGGGGCTTACCCAGGAGTGGGGGCGGAGGAGAGAGGCCAGGCAGAGGCCATAGCCCGTAACCTCAGGGAGATGGCCGTCCTGGAGGTCCCCATCGTGGCGGCGGTGATAGGCGAGGGAGGATCGGGAGGGGCCTTGGCCATAGCGGTGGCCGATCGCATCCTGATGCTGGAGCACGCCATCTTCTCGGTCATCTCCCCCGAGGGCTGTGCTGCCATCCTCTGGCGGAGCCGAGAGAAGGCACCCCAGGCCGCCGAGGCTTTGAAGCTCACCGCCGAGGATCTGAAGGAACTCGGCGTAATAGACGAGGTGGTCCCCGAACCTTTGGGAGGGGCCCACAGGGATCATCAAGGGGCGGCCATGGCGTTGAAGGAGGCCATAATCCGGCACCTGGAGGAGCTCAAGCGTTTCAGCACCGATGAGCTGATCGAGGGCCGCTACGGTAAATTCCGCCGGATGGGGGTCTTCCTGCAAGCTTAGGAGGTGAAGATGGAAGTAAAGGTCGATCTGGCCAATCTCTATGAGGAGAGGGCCGGTGAAGGGGGCATACCCCGCAGGGAATGGGAGGCCTTCCTCCCTCAGGCTCAGAGGGCGTGGTGGAGGCTCCAGGAGGCGAGGAGCAGGGGGGAAATGGCCTTCCTCGACCTCCCCTATATGAGGGAGATGGATCAGGTGATCGAGGTCTCGAAGCGCTTCAGGGGGAGGTTCGATCCGGTGGTGCTTCTGGGGATCGGAGGGTCCTGCCTGGGACCCCAGGCTTTGGCCGAAGCGGTATTCCATCCGTGGATGCGTTCGGAGGGGAGCGCCGGCGCAGAGGGCCCTCGGGCCTTCTTCCTCGACAACGTGGACCCCTCGAGTTGTCGTCACGCCCTGGAGGTGGCCCAGGAGGGGAACCCCTTGGTTATCGTTATAAGCAAATCAGGGACCACCGTGGAAACCCTCGCCCAGTTTCTCCTCTTCCTGGATATGCTCAAAAGGCGATTCTCCGACTGGAGGGAACGCATCGTGGTGATCACCGATCCCGAGAAAGGCCCCCTCAGGGCCTTCGCCACCGAGGAGGGGCTTACCACCCTGCCCATCCCGCCGAAGGTAGGGGGGAGGTTTTCGGTCCTGAGCGCTGTGGGGATCTTCCCCGCCTATGCCTTAGGAATCGAAGGGGAAGAGATATTGCTCGGAGCAGTGGAGGCGGACAGGGCCTTGAGGGCTGAAGAAGGCAACCCTGCTTTGGAGACCGCATCACTGCTCTATCTGCTTCACACCAGGATGGGGAAAGGCATCTGGGTGACTTGTCCCTACGGGGATGCCCTCGAGGGACTGGCCGCGTGGAGGGCCCAGTTGATCGGGGAAAGCCTCGGCAAGCGAGAGGACATAGCTCCCACGCCGGTCTCAGCGAGGGGCACCACCGACCAACACTCCCAGCTCCAACTCTGGCTCGAAGGCCCAAGGGACAAGGTCTTCACCTTCCTCCGCCTCAAGGGACATCCCTTAAGGGCCCCCATCCCCGAAGTGGACTTCCCTGCAGAGGAGGCTGAAAGCCTCAAAGGGAAGGAGATAGGAGAGCTCCTTGAGGCAGAACGTCGGGCCACCCAGTACGTCCTCACCCAGAGGGGTAGACCCAACTACACCGTGACCCTGTCCGGACCGACCCCCAAGGCCTTGGGGGCCCTCTTCTTCATGTGGGAGGTGGAGACGGTGCTGCTCGGGTCCTTTTACGGGGTCAACCCCTTCGATCAACCTGCGGTTGAAAAGGGAAAACGGCTCACCTGGGGGCTCATGGGCCGTAAAGGCTTTGAGGCCGAAAGGGAGGAGATTGAGGCTTGGGGAGGATAAGGATTCTTCCTCCAGGGCTTGTCTCCAAGATCGCTGCAGGAGAGGTCATCGAACGTCCCGCCTCGGTAGTCAAGGAGCTCGTGGAGAACTCCCTGGATGCAGGAGCAAGCCGCATACGGGTGGAGCTGGTAGATGGGGGCAGGCGTGCCATCCGGGTGACCGATGACGGAGAGGGCATGACCCCGGGGGACGCGGAGCTGGCCCTTAAACGTCACGCCACCAGCAAGATCGCCTCCGAAGAGGACCTGGGCCGCATCCTCACCCTTGGTTTCCGAGGAGAGGCCCTGGCCGCCATGGCTGAGGTCTCCCGGCTGATCCTCATCACTCGGGCCGAGGGATACCCAGCTGTCCGCCTCGTCGTGGAAGGGGGGCAGTTGAAGGAAAAGCGCGAGGTGGGAGCACCCAGGGGGACCCAGGTGGAGGTAAAGGACATCTTCTTCAACCTGCCGGCGAGGCGCAAATTCCTCAAGGCCTCCCAGACCGAGCTGGGCCACGCCACCGAAGCGGTGATCAGGATGGCCCTGGCGAGGCCGGAGGTGGATTTCCGAGTGGAACACGAGGGACGCGAGATCCTCTCTCTGCAGCCGTCCTCGGAAAGGGACAGGGTGGCAGCGATCCTGGGACGTGAGCTTCACCCCCACCTCGCAGAGGTAGATCGCACAGATGGCCCCCTCAGGGTCAAGGGGTGGGTGACCTTGCCCCCTTATGCCCGGGGTAACACCCGCGGGATCTACTTCTACGTCAACCGCCGATACATCAGAGACAAAATCCTCGGCAAGGTCCTGGGGGAGGCTTACAGCAGGCTCTTGCCCCGCGGTGCCTACCCGGTGGCGGTGCTATTCCTCGAGGTCCCCCCTGAAGAGGTAGACGTCAACATCCACCCAACGAAGATGGAGGTGAAGTTCCGCCACACCGAGGACGTATACCACCTCCTCCGGGAGGCCCTGGAGGAGGTCCTCGGCTCAGGGGACGTCCATCTCCCCTCGGGCATGTCCTCCCCATCGAGCCAGGTCCAAGAGTCCCCTGCCCCTTACGTACCAACCCTCCCTTTAAGGCCTGAGGAGGGGGAGGACCGTTTCAGACCCCTGGGGCAGATAGGCCAGACCTACCTCCTGGTGGAAGGGGAGAAGGGGCTTCTGGTCGTCGATCAGCACGCCGCCCACGAAAGGGTGCTTTACGAACGCCTGAAATCCCGACGCGTCCCGGCGCAGAAGCTTCTCTTGCCGGCGGTGGTGGAGCTCCAGGGAATGGAGGCGGAGGTGCTCCTCGAAAGGCGGTCCGAGCTGGCCGCCTTGGGTTTTGAGGTCGAACCCTTCGGGCCGAGGAGTGTGGCCGTGAAGGCCATCCCAAGTCTCATCCGGGTCCACGAACTCAAGGAGACGCTCGAAGAGGTAGCCTCGGAGATCACAGGTGATAACGGCCTTGAACGGGCTCGAGTGCTTCTGGCTTGCAGGGGGGCGATCAAGGCATCGACCCCTATGACCCCGGAGGAGATCGGCAGGCTACTGCGGGAGCTCTTCTCGACGTCCCATCCCCGCACTTGTCCCCACGGCAGGCCCACCTTCATCGAGATCACCCTGGAGGAACTCCATAGGCGCTTCAAGAGGACTTGAAGATGGCCCTCCCCCCTTTTCTGGACAGGCTGGCCGTTTCCTTCGTCCCTCGATCGGTGGCGGTGGTAGGGGCCTCCGATGACTTCGGAAAGCTCGGCTATCACGTCATGAAGAGCCTCCTTCAAGGGGGATATGGCGGAAGGGTCTACCCCGTGAACCCGCGGGTTACAGAGGTATGGGGTCTCAAGGCCTTCGGATCGGTGCAGCAGATCCCGGGGGAGGTGGATCTCGCAGTGGTGGCTGTCCCTGCCCCCCTGGTCCCCGGGATCGTGGACGGCTGCGGGAGAAAAGGGGTGAAAGGGATGGTGCTCATAACGGCCCGCTTCGGGGAGGTGGAGGACCCCCGCGGGGCCGAGCTCCAGCAGGAAGTGGCAAATAGGGCCTCGCAGTGGGGACTCCCCATCCTCGGTCCCAACACCTTCGGATTCGTCAACCTCCCGGCGAAGGTCAACGCCTCCTTCACCCCGGAGTTCTCCCTGATAAAGCCGGGGGGAGTCGCCCTGGTGAGCCAGAGCGGGGGGTTCTGTCATCTCAGCGGGTTCATCGCCCTGAAGGAAGGGTTGGGGATGTCCAAGCTCGTGGGCCTGGGCAACCGTCTGAACGTCGATTTCCCCGAGATGGTCCGACTGCTGGCGGAGGACTCCGAAACCCACGTGATCGCCCTTTACATAGAGGGCATGGAGAGGCCCCGGGCGCTGATCGAGGCGGGGAGAGATCTCCGGGGCCGTAAACCCCTGCTCGCTTACAAAGCCGCGAGGAGCAAGAAGGGGGATCGTGCCAGTCGGCTGCACACGGGGTCCCTCGCTGGGGATTATCGAATCTGGCGGGGAGTCCTCAGCCAGGGAGGGATCCTCGAGGTGGAGGACACGGAGGAGTTGCTCGACACGGCCAAGGCCCTGGAGGCCCTGCCTCCACTGAAGGGGCCGAGGATCGCGGTCCTGTCGAGTCAGGCGGGGCCGGGGGTGATCGCCTCGGACGGGGTGGAGGCCGGAGGGCTCCGGCTTGCCCCTTTCTCCCCGCGGACCCGCGAAAAGATCGAGGAGATCCTCCCACCAGTAGCCATGCGATCGAACCCCGTGGACATGGGACCGGCGTGGTACGATCCCAAGGCCACGTTGGACATCCTCAGGGCGGTCTTGGAGGATGAGACCACCGATGGCATCCTCTTCCTCAACACCTTCGCCTCGGCGAACTTGGCCCTCGCCTCGGCGGTGAAGGATTTCCTGGGGACTGCCTTCCCCCTGCCCAAACCCGTCATCGGCTCCTTCCCTGCCCCTGAGGGGGTATGGGAGGAACTCCAGGAGGTGGATGGAAAGGGGATGGTGATCCTGCCCACCCCCGAACGCGCCACAAAGGCCATGGTGAATCTTTGGCGTTGGGAGAGGATCAGGAAGTGGTTGGCCAGAAGATAACGGGCGGAAAGGAGGCCTTGGAACTGATACGCCGGGCAGGTCTGAGGGTCCTCCGCACGGAGGAGGCAGAGGACGAAAACCGGGCGGTGGCCCTGGCCGGGGAGATGGGCTATCCCGTGGCCTTGAAGATGGCCGGGGCGGAACACAAAACGGAACTCGGCGGGGTGAAAGTCCCTCTCAAGGACGCGGAGGAGGTGAGGGAAGCCTTCAGGGAGCTCAGGGAGATTCAACCCGCGGGGCCCCTCCTCGTCCAGGAGGTAGGCCAGGGATTTGAGGCCTTCGTTGGCGCCATCAGGGATCCCCTCTTCGGCCCGGTGGTGGCCTTCGGCCTCGGGGGGATCTTCGTGGAGGTCCTCGGGAACGTCTCCTTTCGCCTCCTCCCCATCGAGCGCAGGGACATAGAAGAGATGCTCACCGAGCTAAGGGCCGGCTTCCTCCTCCACGGGGCCAGGGGATACAGGGTCAAGTTCTCAGTGCTTGAGGAACTCCTCATCGGGGTATCCTCCTTTGTCCTTCAAACGCCGTGGATCGGGGAACTGGACCTCAACCCCGTCTTCCTCTCCGAGGACGAGTACAGGGTTTGCGACGCGCGGATCAGGGGCTTGCGCGAAGGGCCTCCAGGCGGTTGATGAGCCCTACTTCTCCTCGGTCCCTGGCCAAGGCGTAGGCCC
>Ga0209410_1000391_pt1 | contig 19998 bp, 21 predicted proteins | sample Mar14436cmmetaG_FD_184135 | JGI IMG/M metagenome (GOLD analysis project Ga0209410, IMG submission 184135) | Marine hydrothermal vent microbial communities from Guaymas Basin, Gulf of California to study Microbial Dark Matter (Phase II) - Marker... ... | reverse complement strand
GACAATCAGGACGTCCCCGCCAATATCTTCCTGGGGCGGGAGCCGGCGCTGGTGGGAGGGCGGGGCCTCTTCGCCCTGCTCCACAAGGGCCGGATGCTGCGGGAGGCGCGGGCGCTGCTCGAACGCCTCAAGGTCAACATCGGCGACCTCACCTCCCTGGCCGGGGAGCTCTCGGGAGGGCAACGCCAGACGGTGGCCATCGCCCGCGCCCTTTACACCGAGCCCAAGCTCCTCATCATGGACGAGCCCACGGCGGCCCTAGCGGTCCAGGAGACCAGGAAGGTCCTGGATCTCGTGCGGAAGCTGAGGGAGAGAGATATCGGGGTGGTATTCATCAGCCACACCCTCCAGGAGGTCTTCGCCGTGGCCGACCGGATCGTGATCCTGCGCAAAGGCGAGAAGGTGGGGGACCTCCCGGCGGCCGCGCTCACCGTCGACGAGGCGGTGAAGCTCATGGTGGGCGGGGAGGGGGCCTGATGAGGATCGTGGTGGTGGGAAGCGCCAACACGGATCTCGTGGTGCAGACGGAGCGGGCGCCCCGGGCCGGGGAGACGGTGGTGGGGGAGAACTTCGTGATCGTACCCGGCGGGAAGGGGGCCAACCAGGCCGTGGCCGCGGCCCGCTTGGGCGGGGAGGTGGCCTTCATCGCCCGATTGGGAGCCGATGAGTTCGGGGCACGGAACCTGGAAACCTATAAACGGGAGGAGATCGACACCTCTTATATAACCCGCGATCCCCAAGCCCCATCAGGGGTGGCCCTGATCGTGGTTGAACGGAACGGGGAAAACCGCATCATCGTCGTCCCCGGGGCCAACGGGAACTTAAGCCCAAAGGACGTGAAAAGGGCGGAAGGGGCCTTCTCCGGTGCGGCGGTCCTTTTGGTGCAGCTTGAGGTACCCTTGGAGACGGTGGAGGCGGCCCTGGAACTTGCCCGGGAGCGCGGCCTGAAAACCATTCTCAACCCCGCGCCGGCCCGCCCGCTCGGGGGAAGGATCCTCTCCAAGGTCGACATCCTCACCCCCAACGAAAACGAGCTCCGCGTGCTTACTGGCAATACGGATGTGGTGGCCGCGGCCCGCGGGCTTTTGGATTCGGGCCCCCGTTACGTCGTGGCCACCCTGGGGGAACGGGGGGCATTGGTGGTTTCCCGCGACGGGGAGCTCGCGGTCCCGTCCTTCAGGGTGGAGCCGGTGGACACCACCGCCGCCGGGGATGCGTTCAACGGGGCCCTGGCGGTGGCCCTGGCCGAGGGGATGGGGATGAGGGAGGCGGTCCGGTTCGCCTGCGCCGCGGGGGCACTGGCGACCACGAAGCTCGGGGCCCAGCCCTCCCTCCCGCGTCGGGAGGAGGTGGAGGCCCTCCTCGGGCGGACACGCTGAGTTCCCCCTCCCTCGGAAATCTTTGCCGACGGAATTTGGCCGTAAAATCGGGGGGATGCGGCTACACGTGGGGTGTTGTGGATGGAATTACCTTCGGGGGGAGGACGTTGGGGAACCCGATTGGCGCGGCAAATATCCCCACAAGCTCGCCTTATATGCCGCCCACTACGACCTGGTGGAGGTGAACTCCACCTTCTACAAGCTGCCCAAGGTCTCCACCGCCCGAAGGTGGCGCGAACTCGCCGACTCGGTGAACCCGAACTTTTCTTTCACCGTGAAGGCCTATCAGGGCCTGACCCACGAGGCCCGCTTCCGGGGGGAGCTCGCCCGGGAGAGCTTCGCCGGGACCTTGGAGATCGCCGAGGCCTTAAGGGCCCGGATCGTCCTGATCCAGACCCCCGCTTCCTTCCGCCCCACCGAGGAGAACGTCTCGGCCTTGGAGGAGTTCTTCGGCAGGCTCGGGGACCACGGCTTCCTGTTGGTGTGGGAGCCCCGGGGGAAATGGGAGGATGAACCGGAAGTAGTGGAGCGCATCTGCCGCCGATACGGCCTCGTCCACTGCGCCGACCCCTTCAAGGCCCCGCCGGTCCTGACCCGGGACCTCACGTACCTGCGGCTCCACGGGTCGCCCCCGGGACAGCGGATGTACCGCTACACCTATACCGATGAGGACTTACGCTGGCTGGCGGGGAGGCTCCGGGAGCTCCCGGTCAAGGAGATCTACCTCCTCTTCAACAACGATACCATGTACCGCGACGCCAAGAGGTTCCTCGCCGTCTGGGAGGAAGGGTGAAAGAAGAACTTTTCTGCCCCTTTTGTGATTTCGCGCGCGCCCCGACCTTTGAGCCCCTGCGCTGCCCCCGCTGCGGCGTTCCCCTGGAATATCGGCGGGAGCTGCCGGAGGTGGGGCCCGGGGATCTTCAGGGACGGGGGGTGTGGCGCTACGGCCCGTTCCTGCCCCCGGCGGAGCCGGTGAGCCTGGGGGAGGGGGCTACGCCGCTCATCGAGTCCCGGCAGATCGGGGAGCGCCTCGGGGTACGGCTCCTCTTGAAGCTCGAGGGGGCCAACCCCACCGGATCCTTCAAAGACCGGGGGGCCTCGGTGCTGGTCTCAGTGTTGCGTGGTTTCGGCGTCGAGAAGGTGGCGGACGATTCCTCGGGAAACGCGGCGGCCGCCCTGGCGGCGTACACGGCCCGGGCGGGCCTCGCGGCCACCCTGTATGTCCCGGCTTACGCCTCCCCGAAGAAACTGGCGCAGATCGAAGCCTACGGGGCGGAGCTCGTGCGGGTGCCCGGGCCCCGGAGCGCGGCGGAGGAGGCGGTCAAGGAGGCCGCGGCCCAGGGAAAGCACGTATACGCCTCCCACAACGAGTCCCCTTATTTCATTCAAGGGTTGAAAACCCTGGCCTACGAAATCTACGAGGACCTAGGGTACGAGGTCCCGGACCACGTGGTCGTCCCCCTGGGGGGAGGGGGGCTCTTCCTGGGGCTTTACCTGGGGTTCGGGGAGCTGGTGAGGCTCGGCTGGGCGGAAGCGATGCCGCGGATCCACGCCGTCCAGGCCGAGGCTTGTGCCCCCGTGGTGCGGGCGTTCGAGCTCGGAGAGGCGGAACCGGCGCCGGTGGAGCCGGTGCCCACGGTAGCAGAGGGAATAAGCATCGCCGCCCCGGCCCGCGGGCGGGAGATTCTGGCGGCCTTGAAGGCCGGTGGTGCTGCCGTGGCCGTGGAGGAAAGGGAGATCCTCGAGGCGCGCGGGGAGCTCGCGACGCAAGAAGGGGTCTACGTGGAACCCACCTCCGCCGTGGTCCTCCCCGGCCTCCGCCGACTGATCCACCGGGGGGACATCTCCCCCTCCGCCACCGTGGTCCTCGTCCTCACGGGTTCGGGCCTCAAGGGAGAGCCCCGACTGCAGAAAAGTTAAGCACGAGCTCCACCTCACCGGAGCCACCGACTTCGGGCGGAAACGTCACCGAAAGCTCACAATCCAAGGGCCAAACGCCCCTATCCCCCGTAATGAGGAGGGTCTTCTTGGCCCCCACCGCGATTTTCCTCTCCCCTATACGGAGGATGACCTCTTCCGGTTCGATCTCTTTCTCCCCCACCCGGATGCCCTTCACGGATACGTACAAACGCCAGGGGGTATTGCTCATGATCCGCAGGTGGATCTCGCCGTCGAAGGAGGAATCTACATCTGGCCTGAGAAAAACCGTGACCGGGATGCCCTCTTCGTACAAACGACCCCCGTACTCCAACACTGTGACGGCCTTTACCTTCCCGACGACCCGGACCCCCGCCTCACTGCCCCATAACAAACAGGCCCACCACAACGGGAGGGAAAACACAACCACCCGGGCCCACCATCTGGGCCCCCTCAACACTTCCAACCACCCCCTTTCGGCAGCCCGGCCACCTCAGAGAGGTCCGTCGGCTTTGCGCCCCCGCCTCGCGACGGGTTTGCCCTTTCGAGGGGGATACCCTCGTAGTTTCCATTATACCCGTTGACAGCATGATTGTGAAGAGCAAAATGGTGGAACGATGAGGGTACTGGTGGTAAGCGATGAGGTGAGCCCCGAGCTCTACCATGAGCGCTTGGGGGAGCGCTTCCGCGATGTGGAGTTGGTGCTCTCCTGTGGGGACCTGCCCTTTTATTACTTGGAGTACATCGTCAGCGTCCTGAACGTGCCCCTGGTTTACGTCTTCGGCAACCACGACCGCCCCCTCCTTACCGAGTGGGGCGAGGTGATCCCCTCCCCCCGGGGGTGCATCAACGCCGGGGGGAAGGTGGTGGAGGTGAAGGGCCTCCTCATCGGGGGGCTGGAAGGGAGCTTCCGTTACCGGCCCCATGTCTCCCACCAGTACACCGAGCGGGAGATGCGTTGGCAGATCGCCCGGATGGAGCCGCGGCTCCTCCTCAACCGCTTGACCAAGGGGCGCTACCTCGATATCCTCCTGGCTCATGCGCCCCCGTGGGGGATCCACGACGCCGGGGACCTTCCCCACCGGGGGTTCAAGGGGTTTCTTAAGTTCATGGACCGGTACCGGCCGCGGTACCTGATCCACGGCCACACCCATCCCGCCACCACCGACACGGCCCCGGTGCGGTATCGGGAGACGGAGGTGATCCATGTTCACGGCTATAAGATCCTGGATATCGAGGTTGGGTGCCCCAAAAAGGGCGTCGGCCTCGGCTCCGTCCCTGCGCAGAAACACTGACACCCTCCTTCCCTTCGACCTCGTCAAGGAGAAAATCCACATCCGCGGCTGGAGATATCTCGGGTTCCGGGAAGTGGAGATCGAGAAGATCGTGGGGAGCGTGGACCGGTATCAGGACTTTTCCCGGGCCTTTCTCCCCAAGCAGGCCGACCAGGGAAGGCTGCGCCGGATAAAGCGGGCCATGGAGCGGGAGGAGGCCCTTCCCCCGGTGCGGCTCTACAAAGTGGGCGAGATCTACTTCGTGGAGGACGGCCACCACCGCGTGGCCGCCGCCCGGGAACGCGGCGCCAAGTTCATCGACGCCGAGGTCACCGAGTTCATCCCCAACGTCCCCCTGGAGCCCGGGATCACCGATCGGGAGCTCCTTATTAAGGCCGAGTATTCGGAGTTCCTGCGGCAGACGAAGTTACAGGAGCTGCGCCCCGGGGCGCGGATAGAGTTCTCGGACCTCGGCAAATACCGGGTACTGTTGGAGCATATCGAAGTTCACCGTTTCTTCCGGGCGAAGGAGGAGGGGAGGGAGATCCCCTTCCAGGAGGCGGTGGTTTCCTGGTACGACAACGTCTACAGGCCTTTGGTGGAGGCCTTCCGCAAAACACGGATCCTGGATTTCTTTCCCGGGCGTACCGAGGCCGACCTTTACCTTTGGGTCTCGGAACACCTCCACCGGCTGCGCCGATGGCTTGACCCTGGGATAGGGCCGAAGGAAGCGGTGGAGGATTTCGTGGATCGGCTCGAAGCTTTGATTCGGGAAGCGGCCCTCACTAACCCTGCGCCCTTCCGTGGGGCAAGCTGATCCCCTTCTTGGTATAGTGCGGACGAGGTGAACATGCGATGAAAATCTTGTTTGTGGCCGCGGAGTGTGCTCCCTTCGCCAAAGTGGGAGGGCTTGGGGATGTGGTGTGGGCCTTGGCCAAAGCCTTGAGGGAATTGGGCGTGGATGTTGCCAGATTCATCCCTAAATACCGCGGGGTAGAGGACGAGATCGAGCTCGCGGAAGTCGGGGAACTTTCCATTACCATGGGGGGAGGTCCGTGCCACTGCCGGATCCTGAAGGGTACACATCCCAAAGGGGGGTCTATCTACTTCCTCGATTATCCCCCTTACTTTGACCGCGCTGGGATATACGGTGAGCGAGGAGAGGCGTACCCTGACTCCTTGGAGCGGTTCGCCCTCCTTGCCCGGGCCGCGTTGGAGCTTCCGGGCGCGGTGGGATTCGCGCCCGATATCTTTCACATCCACGATTGGCACACTTCCCTTGTCCCTGTATACCTCCGCTTCGGGGGTTTCCCCCAGAGCGCAAAGATCCTCCTCACCATCCATAACCTCGCCCACCAGGGAATCTATCCCCCGGAGCGGGCGGCTGCCCTGGGATTGCCCGAGGAGGGGATCTCGGCCATCACCTACCGGGGCAAACTCAATCTGCTTTATGGGGGGATCAGGTTCGCGGACCTCGTGACCACCGTATCCCCTAGCTACGCCCGGGAAATCCAAGAGAACGGAGAGGGGTTGGAGGGAATCCTGCGGGAGCGGGCTGCCAAAGGTGAACTTTTCGGGATCCTCAACGGCGTCGATTACGAGGTCTGGGACCCGGCCACCGACCCCCTCATCTGGGCCCGTTACTCCGCCGACGATCCCGCGGGCAAGGCCGCCAACAAGGCCAGGCTGCAGGAGGAGGTAGGCCTGGATCCCGAGCCCGATGTGCCCCTGGTGGGGATGGTCTCGCGGCTGGTGGAGCAGAAGGGATTCGATCTGGTGATGGAGTCCTTCGAGCGCATGATGTCCCTGGGAATCCAGTTCGTGCTTTTGGGAACAGGGAAACCGGCGTACGAGGAGTTCTTCCGCCGAGCCGCGGCGAGGCACCCGGGACGGGCGGCGGCGCTGATCACCTTCTCCGAGGAATGGGCCCACCGGATCGAGGCCGCCTGTGATATCTTCCTCATGCCCTCCAAGTTCGAGCCCTGCGGCTTGAACCAGATGTATTCCCTACGGTATGGGGCGGTGCCCGTGGTCCGGGCCACCGGGGGGCTTAAGGACACGGTCCGGGAGTACGATCCCCGCTCGGATACTGGAAACGGTTTCGTATTCGAGGAATACGACGCCGAAGCGATGCTCGCAGCGCTCAAGCGCGCGGTGGACCTGTATCGCCGCGATCCCGAGGCCTGGGTGCGTCTCATGGTCCGAGGGATGAGGGAGGACCGCTCCTGGGCCTCCTCCGCCCGGGAATACCTCCGGCTCTACCGGAGGCTCTCGGGAGCGGGCTAGGGGAACTCGCGGCGGGGCGGCCGGAGCATGAGCCGATCGATCTGGTCCCGGGGCGATTCCCCCCGGTGGAGCACCCGGTAAACGGCCTCACACAACGGGAGCTCCACCCCCAATTGCCGGGACAGCCTATATAACCATCGGGAAGTATGGACCCCCTCGGCCACCATGCGCATCCCGGCGAGGATATCGGCGAGGCGTTCCCCGCGGCCGATCCTGAAGCCCACCGCGCGGTTGCGGGAGTGGCGGCTGGTGGCGGTGGCCACCAGGTCCCCCAGGCCGGCCAGGCCGAAAGGGGTCTCCGGTCGGGCCCCCACCGCGCGGCCGAACCGCGCCAGCTCCACGAGCCCCCGGGTGATCAGGGCCGCCCGGGTGTTGTCCCCGTATCCCAACCCATCGGCAATGCCCACCCCGATGGCCAGCACGTTCTTCACCGCCCCGCAGTACTCCACCCCCAGGAGATCGTCGGAAAGATACACCCGGAATCGCGGCGTCATGAGCTCCCGCTGCAACCGCTCCCCCAGGGAGGGGTCCTCCCCGGCCAGGATCACACAGGTGGGATGATCCCGGGCCACCTCCTCGGCGTGGCAGGGGCCGGAGAGGACGAAGACGGGATGACCGGGAAGGGCCTCCGTCAAGATCTCGGACATGCGCCGCCCGGTGCCCTCCTCCAACCCCTTGACGAGGTGCACTATGGGGATCCCCGGGGGCACATGGGGCGCGGCCCGACGGGCCACCTCCCCCAGGGCGAAGCTGGGGACGACGAAGAAGGCCGCCTCGGCCCCCTCCAGGGCCTCCCCGAGCCCGGCGGTGAAGGCCAGGGAGGGAGGCAGCGGGACCCCAGGGAGGTACTCCCGGTTCTCGCGGACGCGGCGGAGCTCCTCCACGAGCTCGGGCCGGCGCGCCCAAAGGACCGTCTTATGGCCGGCAAGGGCCAGCAACCGGGCGAAGGCCGTGCCCCAGCTCCCGGCCCCGATCACCGCCGCCCTCATCCCCTCAGCTCACGGTGAAGGACTCGCACTTCCCGAGGAAGGCGGGGTCCACCTCGGCCCCCAGGCCGGGGCCGTCCGGTAGGATGATCCTTCCCCCCTCCCCGTACTCCATCCCCCCCACGATGGGATCGACGGTGTGGGTGAGGGCGGAGTCGAGGTCGAGGAAGCGGATGATGGGGCGGGCGGAGGCCAGGTGGGCCGCGGCGGTGAGGGCCAGGCGCGTCTCGGACATGCAACCCACCATGCACGCCATCCGGGCGGCCTCCGCCACGGCGGCGATCCTCAACGCCATGTGCAGCCCCCCGGACTTGGAGAGCTTGATGTTGAAGTAATCACAGGCCTCTTCCTTGACCAGCCTCAGGGCATCGTAGACGTCGAACAGGGACTCGTCGGCCATGATGGGTATCCGGGCTCGCTCCCGCACCGCCCGCATGGAGTCGAGGTCCCCGGCGGCTACTGGCTGCTCGCAGTACTGCACCCCGAAGCCCTCGATCCCGGTGAGGGCCTCCACCGCGGCGGTGAGATCCCAGCCCTGGTTGGCGTCCACCCGGATGGGGATCCCCTCCCCGATGGCCTCCCGGATCCTCCTCACGCGCTCGATGTCCTCTTCCGGAGTGGTCCCGAGCTTCACCTTGATGGCATGGAACCCCTCTTCCTTAAATTTCACCGCCTTCTCGGCCATGGCTGCGGGGGTGTCGATGCCGATGGTGTCGTCGGTGAGGAGCTCCCGGGGGGAGCCCCCGAAGAGGCGGTAAAGCGGGAGCCCCGCGGCCTTGCCCAGGATGTCGTAGAGGGCCATGTCGAAGGCGGAGCGGGCGGTGGTGTTGTGGGGCAGAAACGAGGAGATCTCCCGCACCCTCGCCTCCACGTCCAGGGGGTCCTTGCCGATGAGGAGGCGGGCCATGTCGCGGGCGGCGGCGAGGCAGATCGCCTGGGTCTCCCCCACGATGGGGGGGAAGGGGCTCCCCTCGCCCCAGCCGTGGATGCCCTCGTCGGTGTCGATCCTGACGAAGAAGTTCTCCGCCACCTCCGTCGCCCCCAGGGCGATGCGGAAGGGGGCCACCAAGGGGATGTCCGCCTTGTACACCGTGACCTTCACTATGCGCATTCCATCACCTCCGCGGAATCGGCATCCATTATGGGGCTTAGCTTACGATCCGGCGAAGGGCTTCTGCCAACCGATCGAGCTGCTCCCGGGAGTGTTCCGAGAACACGGCGATCCTGATGGTGCCCACCCCCGGGGCATCGGAGTAGCCCCGTGGGGGCACGTATTTGACCATGATCCCCATTTGCATGAGCCTTTTCTGAACTCCACTTAGATCGAGACCCCTGACAGGGCGTAGGGAAATGATGGGCACCGGGGATTCCTCCACCGCAAAGCCGAGCGCCCGGAGCTTTTCCCGCAGATAATGCACGTTTTCCCGCAGCCGCTCCCTCAGCTCGGGCCTTTCCGACAGGATCCGGATGCCTTCCGCCGAGGCGGCCGCCGCCGGGATAGGCGGGGGACTGGCCCCAACAGGGATCCGAACGTTCCGAGCGATCCGCTCCATCAGGCCCCCATCTCCCGGGATGATCCCCCCGAAGCCCCCGAAGGCCTTGGAGAGGGTCCCCGCGAGGTAACATCGCTCCACTTCCACGCCCCAGTGTTCCAGGCTCCCCCGACCGCTCGCTCCCAATACCCCCACCCCGTGGGAGTCGTCCACGCAGAGGATCCCCCCGTAAGGGGAGAGGAGCTCCGCGTAGTCCCGTAGGGGGGCCATGGCCCCCGTCACCGGGAACACCCCGTCGGTGATGGTCAGGGGAACCTGTCCAGGACGCAGGTGCCTCTTCAGGGCTTCGCCGAGGCCATCGGGGTCGCGGTGGGGGAAGGAGTGGACGGGTTTGCCCACCGATCTTACGGCGTCGAACACGCTGTAGTGCGAGACCACGTCGACGAAGATCACGTCGTATTCGTCCCGCAACGCGTGGACCAGGAAGAAGTTCCCGAGGTACCCCGAGACGATGTATTTGGCCGCGGGAGTCCCGAAGAACCCCGCCGCCAGCTCCTCTACCTCCCGCAGGGGCGGCATATCCCAGCCCGTAGCGGGACCGAGCCCGTATTTCCGCGTGGCCTCGCATGCCGCCCGGATGAGCCGCCCGTGGCCGTGGAGGCAATAGTAGCTGGTCCCGCAGAAATAATCGTATTCTTTCCCCCCTATCCTCACGCGGGGCCCCAACGGGGATTCCAACGTTATCCGTTCGTACATCCGGCGCCCCTTTCGCTACCAAAGAAGGCGTCCTATGGTCCCCTTCGCAGCCGCGGATCCAGGATATCCCGCACCGCGTCCCCGAGGAGGTTGAAGCCCATCACGGTGATCAGGATGGCCAATCCGGGGAAGGTGGTATACCACCAGTAATCCCGCAGGAAGTTCCGCCCCACGCTGACCATGGCCCCCCACTCCGGGGTAGGGGGTTGGGCCCCGAAGCCGATGAAGCTCAAGGTAGCGGCGGTGAGGACCACCTCCCCCAGGTCCAAGGTGGCCTGCACCACCACGGGAGAGATGCAGTTGGGGAGGATGTGCCGCAGCATGATGCGGAAGGAGGAGGCCCCGGCCGCCCTGGCGGCGGCGACGAAATCTATCTCCCTGATGGAGAGGACCTGCCCCCGGGTCACCCGGGCGTAGCGGGGCCACCATATGGCCACCATGGCCACGATGGCGTTCTCGAGGCTTGGCCCCAGGGCCGCGGCGATGGCCATGGCCAAGATCAGCGCGGGGAAGGCCAGGAACACGTCCGACACCCGCATCACCAGCTCGTCCACCCATCCCCCGAAGAACCCGGAGACCAGGCCGAGGAGGGTACCGATCACCAGGGTGAGCCCCACCACCAACGCGCATATCCGCAGCGTGACCCGGCTTCCGTAGATGACCCGGCTCAGGATATCCCGGCCGGCGTCATCAGTGCCGAAGAGGTGCTTTCCGCTCGGCGGCTGCAGCCGCTCCCGCAGGTTGATCCGCGTGGGGGAATAGGGGGCTATCCACGGGGCGAAGATGGCCACCACGACCAACGCGAGCACGATGGCGGCCCCCAGCACGGCCAGGCGGCTCCGCCACAACCGGCGCAGCGCCCGGCGCCATTCCGAGTCCCTAGTAGCGAATGCGCGGGTCCACCAGCGCATACGTAAGATCAACCAAGAGGTTCACGGTGATGTAGATAATGGCTATCACCAGCGTAACCCCCATGACCGCCGGGAAATCCAGGGAGGTCATGGAGCCCACCACATAATGGGTCATGCCCGGCCAGGCGTAGATGAGCTCCGTGGCCACTGCCCCGCCCAGAAGCTCCCCGTAAGAGAGGCCGATCACCGTGAGGGTGGGGATGAGGGCGTTGCGCAGGGCGTGCCGAGTCACCACCCATCTCTCCATCAGGCCCTTGGCCCTGGCGGTCCGGACGTAGTCCTGGCCCAGGGCCTCCAGCATGCTGGAGCGGGTCATCCGGGTGATGCGGGCCAACACCGCGAAGGCCAGGGTGAACGCGGGGAGAACCAGATGCAACGCGGCATCCCCCAGGGCCCGCCAGTTGCCGGTGAGGAGGCTGTCCAGAAGATAAAGGCCGGTGAGGTGGGCCGGGGGATCCCCCGAGATGCGGCCGGGGCCGGGCAGGATCCCCAACCGGATGTAGAAGAGAAAGAGGAGCAAAAGCCCCAACCAAAAGATGGGCATGGAAACGCCGATTACCGAGAAGACCCGGCTCAAGTGGTCCGGCCAGCGGTCTCGGTACACGGCAGAGATCACGCCCAGGGGGATCCCGAAAAGCACCGCCAGCAGCATGGCCGTGGTGGTCAGCTCGAAGGTGGCCGGGAAGAACGCGCGGATATCGGCCCCCACCGGCCGACGGGTGCGGATGGACTTGCCTAAATCCCCCCGGAGAACTTGGGAGATGTACATGAAGAACTGGATATGCAGGGGTTTATCCAACCCGTACTCCTCCCGGATCCGCTGGATGATCTCGGGGGTGGCCCGGGGCCCGGCGATGAGCTGGGCCGCATCCCCGGGAACGACGTGGGAGATGAGGAACGTGATGAGCAGGACCCCGAAGAGGGTGGGGATCAACAGCAACAACCTCCGCGCCACGAAGGACGTCAGGTTCATAGGAAACGGCCGGGGGCTTCCGGGCCCCCGGCCGGATAACCCCTACCTCTCGATGTAGATATCGGGGAAGTTGGGCATGTTGAGGAGCATGGGGTTGTAGACGTAGCCCTTCACCCACTCCCGCATGGGCAGCTGGTATTTGGTCTGCACCAGGTACACGTAGGGGGCGTCGCTCACCGCGAGCCACTGGATCCCCTCGAACAGCCGCTGCCGCTTCTCGGGATCGGTCTCCACCCGCTGGGCCGTCACCAGATCGTCCATGACCTCGTTTTTGTACCAGGCGCGGTTTCCGGGGAGGCCCCAGTTCTCCGAGTAGAACCAGAACCAGGTGAACATATCGGCGTCGGCATAGTCCGGGGTCCAGTAACCGAAGGACATGTCGAAGTCGCCCTTGTCCAACTTGGCCCGCAAAGTAGCCCAGGCGTAGCTCTCGATCTGCACCTTGATCCCGATGTCGGCCAAGTTCTGCTGGACCACGATGGCCATCTGTCGCCACTCGGGGACCACCGGAGAGTGCATGAGCCGCAAGGTGAAGCCCTTCTCGTAGCCGGCCTCCTTGAGGAGGGCCCTGGCCCGGTCGGGGTCATAGGGATACTGGTACACTGGGATGTGCTCCGCGAAGCCGATGGGAACCGGCCCCTCCATGCGCACGGCGGTCCCCTGCCAGATGTAGTCCACGATCCCCTCGTAGTCGATGGCATAGGAGATGGCCCGCCGCACCCGGACATCGTTGAGATACGGCCTCTGGCAGTTCAGGTAGATATAGTGGCAGGAAAAGCTCGGCCCCTCGAACACGCGGATCCCGGGCACGCCCTTGAGGGACTTGATCTGATCCACGGTGAGCTTCTCCGCGATGTCGATCTCCCCCTTCTCGAGCAGCATCCGCAGGTCCTCCGGCTCGGGCACGTAGCGGAGCTCCACCTGGGCGAGCTTCGCCGGCTCGCCCCAATAGTTATCGTTGCGTTTGAGCACCAGGCGCATGCCGTGGATCCACTCCGCGGCGTAGAAGGGCCCGGTCCCCGCGGTGTGCTCGGCCAGCCAGTCCTGGCCCCAATCGCCGTTCACCTCGTGCTCCATTACCCCGGGGCTCACGATGCACCCCTGGTCGGTGGCGAAGGCGGAGAGGGCGGGGGCGAAGGGAGCATGGAGGGTGAATTTCACCGTGTACTCGTCCACCACCTCCACCGATTTTATGAACTCGAAGGTCCCCGCCGGGCCCTTGCCGATGGCGAAGAGCCTCTCGAAGTTGAACTTCACCGCCTCGGCGTTGAAGGGGGTGCCGTCGATGAAGGTGATCCCTTTGCGCAGGTGGAAGGTGTAGGTAAGCCCGTCATCCGATATCTCCCAGGATTCCGCGAGCCCCGGCCGGAGCTTGGTGGTTCCGCCCTCGTACTCCACCAGGCGGTCGTAGCAATAGTAGATCGCCCGCCAGGAGTTGTTGTCCACCGTCACGTGGGGATCCAAGGTCTCCGGTTCGGCAGTAACCCCCATGACCAGCACATCGTCTGCGCCCAAGCTCCCGACCCCCAAAACCAAAATACCGATGCCCACCAACAGCCACATCCGCTTCATTAAAAACCCTCCTTCTTACGGTGGTGTGAACGAACCCCTTTGTTTCCGCATACCACCCCCTTCCTCACGGATGGCTGGATTGTATCGTTTGCATGGAGTAGGGAAAAGCCTTTGGGAAACGCGCGCCCGGGGGCTCGGATCCCTTGGGGCCGTCGCCGTCGCACCCCACCAAAACGTCGATGGTCCCCGCCCGCACCCAGATTCACACGGGGGATCCGCTCGGCAACCTGGCCCCGCGACCCTTACGCCCTTCTCGGCGTTTGCCTCAAACGCCTGTCCCGGGTGAGGGACCGGCAGGCCAAGAACCGCTGCGCCAAGCGGCTGATGGACTTTGGCCGGAGATGGAGGACCGAGGAAGAGGTGGTTAACCCGCTGAAAACGGTTCGGATGCCGCCCCCTTGGAGCTGGTCCGGGCATCTCCCCCTAAGGGGGCACGCCTGCGCACACGCGCTTCCGCCAAACGCGGGTTGTTATCTGGAGCCGTTGTGCTAAGTTTTGGGCAGCTTGTGTTCGGTGGAGGTGGAGGTATGGAACACGAACTCCTGGCGGAGTGCCGAAAACGTATGGATAAGACCATCGCCGCCCTGGAAAACGATTTGGCCAAGGTCCAGACGGGAAGGGCAAACCCCGCCTTGCTGGAGGATATCAAGGTGGATTACTACGGTACCCCGACCCCCCTGAAACACATCGCCCACATCACCGCCCCGGACCCGGATCTTTTGGTGGTGCGCCCCTTCGATCGCTCCCAGCTCGGGGCCATGGAGAAGGCCATCGCCGCGGCGGACCTGGGGCTCAACCCCCAATCGGACGGGAACGTCCTCCGCATCAAGGTTCCGAGGCTCTCGGAGGAGCGCCGGGAGGAACTGGTGAAGCTCGTCAAGAAGAGGGGGGAGGAGGCCAAGGTTGCCCTCCGCAACATCCGCCGCGAGTACAAGGAAAAGTTCGACGACATGAAAGATGAGGGGGCTTTACCCGAGGACGATCACCGCCGCCTCCGGGAGCAACTGGACAAGATCACACACGAATACACCGAGAAGGTCAACGAGATTGTGGAGGCCAAGGCGCAACAGATGCGCACCCTCTGAACCCCTCACTTGGGCCGTGGGTCTTCCCGAGGCCGCCGCGTTGGGGGCCCTTATAGCCCTTATCCTGAGCGTCTTCCTGGGCTGGCGTTGGGGCGTGGGCCTCCTTTGGGGAATAGGGGAGATCGCGCTGGGGCGGGCGGTCGCCTGGTCCTTCTACCCCGCACTGAGAGGTACCGCCAAGGTAGGGTTGGCGGCGGGCCTCATGGCCGCTTCCCGGCTCCTCCTCTACGCCGGTTTGGCGTTCCTGGGGATTCGCCTCTCCCTCGAGCCCCTTGGGATCTGCGCGGGTTTGCTTCTCCCGGGGATCGTACTTAAAATGCGCTTGCTCTTTTCGCCTTAGAGACGCCAAATGCTTGAACATTTGGGACAAAAGCTGATCCTGAAGTTGAAGCTGGGGCCGCTGGTGGTGAGCTTCGATCTCATCACCGTGGCCATGAGCCTCGTGGTCTCGCTCATCCTGATCCTCATCGCCCTGTGGTTGCGCCGCGCCGTGCCCCGGGATCCCGAGGCCCCCGTGAGCCGACGCCTCGCCTTCCTAACGGGGGCCTTCGATTTCTTTCAAGAGCAGCTCCTGGGGGGATTTTCCCCCGAGCTCGCTAAGAGGCTCTTTCCCGTGATCACCACCCTCTTCCTTTACGTGCTTTTTTCCAACTGGATCTCCATCGTCCCCAAGGCCGAATCCCCCACCCAGAACCTCAATGTCACCATGGGCCTCGCGTTGATGGTCTATGCCCTCTCGCACTATTACGCCATCAGGACCAAGGGGGCCCGGGTGCACTTCCGCAGCTACCTAGAGCCCTATCCCTTCCTCCTCCCCATGAACTTGATCGGCGACTTCGGCCGGACCCTTTCCCACGGGTTCCGTCTCTTCGGCAACATCTTCGGCGGGGCGATACTCACCACCATCGTCCTCAGCTTAGCTGCCAAGGTGATAACGGCGATGCCCTCCGTGGCGCCGTTCGCGTTTGTATTCGGGGTGGGGTTGGGGACCTTCCTCAACGCGTGGTTCGGGGTATTCGTCGGGGCCATCCAGGCGTTGGTCTTCGCCCTTCTGGCCTCGGTGTACATAAGGTTGATGGCGACATGAGAAAGGGGGAACCATGAACATCTCCGGAGAACATCTCGTACAGGCGATCAAGTATCTGGCCGCGGGGATCGCCATGGGGCTTGGGGCCATCGGACCGGCCATCGGCGAGGGGATCGCCGCGGCCCATGCATTGGACGGCATGGCCCGGCAGCCCGAGATGGAGGGCGCGCTCCTTCGGACCATGATCATCGGCCAGGCCATCACCGAATCCACCGGTATTTACTCGCTGGTGGTGGCCATCATCCTCCTCTTCGTGGTGTGAGGGGGTAAGCTGCCCATGGAGACGTTTTGGGGTACCATCGTAAAGAACCTGAACTGGACGCTTATCCTTACCATCGTCAACTTCGCCCTGTTGGTGTGGATCCTCAAGCGATTGCTTTACCGGCACGCCCTGGAATGGATCGAGCGGCGCCGGGCCCTCGAGGAGGAAAGGCTAAAGCGCGCTAAGGAAGCGGAGAAGGAGGCCGAAGCCCTCCTTCGACGCCGCCGTGAGGAGCTGGCCGAGGCGAACCGCATGGCCCGGGAGATCCTGTCCCGGGCCGAAGCCGAGGCCCAGCGGATCCTCAAGGAAGCCCGGGAGGAGGCCCGCCGTCAGGCCCAAGCGATCCTCGAGGAGGCCCGGGCCGAGGCCGAAAGGGAACGGGAGGAAATTATCACCGAGCTCAAACGCCAGTACGCGGACCTGGTGGTGCTGGCCGCCTCCAGGGTGCTGGCCCGGGAGGTAAGGCGTGAGGACCATGAGGCGTTGCTCTCCCAGATGGTCCAGGGATTGGAGCGGAGGCTCCTGCAATGAAGGACCCGGAGGTCGCGGAGCGCTACGCCGAGGCCCTATATTCCCTGGCCCGGGAGGAGGGGATCCTGGATCGGGTGGGAGAGGAGCTTTCCCGGTTGCGGGCGTTGTGGGATTCCCTGCCGGAATTCGCCCGATTCCTCCAGCACCCCTTGATCCCGGTGGAGCTGAAGGAGGAGTTCTTCGATCGGGCCTTCGGTGGTCGATTCCATCCCTACACTTTGAACTTCCTCAAGCTCCTTGCGCGCAAAAAGCGGTTGGGCTACCTTCCCCTCATCCAACGGGCCTTCCTCAAGGTGGCGGAGAAGGAGGGACGCCTGATCTCGGCCACCGTTCGCTCCGCCATGCCCCTCTCGGAGGAGGAGCTCTCGCGGCTCCGGGGGGCGTTGGAGAAAGCATTGGGAAAACCGGTGGCCTTGGAGATGGAGGAGGCGCCGGAGCTCTTGGCCGGGGCGGAGGTGCGCCTCTTGGGGCGGAGGTTCGATCTCTCACTCCTGGGCAGGCTTCAGGCCCTGGCGGCGGAGCTGAAAGGGTGAAGGAATGGCAGCGCGAAAAGACGAGATCGCAGCGATCCTGAAAGAGCAGATAAAGCACTTCGGCCAGGACCTCCGCATGGAGGAAGTGGGGGTCGTGGTGGAGGTAGGGGACGGCATCGCTCGGGTGTGGGGCCTGGAACACGCGGTGGCTTCGGAACTCCTGGAGTTCCCCGGGGAGATCTATGGGTTGGTATTGGATCTCGAGGAGGACTCGGTGGGTGTCGCCCTCATGGGGCCGGACGAGCACATAAAGGAGGGGGACCAGGTCCGCCGCACCGGGAGGGTGTTGGAGACACCGGTGGGGGAGGGGTTCCTGGGACGGGTGGTGGATCCCCTGGGGAAGCCCCTGGACGGCAAGGGCCCCATCGAGCCCACGGGCTTCCGGAAGACCGACGCCAAGGCACCCGGGGTCCTCATGCGCCAGCCGGTGGACACCCCGCTCCAGACCGGAATCAAGGTGATCGACGCCCTTACCCCCATCGGGAGGGGACAGAGAGAGCTCATCATCGGGGATCGGCGCACCGGGAAGACGGCTATAGCCGTGGACACCATCATCAACCAAAAGGGTCAGGATGTTTACTGTATCTATGTGGCCATCGGTCAGAAATCCTCCACCGTGGCCAAGGTGGTGGACGCCCTGCGTCGCTATGGGGCCATGGAGTACACCATCGTGGTGGCCGCCACCGCCGAGGACCCCGCCCCCCTACAGTACCTGGCCCCATACGCCGGTTGCGCCATGGGGGAGTACTTCCGTGATTCGGGCCGGGACGCCCTGATCGTCTATGACGACCTCTCCAAACACGCCGTGGCCTATCGGGAGATATCGCTTTTGTTGCGGCGGCCGCCGGGACGGGAGGCGTATCCGGGGGACATCTTCTACACCCACTCGAGACTCCTTGAGCGGGCGGCGCGGATGGCGGACGAGCTCGGGGGCGGGTCCCTCACCGCCCTTCCCATCGTAGAGACGAAAGCCGGGGATATCACCGCCTACATCCCCACCAACTTGATCTCCATCACCGACGGCCAGATTTATCTTGAGGCGGACCTGTTCAACAAGGGGCAGCGGCCCGCCATGAACGTGGGGCTTTCGGTATCCCGGGTAGGGGGCGCGGCCCAGATCCCGGCCATGAAGGAGGTGGCGGGGCAATTGCGCCTAGAGCTCGCCCAGTACCGGGACCTGGCGGCCTTCGCCGAGTTCGCCGAGGAGCTCGACGAGGCATCCCGGGCCCAGCTCGCCCGCGGAGAGCGCGTCATGGAGATCCTGAAGCAAGACCAGTACCAGCCCATGCCGGTGGAGGAGCAGGTGGTGGTGCTTTTCGCGGCGGTAAACGGGTTCCTGGACGATATCCCCCTGGAGGCCGTGCGCGACTTCGAGCGGCGGCTCCTCGCTTACATGAGGGAAGAGAAGGGGGAGATCCTGGGGAAGCTACGGGAGGAGCGGAAATTGAGTCCCGAGCTCCGGGAGCAGCTCGAGCGGGCGGTGCGGGAGTTCCACGACTCCTTCGGAGGTGATGGGTGATCGGTGATGAGTGATCGGTGACGGATTTAACGGGAAACTGCTGGCCCATCACCGATCACTCATCACCCATCACGGGAGATGGCGAAGAAGACCAGACAGATCCTTAGGCGGATTCGGAACGTGCGCCATGTGCGCCAGATCACCCACGCCATGTACACCATCGCCTCGACCCAGGTGATCCAGCGCAAGAAGGCCCTCCTTTCGGCGCGCCCGTTCGGCGAGCGGGCCCGGGAAGCTTTGGGCTCGGTATTGGCCATCGCCGGGACACGGGGGATCTCCCATCCCCTCTTCACGCCCGGTCAAGGGGAAAGGACCGGCGTTCTCGTCATCTCCTCGGACCGCGGCCTCTGCGGCCGCTACAACATAGAGATAAATCAGGCCGTCACGCGTTTCGCGGAGGAACATCCCGGGGCGGTCTTCTTGGCCGTGGGAGAAAAGGCGGTGCGGTTCCTGCGGCGAAGGCGGTTCCACATCCGACGGGAATACGTGCGCGCCTACGAGCGCCCGAATCTGGGGTTCGCCCGCCTCCTGCTCGAGGACATCTTGGAGCTGTTCCCCGGGGAGCTGAGGGAGGTCTATGTGATCTACACGCGCTTCATCGGGGAACTGATCCAGCGGGTGCGGATAGAGAAGCTCCTCCCCATAGAGGTCGAAGCGGCTCCCGTGGGGGAGCTCATCTTGGAGCCGGAGCTCCCCTTCGTCCTGGAGAAGGCCGCGCGGATCTACCTCCTGGGGGAGATCTATCGGTTGCTCGCCGAGGCGAAGGCCTCGGAGCACACCATGCGCCGCCAGGCCATGAAGGCCGCCACCGACAACGCCGACGAGCTCCTGGAGAAGCTCACCCTCCTCTACAACAAGGCCCGCCAGCAGGGGATAACCCGGGAGATTCTGGATATCATGGGGGGAGCGGAGGCATTGCGGGAGGAGGAGTAGGATGCCCAAGCGCGAGTACGTGGCCGAGGGATACATCACCGCGATCCGAGGCCCGGTAGTGGACGTGCGGTTCCAGCGGGGCCACCTCCCCGCCCTGCGGAACGCCCTGATCGTGGAGCGGGAGGATAAGGACCTCGTATTGGAGGTGGCCCAGCACCTGGGGGACGAGGAGGTGCGCACCATCGCCATGGACACCACCGACGGCCTCGCCCGTGGAACCCCGGTGTACGACACCGGAGGTCCCATTACCGTCCCCGTGGGGCCCGGTACCCTGGGGAGGGTGTTCGATTTGGTGGGCAACCCCATCGACGAGGGCCCCCCCGTGGAGGCCGAGAAGCGTTACCCCATCCACCGCGAGCCCCCGAGGTTAGATGAGCTCTCGGTGGAGGACGAGATCCTGGAAACGGGGATCAAGGTGATCGACCTCATGGCCCCCATCCCCAAGGGGGGAAAGGTGGGATTGTTCGGGGGGGCCCTCGTCGATGGGGTTGCCCACCAAAT
>Ga0209410_1000388_pt1 | contig 20105 bp, 46 predicted proteins | sample Mar14436cmmetaG_FD_184135 | JGI IMG/M metagenome (GOLD analysis project Ga0209410, IMG submission 184135) | Marine hydrothermal vent microbial communities from Guaymas Basin, Gulf of California to study Microbial Dark Matter (Phase II) - Marker... ... | reverse complement strand
CAGGTTTACGCTCGAATATCCTGCAATTCCAACGTTCCTGCTGCCGGCACCGCCCTACGCCCTGTTCGCGTGGGCAACCAATATAGAAACGCTGTTCGTGCTATTGGTAGCTATAAGCGTCGCCATCATAGTGTCGACCGTCTACGTGTTCAATAAGCGGCACGAGCTTTTCGAGCACCCAACGGAGCGTTTCTTCGGGAAGAAGAAGAAAAAGAGGTGAACCGAAACTTGTTCTCGTAGATGATTATCCTCGTATTCGGCAGGAGTTTGAGATAGAGCTCTACCGAGCGTTTGTAGCTATCTTCAACTTTTACCACCTCGCATTCCCAAGGCATAACCTATTCCAATACCTACCATGCTGCCCAAGATGTAACCGACGGGATCAAGTTTGGACGAAAATATAGATGAAAACATAGCGGACAATATGTGGTACCCTATAATAACCGTCGCAACCGAGATAATACCCTGCACGAACGCTTCCGCATCTCCCTCATCTTTTCTTGATCTCCCACCAAATCGCTTCGGGACCGGCGAAGTCATCCATATCACCCACTCTTTTAAAGCAATCTATGCATATACGCTTTCCCATGAAGCGAACCAGCGAGCGGGCACGCCTTCCGCAAAGCTCGCACCTCACGCTAATCACATAATTTTGAAATATTGCAACCACTGAATCACAATTAGCACGAGAACAAGAATAAAAAGAAAAATCAAAATTAATTTGAACGCTGTTTGTGTTTGCATTAGATCACCCTTTCCACACAAGTGTATCTGTTGTTTTCGATGGTGCAAACGATATCACCCACTCTCAACTCACTGAGGTTGTTCTCGACCATCACCGCAACTATATCTTCATATTTCTCCTGCTCGCGAGTCTCCATCAACTTCTCGCACACCCTCTCCAAATACCTGACTCTCGCTTCCAGCTCCGCCAACTTCACGTCGGTTTCCTCCTTCCACTTCAACAACTCGTTCACCTTTTCCAACAACCAGTTCACCTTACTTTCCACCCACTCAATTACTGACTGCCACGTTTCTTTAAACCACCTCTCAACGGTGTGTAATGAGATGCCGCCGCCCACTTCGTCCTTCTTCCACTCCGCTTCGTGTTGTTGTATGTAAGCAGATAGGTTGCCAACTTGTTCCTCGACCTCATTAATTTCCGCTCCAAGCTCTTCCGTTATATCGTCCAAAAGTTCTGTTACCTCTTCTTTTGTGTAGTGTTGTTGTTGCAACTCTTCTATCATATCATTTATCACATCTTTTGGATAATAGTTGCTGAATCGTCCCTCGACATTATTTATTATATCAATGATTTCTTCCTTTGTGTAGTAATAGGAAAGTTCATTTTCAATCAATTGCTCCACTTCCTCTTTGGTGTAGTAGTCGCTCATTCTGCAAACGGTTATGCTGGCTTCTTCGCTGTCCATTAGGTATTGGTTGTCGTTTACCTTTTTCAACAACCTCGTTCTCACTTTTTGGTCATCCCCTTCCATTGCGGAGAAGTCGCAACCGAAAGCAACCTTCGTTACGCTGTTTTTCCACTCCGAGCACTTACTATCGACTATGTGGCTGTTGATGATGTAGTCGTGGCATACCTTCCAATAAATATCGTTGCTCGCCACAAGGGAATACCACTCGCTTTCTATATGGAAGTTGTGGTTTTTTATCACGCACTCGTCTGGTGTGTTGAAGTCTACCGAATAGGCAAATGAAAGGGAGGGGAGGAGGGAAAAAACGAAAACCAAAAAAGTCAATTTTTTCACCATCCTTCACTCACCTTTTTTAACCTTGACTCGCGGGAACTACATTGATGTTTATGGTGTACTGTTCTCCAGGCTCTTCCGCTGGGTGAATACTTACAGTTACCGTGAAGTTGGCTTTTCCAGGTCCTTCATTTGTTGCCGCTGGAACTGTTACAGTATCGGGGGATACGCTTACGCTTCCTTCAAAGTTATTATTTCCTCCAGTTGCTGTTACATTGACAACCTGTGGTTTGACGGTAATCTCGTTATTACCCAAATTTTTGAGAGTAACGGTTGCTGTGTAAGTGGAACCTTGGTAAACTTCATTGCCCATACTCCAACTGAAACTTTTTTCATCATCTGCTACTGTACAAGTTCCTACACCACCACTATCACAACCATTTATTAATATTGCTTGCTTAACAGTTCCTGTTGCCGTACCTTCAACATATTGGGTTGCTAATGCCATCGCTACCACACTTATCACTGCCAACGCCGCTATCGCTTTCGCTCCCAACTCTCTACCAAACAAACTTATCTTCTTCATCTTTCATCCCTCGTTAAATTTTCGGTGTCGGGACAAGCCCGACCATCCTGCCTTTTGAGGAGGCAGGAGCATGAGAAAGGACGCAACTCTTACCATAATGCATCACTCTATTATTCTATTATTTTAACATGAAAAATTTAAATACTTTTCCCGCACAAACAAGGCACGTCCACAGCAGGCACGCCGCGAGCAGCACCGTGAAGAACACAAACGACGCCTTTTCCGGAGGCAGGGTTTTCATAGCCATGAACCATGAGATGCTGACGTACGCAACCACCGCCAGCATGAGCGAAAGGAGAAAACCGACGAACAGAGCCCTTCTGTACTCCCTTTCTGTGTCCCTGTTGTAGCGGTGGGGCACGAGGTCTTTAACAGTTCTGTACACCGTTTGCCTGCTCACGCCGAAAAGCCTTGCTATATCCTTCACCTTCGCACCTTCAAGATACATTTTTCTTATTTTGGTTTTGTTCAGTTTCGATCTCACCCAAACCACCGATTTTCTACCCAACGCAAACCCTTATCTCCTTTCTAAAACATCCACAAGTAGGTTTCCAAATGTGTTCGCTTTCCTTGACAAAACGCTTGCCGCAAATAGGGCATTTCAAAATCTCTTCCAAAGGTTTGTTTTTGGTCATCTTTACCCTCCCCTTCGCTTTTTTATCGATTATCGAATTCCCTGCTCGTGGAAGATTAATTCTTGTTGACCATATCAAAAAATCAAATAGAGAAGGATTAATAGAAATATTTCTTGTTATTTCTAATATTTTTTTCTCAATTTCTAAATATGATTTGGGTGTTAATGAATTTTTCTTATACTTAGAGGGAAGCATTTTATTTTCTAACAGGAAATTTTTTACATGAACATCTATTACTGGTATGTCAAAACCTATATTTCTTAACCAATGGGAAGCCGTTTTGTATCCTATCCCCTTTATATTCTTTACTAATATCTCCCTCAATTGGGATAATTTCAAATCTTTAAAGAGTTCATAATGATATTTAAATGTCACATAAAACGTTGCGGCATTCACAATTGTTTTAGATTTACTTGAAAAAAACCTATAACCACTTCTTTTCAGGATTTTTTTAATGTACTTGTATGCCTTTTTTGGTTCTAAAGCTATTGTCGAAAAATGAAGTTTATCAATCCCATTTTTGATAAGTTGCTGATATGCCTTTTCTACAACCTTTGTTCGAACTTTAGTTCCAGCAAGAATGCAATATACGAGTTCGTACCATGCAAGGTCTAAATTCAAATTGAGGTCTTTCAATTTTTTTTCATATACTATTTTTTCTCCCTTTTCAACCTTAAGAGTCATTTTTTACCACCACCCCACCAAATCTACTTTCGCCTCTATCAATAAATCAAAATACTTCACCAAATATTTCACATCCTTTCTTATTTCTCTAACATCAACTTCCTCCCTATCCGCTATCTTCTCAATCTTCTTCTCTGAAAGTTTTGTTAGAAATTCTCTCATTTTTTTCAACTCCCCAACCCCTATCCTTTCTTTGTAAAGGGTGAAACTACTCATGTCTTTAAAAATATACTCATACGCCTTTCCCCTTATCCAACAATACCTATGCCAAATCAACAAACCTATACTCTTCCTTAATTTTTTGAAAGGACATAACTCACAATTAATTATAACATACCCATCTTTTTTAGCGGCTTTTACCCACTCTCTATTCTCTTTGTTATTTGGTAGATGAAGGTGTTTCAGTAACTCCTCAACGCTCAACCTCTCCACATCTTTTTTTGGTATGAAGGGTATACCGTACTTTTCCCTAAACTTCTTCTTACTACACGGTAACGGTGAAGGGTAGTTGTCTAATCCCATTCCACCACCTCAAACTTTTCAACACCTTTTTTGTATTTGAGTTGCGAGATTTCTCTCACCACATACTCTACATCTTCCTCTCTACCTCTCAGTGTTATTTCAACCACGTACCGTTTTAGGTTCGGTCTTTCCTCATTCATTTCCTTCACCCGTTTCTTGTGTTATTTTTAACCTTTCAATTTTGCATCTTTCCCATTGAAATAGAGTTATGATGGCGAGAGAGGCGATGAAATCGATTATAAAAATGTAGAATGCGGATTGGGCTTTTACCGCTGGTTGGGGCGAGATTACAACCATATCTATCAACATCAAATTCAGCCACAAGCCCAACGCCGACACCATCAGCACGCCTATCGCGGCACACACTTTCCTTTTTTTATCGGTCATTTTCACCGCCCCATAAATCTATAAAATCAATATTCTTTACACGCTCGTATTCTACAATTGCCGCTTCAACGTAAAAAACGCAAAAGCAGGTATTGTTTTCGTATTTTCCCTTGGAAAAGCCGTTCGCAACCCTAATCTTCTCGCAGTTTTTGAAGCATTCCTCATGAGGAGAAGTGTTCGAAATTAATCTAAGGTATTCTTCAATCACTATCGCAGAAAATGTTGCTAAAATTGCGGAAAGCAGGAAAATCCTTAAATATTTTGTATAATTCATCCAGCACCGCCGAGCACACGCTCTAGTTTCTTCATACACCGTTCGCACACGAGTAAACATCTCGAAAAGTGATACTCGGATTGCAGTTTGTAGATTATCTTAGAACCCGTGCCGCACACATCGCACTTATAGTTTCTCGCCCTGTGCTCCTTCGTTACAATCATAGCCATCCCGAATTACAACAATATATTATTACAATGATAGAAAAAGTTTAAATAGTTTTCGATAGAATCACACAACTACCTCAATCACGTTGGTCCACATGTCCTTCGCACTTTTCTTAATTGAAACCAAACCGAGCTTTTCGAGTTTCAACAACCTTTTCCTCAAAGTGAGCCTGCTCATATTGAGTTTCTTCATACATGCTTCGGCAAGCTTCGTTTCACTCTCAACCTTTCCGTTAAATTCAGTTTTTATAAAAGTGTAAAGCTCCCACAAGGATTGGCGGAGAGGCTCTTTAACTCTCTCCTCTAGCACACGCATAGCATAGCTTTCACCGAGTGCATTCACAACGAATTCCTCGTCGATTTCTCTCACTTCATCTTCCTGCTGATATTTCAGCAAAACCGAATTGCACGCGGAAATTATGTTGCGTGGAATTCCCTTGCTTATTTCGTTAATTTTTTCGATCGCCCCGTCGGTGAACTTAAGTTTAATTTCACCTTGGCTAGCGTTCTCTATTCTTTTCGTTATCAGCGTTTTACACTCCTCGAAAGTGAAGGGTTTTAGCTGCACCACGAAAAACTTACCTAAAATCTCGGAATAATCGAACGATTTGTCGTAGTGCGAGCGGTTCATGGCGATTATAACACTTATGTTTTTGAATCCGAGCAAAAGCTCCAGACCCCGCAACATTATCCCAATCTCCTGCTTTGTTATTAAATCTGGCACATCTACGAACCAGTAATATTTCTTTCCTATCAAATAATTCATAAGCGAATCTTTTGCCGAATTCTCTACGTAGATAGTCCTCGCATCCGGTAGCAGTTTTTCCGCCAACCCCGTATAACTTCCCATACCTCGGATGCTCCTTTCATATCTTGTTACAAATTTCGGGTTTTCTTTGCGATTAATAATATCCTTGAGAAAGAGCAACGATGTCGTCTTTCCCGATCCCCTCTCACCGAGAATTACATAATAGATGGAGGAATCCGAGACTAAGTTGTTCTCGATACCGATTTTAAGCATCTGTAAAGAGTGTGTTAAAAGGAACGGCTGCGAGACGAAGTCGTCATAATCGTAGACGACCTGCTTCTCGAACGGATTAAATCTTAAATTCAAATCCTTGAACGATAGCATTCCGCCTTCACCCTCGCGATTTCGGAATTCAACATTTCCTTACTCCCTTTCACAATATCAACAATTCTTGTTCTGAATATGTTGTGTTTTTTATCGTAATAAAGAACCTTAAAATAACGTAAACAGTTCCAACATCTAACTCGTTTTAAAGTGGTTGTGGTAAACTCGTAGTTGCAGTAGGGACATCTTACTTTGATAACGAGCATCGCCATGTTAATATATTAACGGAAAAGTTTTTAAAGTTTTTTATGTTTTTAATTGAAACGAATGACCGATTACCAATATTGTTATTAGTATACCTCAATTTAGATTTTTATAGATTTTATAGATTTTTAAGAATTATATAAAAAACTGAATTGATATTATGTTAGATATTATCTTGCAATCGGTCTGTCATTTCTATTTAAATCTTATAAATCCTAAAAAACTTAAAAATTCTAAAAATCTGTAAATTCCTGAAGAGAAAGCCATTTCTACATAATATAACTCGGTTTCTCCTCCATCTCCTCAAGCATCTTGGCGAACTCCATCGCCACGTCGAAACGCTCGAACAGAAACAAGGGCTTAATCTTCAACCCCTTTTTATCGACGTCCTGTATAATTCCCACTAAAAACCTGCCGTCCTTCTGCTGCACCACAACAGCGTGCCCAACATACTTTTCCTTGTTTTTAGTGGCATCCCTCTTGAACTCCTCAACGGTCATCGACTCCAACTAAATCACCTCGATCTTAGCGTTCCCGAACCTCTCTCTCAAAAATTTTTCAAACTTTTCCTCAGCTTTTTTCTTGTCCCTATCCCAGTGCTCGAACCTCGTTGTTATTACGAGCCTCCTCAAACCTCTAAGATAAACCACAGCCTTCATCATACCACCCTCTCCACGTAGATGTAATCACCGCCGTGGCAGTTGAGGGCCAGCAGGAATCCGCCCCTATCCACGAGAACGCAGGCGTGGAGCACATCACCGCCCTGCAATGCTATGTACACCTTGCTCACGTTGAGATGCTTGAGCAAATCAGCCAGAAACACAGCCCTCCCCTCGCAGTCGTTCCCGTTGTGGTAGGTGTAGTTCACGTCGTTGTTGAGGAAGAAAAACTCCTCCAACCACGAATCGTGCCTGTACTTAACGTTCTCCTCGACCCAGTCGAACGCCTCGGTCACGTAGCACAAATCTTTCGGCTCGTACCCCTCGCACCGCTCCCTCACGATCTCCGCTACCTCTTCGAGCAGGGGTGAATCCCTCATCTCCGATTTTATGAGATACATCTTCGTCGCCAGCACTATGGGCTGGTGGTTCAGAATCACCGTCAAGCACAGCAGGGCGAATAGAGCTACCAAAACCGCAGCCTCACGGTTTCCGATTTCCATACCGGCGACACCTCAACCTTTTGTACGCGACGCTAGCCCCGCACCTCAGGGGCTTGAGCCTGCACAGAAGGCAGGCTATGTCGTTGAGCATCAGGAGGTCGAACTTCTCGCAGGTAACCGGTCCCTTCCACCTGCACGATTCACATCCCATAGTACCTCGAACCCGCAGTCCTTTAGATGCTCAACTTTGGACCTGAGCCACACACCGCGTTTGAACGCGACGTTTCTATCCTTTGACTTAACGATAGCAGCCACGAAACCGTTTTTGTACTCTCTTATCTCGAACTCGAAGGTTTCGTCCCTTTCTCTTATCTGGGCGAAAACCTCGGTAATTTTGCTAGCCCTTTCCCTCTCCACCACGAATCTCGTTATCCACATCTATCTCGACCTCTTTGAGATATTTTATCAGCTTGCATTCCGAGCAGGGAGGTTCAAGCGGTTTTCTGTACAGCACTTTAGAAAATAACTTATTCCAGTTCTTTATACCCGCCTCTATCCTGTAGTAATTAATTCTGACTCTTGTCTTATCATCGCAGCATAAAAACTGCAGCATGTTTTTCGTTCTATCATCGACCTTTTTATCGAGGTGCACCCAGATGTGAATCCCCTTTTTACTGTCGCTTTCCTTGACTATAATTTTTTTAACACCGTATCCCAGCGACCTCAATCCAGCGATGATAAATTTCTTATAGCTGTCAATCCAGCCCCACTTATCTATCCTTAAGTCTACATCAATTTTCAATACATTTTCGCTCATAACATCAACCTCAATCTCACATCCTTCTTCCAGGGTCTTTCCTTGGTTTTTTCGAAAGTAAACTCAACCCAACCTTCCCTACCACGCTCCAATTTATACTCTATACCTTCTTTTATAATTTTCTCAGACAATAAAGCTTCGGTAGGAACCGTTTTCCCTTCTCTCTCTGCCTTCTCCATCTTTTGCCTGTCAAAATTTTCCTTAATCCACTCCTTTAACGTCTTTTGAATACCTTTCTCAACCTCTTCCACACCCTTTCTATCTTTGCCTTTTACAAAAGTTTTGCCCGTGATTTCGGCAGCGAAATCTATTGGTTTGCCGTGCGACGTGTGCGTTTCTATGGAGTAGGTGTAGTCCAGTTCCAGCGTCTCGCTCCTTTTGATCTCGTTACCCCTTTCGTCCCTCACCACGTACTCCTTTCTAATCTTGTCGTAGTAAATATCGTGTCCAGTTTCGCTATCAATACCTATGTATTCCAGTTTAACGAGCTTCGATGCTATTATTCTGTCCTTCTCCCTCAACCTCTCCCTTATGTAGTCTACCATTTCGGTGAACACGGTGTCGTAGTCGGGAATGTAGGTTTCGTCCAAAATTCTCCACGTTCTCCTATCGACTCTTTTTATATCGGCGGGATTTATCATGACCCAGTTCAGAACCTTCCATCCCCCCCTCAACTTTCTCCTCATCTCTTCATATCTCCTTACCAGAGGTTCCTGTGCTCTGTAGAATCTCTCCAGCTCCCTTTCGGTGGAAACCTCCGGTGCCTTCAGCACGCGTGCTATCTGCTTAATCACGTCGTTGTACAGATTGACTATTTCCCTCGATGCTCTGAGCCAGAGATACCACCTCGCGTAGCTCGGCGGTATTCCCCTCTCTTCAAGCATTCTCATAAACTCTTCCCGCGACATTCTTCTTCTAGCCACGTTTACCACCCCTTACGAAATTTTCAAGGAGTTTTACTCTCTCCCTTTCCGTTTTGTCAAACTCGACTCCACACTTAACACACGTCTTCTTTTTCTTCAATCCGCACACCTCAATCCGAAAGCAAGAGCAAAACCAAAAATAATCAAAATATCAACAGGGTCCGTGCTCATCACCTTTCGATAAATATTTGGAGTGGGCGGTTTTTAAAGCCGAGTATACCACTCTGCTCATCTCCTCCCTAATAGCATTTACGCTCACGCCCTTTTTAAGCAGGTGGAAAAAGTAACCCCTCATGAGCTCGTGGAGAACTCTGTAGAAATCTCTGGTCTCGACCTTGAACCAGTTGGCGTTGAGAAGCTCCTTGGGCTCGCTCTTCCTGTACTGCTTCACCTCAAGGATTATTTTTTCTGTGTAACCTTCCTCCCTCGGAAGCACGGACATGACTAAAACGGGAACGTTCTCGTCCAGCTCGTATCCCTTTATCTTAACTATTATCTCTTTTCTCACGCGAAGCACCCCAGAGATTTTCATAAGTTTTTTCGAACTGGGTGAAGAAGTTGTAAGCCCATTTGACGCCGCTCATCTTGACGCTTTCGGTCAGCGTTACCACCCTCATCCTGCCCTTGTATTCCGTTTTCACAGCACCTATATTTTCTAGAGTCAGCACGTGCCTGCGAACCGTTTCGAACGTGACCCTGTTGCTGTAGTTTCTGTACACGTGCCTGTAAATTTCCGTGAGGGACATGCCGTCCCCGTTTCTGTGGAGGAGCTTCAAAATGTACAGAGCCATGGTGATGTACATCAGTCACCACCTTCGAGCGTTATCTTTTTCGGCGGGTCTCCCTCCACCTTTACTCCCCGCCAGTAGATTTTGTTTTTGTGATTAAACCTTATGACGAAGTAGGAGGGAATGTCCTCAAGCAGCAGCCTTCGCCACTCATCTTTCGATTTTCTATCAAAATAAAATATGTTGCTCCTCACACTCTTCACCTGCTCTATGAAAACCTCATAACACCCTCTTTCCTTCTTCCTCACCGCCAACAAATCTCCCGCCCCTATGCTTCCGCTCACCCTGTACACCCTGTATCCGACCTTTTCGAGCATACGCTTGCGTTCGTATTCCGCTTTGTAACCCTTTTTAGCCACGCTGCTCACCTTTTTTCTCGACCCATTTTTCCGGAGTAATTTTGTCCTTGTGACCCAGGTATTCTATGGGATAGGGTTCCGTTACGGGCAAACCGTTCATCTCCCTCCACATTTCCCAAACGCTCGCGATGAAGAGCTTTACCACCTTCCTTCTAGCCCAGTTGTGGCAGTGTAACTTAGACCAATCGGGATGCTTTCGCTCGCAATCCTTTCTGAAAGCTTCGTAGAGCTTTCTTCCGAAGCACGGGAACTTGATGAAGCTCTGACCTATCTTCCAGCAGAAGGTTTTCAGGTGCGGATTGTAGCTCAGCTTTTCTCCCCGCTTCCTTTCCTGGTTCGGAGCCAAACCGCAGTAGCCCCAAATCTGGCTCACGTAATTGGCTTTAAGAATCGGGTTGCAGAGCCAGGCTATCAGTCCGCTCGCCAAAATCGGTCCTATCCCCTTAACTTTGTTTAAAAACTCCTTTCTCAGCGGGTGCTCCCTGCTCCAGCGGTCTATCCTCCCGTACAGCTCCCTCTCCGTTTCGTAAAGCTTGTTGTGAAACCATATCAAGTCTTCGATTTCTCTGAGGAGGGAGGAGAACGCATTTAAGAAATGGGTTTCAAAGGCGGGAGGGCTCGCATAAACTCCATGGGATTCAAAATCTCTCTGGCTCGCATTTTTCTCTTGGGATTCAATCTTTATATGGCTCGCATTTATTTTTTGGGATTCAAGAATCTTTTGGCTCGCATTTCTTTTTTGGGCTTCAGGAAGCTGCCGGCTCGCAAACTTATCATGGGGTTCATTTTTTGTACGGCTCGCATTATTGCTTTGGGATTCAAGAATCTTTCGGCTCGCATTAACACCGCGGGATTCACTCCTTTCATGGCTCAGCACGAATTTCTTTACAAACTCGCTGTATTTCTTATTTTCGAGTATTTTAATCGCATTCTTTCTTTGGGATTCAAAATTTTCGTGGCTCGCATTTCTTTTCTGGGATTCATTTCTTTCACGGCTCGCATAAACCTTTCGGGATTCAAATATCCCATGGCTCGCATTTTTGATACGGGGTTCAACAGTTTTGTGGCTCAAGCATGAGATTATCCTGTCCCTGTTTTCCTTTACCCAGGAGACTATCCTGTTAAACGTCTCCACCCTGATTTTCTGAATGTCGTAGTAGTTTTCTATCAACTGGCGTATTTCGGCTTCCTTCATCTAACCACCTTCGAACAACGGGATTTCGCCCCTCTCTCTGTGCTCAGCGACGTGCTTCTCCTTCTTTTCGAGCAATTCCCTCATCTTTCCGATATTCTTGGCTTCGGCTGCTCTGAAGAACAGAGCGTCGAGAACACCGCAGTAGGGGCAGTCGTAGCTTTCGAGCCTCTCAAACCTTTTTACGATTTCCGCTTCCATACGCATCACCATGACAAGTTTTTTCGAGCCGTGCGAGCAACCTTTTTATCTTCCTCCCCTTCTCGGTGAGTCTTATCACCCTCTTGCTGTTCTCCTTCCTCGTCTCCACCACGCCGAGCTTCTCCATGCGGTTGAGGTTATGCACAAGGCACACCCAAGTGACTTCCCTCCCCATGCGGTTGTAGAGGTCTGTGATGCACATGCCGTTTTCTATGCTCAGCACCACGTTCGCTGCACTTTTGCACAGAACTTTGAACAGGTCGTCCGACTCGACATCTTTCGGAATGTAGCTTCCTTTGTACAAGAGAACACCACCTCAATTTTTCTATATATAGAAAAATTTATAAAGTTTTTTTCATATCTCACTCTCTTCCAGCCTGACGTTCCCGTAACGCTTCGCCACCCTCTTAACCTCTTTCAGGTAATCCTTCCTTATCTTTTCCATGTCTATGTCGCTCTCCCTCGTTATCCTCCACATATTAGACACGCACACCCTGGCTTTGCCCTTTTCTATAACCAGCTTCTCTCCGTCGAAGTAAACCCTTCCCCCAACTTTCTTCCTCACCCTTTCCTCTATTTGCTTCACCGCTTCGGGATTGCTTATGGTTACGTCGCCTATTTCGACTATCGCCAGGTATTTCTCGTACCTCCTTGCTATGCTCGTGATTTCCCTGAAAGCCTTTTTGAAGTCCTTTCCCTTGGCAACAGCCCTCACGCCCAGAAAATCCACCACGGCTTCGGCTTCCCTGCCTTTTTTCTCCAGAATCTCGTGCACCTTCTCTATTATTTCGTCCTCATCCCTTTCGATTTTTTTCAGCAAAGGATGCTCCATGGGGATCACCATGAATGAGTTAAAACTTTATAAAGGTTGAAGGGTTAAAAAATAAACATGGAAAAAGAAAAATTAGGTTTACATGAATTAATTGGAAAAATAGAAGAAAAGGGGTTTGTTGTTTTAACCGAAGAGGAATACCAAAAAGTATTTCCTTTTTTACATAACAAAGAGATAGAGATGATTGCTTGTAGTTGTCCAGATTTTAAAGAACCTGATTTTGAACAAAGAAATTGTAGATGTGATATTGATTATAGAGACCCCGAAACAAAAGAAATACGGACAGTTGCAGTAAATCTTCCAGTTAAAAGGATTATTGTAGCAAAAAATAAAAAAGATATTTTAACTCACCTCTTTCCGTTATTTAGATAGGCTGTTCCGACCGCAGAGGTGCAATTGGAGTTCAAACGGTGCTGGGTCGGCGGGAGTGGCACCGTCCCGTCGGCTCATCATAATACCCAGTGGAAATCGGAACAGCCTTCAAACAAGTTTTCGTTTCACCGACATCTTGTAAGCGTTAAACTCTCTCAAAGCTTCCTCAACGTAATTTTTCTTTAATACCAAATAGGGTAGAATCATTTTCAAAAACTTTTCAGAATCCCTTCTGTTGGTTATGCATATTTGATACTCTTTCAATTTCCCTTTGCTTCTCTTCAGCTTGTAAACACTAACCTTTATTCCGAGCTTTTCGATGATTTCGGCTATTTTTCTCACTTCTTTTCCGTGCCCACTCTGGTAAAATACGACGTAAAACTTTGTTCTGCTTTTTTCATCCTTGTTGAAGTTGTAATTGACGAGTCCCTGCCCGTCGAAAAATCCAGCAAGATAGGATATTTTGTCGCTAATCACCACCACCAAATATTTAAATTTTACATGTTAAAAATAATCAGATTTCTCGAAGGTGTAAATAATGGAAAATGTGTGCGAAAAACTGCAAGAAATAATTAAAAAACACGGATTCAAAATTATGAGAGTTAAAGAAGACGATAATATTTGCCTTATTGATTTCAGACACCCAAAAATTAAGGTAGAAACACCAGAAGCGTATTACGGATCTGCGGTTCAGTACGATAAAAAGAGAAAAGTTTTAACAACGGCTGTTAGAAGCAAGGTTGAAGGGTTTAAAGAACTTTACCTTGATTACTGCTGTGAAAAAGAGAACGGGGAATGTTTGCAGATGTGCAGACCCCACGTTCACATGGATTTTAAAACATTAAGCGTTGAGGCAACATTTTTTAAAGATCCCATTAAAAAATTTGATAGGTTGCTTGAAGAGATGAGGTGATACCATGCCAGATAGAGACGGTAGGGGACCGAGGAGAGGAAGCTACATGTGGAGGATAGGAAGAAGGGGACCGAAGGCTGGTCACAGGCAGGGGAACTGCGAGTGAAGTCGAAAAGTATAAAAATTTTTCGGGAAATTTCAATTATGCCAGAAAACGTTGATGTGGTAAGAAGCTTCGTAAAGGCGTGTGAGGCGATAGGGGGAAAGGTGGTAAGAACTTCTTCCGAGTTCGTTGTGGCTAGGTGTGAAGTCAGAGACACAATTGTTGAGCTGAACAAGCAAGATGAAAAGTACTGGTTTGATATATCCAGACCAGAGACGATTATAAGGGTTCACGAACCATTTGAAATAAAAGTCTTTAAGCCATCATATCCGTGGGATATGATGGCTTTAAGAAGCGGAGAAAGCAGAGCCCTTGTTAGGGAGGATGGGAGCATTCTAGTTGATTTAGGACTACTAAAGGGAAAGAAGAAAGTCTAAAGTAAATTAATGTGCCAAAAATTTATCACTCATCCCATAACCTTAATTAAACGTCTACTTAACTTTAATATCAACAATCTCATTCTTCAAATTTTTCACAATCTTCCACTCCTTCTCGGTATTAATAAGAAATGACGGAAACATGAGTAAGGGAGGGTAACGCTCGTCGTAAACTATCCAACCTATTTTGTGCTGGAAGAGTTGCTGAAAGTACTGCCCGTAAGTTCCGTTTTTAGAATTAAGAATATCTTTGATAATTGAGCCAAGACTATGTCTCGGAAATCTTGTTATTATATAAAAGTAATTAGCCAAATGCCTCCTTTCCACAGCTTGTGAGATGCACTCTGTTACGTTCCACTCTTTCAGCTCAACTCCAACCAACCTGCGGCAATTTTGGTATTTCAGCACTATCAAACCGTCCATCTCCTTTCCGTCGATTATTTTATGTCTCAATACCAACTCCACTTCGGGAGTAGAATACCAAGAGCTGTGCTCGTATTTAATTAATTTGACCGTCTCTTCGTTGAGCAGAGAATCTTCCATAAAATCTTTCTTATCCGCTTTTAAATCCAACATACTCTCACCTCACTCATCCAACCACCCTCAGAGGTTTTTGCTCTTCGATTCCATCAGGGATTATCGGAATGCCCACGAGCCTCAGATTATCATGATGATCCTCTCATAATGATGTAGTTCCATCACTCACCACCATCAAAACTTATTATTATCAAATCCTTCCACACGGTAATATCCGTAATTCTCCTTTCAAATGTCTCTCCCGTCTCCGTATTGACGAAAATTATAGTGTCTTTTCCGTCCAACTTCCTAACCGTTGCTTTCTTCCTACCGCTCCTCTCCTTTTCCCACATTTCAGGAACGGATTTAACGATTATCTTCATTTTAAACGCCTCAAAAACCTTCCGAAATCACACACATCAACAATAAATTTTTCCCCGCACCACCAACACTCGACTATATCACCTACATTGTGTTCGCTCAGGTCAAATTTTATACCACATTTCGGACAGTAATCTACATCTTCTATTCGCTTCTGTGGGTGTTGTTCTTTAACTATATCTTTGAATGCTTGCTCGATTTTCTCCCTAACCCAAAACAATGCTTCCCCCCAACCATACAACGCTCCTCTATTGACAGATGTATCTTTCTTTTTTCCGTCCAAAATTTCCTTTAATTGCAGATCAACTTCCTTCTCTTTGTTATCAATCTCACTCAGCAACCACTGAAGCCTCTCCTTCGTTTTTTCTAATCTTTCTTCCATCACCTTTACTTCTTCTACAAATTTTGATAGCTCACCCATCCAAAACACCTCTAAATGTTTTTTTGATTAAAGGAATAATGTATGTTCTTATTTCGTCTCGTCTGTTTGCACAAAATTGCTTTGTGAATCCCATCTTCTCATACTCATTAAGTTCTTCTATTCTTTTCTCCAACTCTTTCAACAACCCTTGAATCACCGATTTCAACTCCCTCGCAAACACTATCGGTTCTTCCCCCAAGCTGTGAAAATCTTGCACCGTCGAGCGTTCGAGCAAGTCCAATAAGCAGGTTACTGTTAGGGATTTTCTTTTCGGTTTAGTTTTTTTGGCGGTCATCCAAAACACCCTATCCCCCTCTCTCACCCTTTCAAAAGCTTTACTTTGTTTGGAGGAACATCTTTAATTATAAAACCATACGTATATCCAGAACACCTTTTACAAAATGCTGGAATAACAAATTTTAGTTTGTCTGTGAATATTGGTTCTGGTTTTTCTCTAAACTTTCTTCCACATTTATCGCAAGTTGTCCATATTGTTTTGATTCTTTTCATTATCTCTTGTTTATGCTTAAAAATTAAATGTTGCCAAATTTCCTTTTCATCATCTACTAAAATCTCTCCACACAATTTGCATCGCTTCATTCCCCACCACCTTCATGGTTGAGTGTCTGGCTTAACTTCCATCCAAAACACCCAATCTTTTCAAATTATTTTTTAACCTAACTTTTGTAACCTTTCTCAATTCCGAAATTAACTTTACAATCTTCTCTTTCGGCGGCTCTGGAAGATTATTCCTTTTACTATCAGCTCCTATCGAAACGAATACAGGCTCACACAAAGCAATCATACTTATGAACTTATCCAAGTCGAAATCCATTATAGGCTCTATTGAGACCATCTTTACCATTCCAGTTCCGTTCCAGCTTTTAAGTGCTTCTACTCTCAATCTCGGTTGAGGTGCTTTCGAAAAGTTATAATCTCTATTTGTCTCTAAAGTAGTTCCGAGTATCGTGTTTGGAGGAAATTGGTCTCTAAATCTGCTAAACCTGAAAGGATTTTTACTTTGAAACAGATAAGTGTTGTTGGGATATTTTCTACAATGGGATAATACTTTCAGTATCCAATCGTCTGGAATATCATTTGCCCACATATCAATACTACTACCTACAAAAATAATATTCCCACTCCCAAGATTGTCTTTTAAGCATTTTTCATCCAGATACGGTTCTTTTAGTTTATTCCAGTATTTTTTCATGTAACAGTAACAACATCTATGAGGACACCTCCCTTTAATTGGATTCCAAGTATGCGTCACCCAAGGATACATGTTTCCTTTTTGTTTATTCATCATCCAAAACACCTCTAAACACCAACCGAAAGAGCCAAAAAGTGTATTTTTCATAACACACAACGAAAACTTCTTCATTTGTTTTGACTTGTAATTTTATACAACTTAATATTTCTTCGATTCTTGGCATACATTTTTTCTTTAATTCTTCCAAATATTCTGGATGCTCCTTCACCAACAATTCTGGCTTATCCTTGTATCGTAGGTAGAACTCGCAAGCAGATTTGATGCGGTGTTTGATTTCTTTAACCAACTTTATTGTATTTAAAACTTCCTTTCTTCTACTGATTAATTCCTGCTTATAATAATAGTCAACACCCTCTTTCCCGAAAAATTTCTCATCTTCTCTGAACCGCTTTAAATCTTCCTCAATATCTTTCAATTCTGCTTCTAATCCTTCTCTTATTTCTTCCAAATCCAAAGGTTTTGGTTTTTCGGTCATTCCCCACCACCACACAATTTTTTAATTTTCTCGATGCACCACTCAAGAGTTCCCTCAACTATCTCCCTTCTCGTCCTGAATTTCTCAACATTATTCGCAACTTTTACTATCACTTCTGGATAATTTCCCATTTTGCTTTCCTGCAAGTTTTTCTCCAACTCTTTCAGCAACCGTTCCATTTTTTTGTAGTCTTCTTTATGCATTTCCCACACCCCTCTTGATAAGTTCATCTGGAACGTCTATCACCAGATAATCTCCTATCGGTGTGCTTTTCACCTCCAGCTCTATCTCTCCCCTCACTATCATTTTCGCAACTTCTTTCCAATCTATTCCCAAATCTTCGAAGGTTTCGTCGTATTCGTTTCCCATCTCACTCAAAATACATGCGAGGTTCAAACTGAACTCCATCTCAACCACCTCTTAACCGCACGGAAACCGAAATTAGGTTGGAGCAGGGCTGTGCATGGTCGGCGAGCGGGCTTCCGTGCTTTGGTCGCTTCTCTTCAAATTTTCTTCTAACTCATATAATCGCAATTTATACAACCATTCTCGGAATGGTTCTTCGTTCGGCTTTTCAGGAAGAGGTGATTTCTCATAAGCAACTTCCAACTTCTCTAACTCTCTCTCTATAATCTCTGGTGTGCCCCCTGTTACGGGCTCGAATACGAATCTCCCTTCTTGTAACAACCTTTGTCCAAATTTCAATACTCTCAATACCTTATTACATCTTCTCTCGCTTCTATCCAGACCACTTTCTATATACTTCTTGTAATTATGGAGGGTAAAACCCCGTATCGAGTGATAACAGTTCTTGCTTATATTCCTCTTTACTATGCTTCTCAATTCGTAGAATAGTTCCGAATTATGGACGCTTACAACAATCGGCGACATCACACCTATTATGAAGTTCAAGTTGCCATTTAAAAGCATACTCACAACTTTTCCGATTTCGTGTATTGTGATGTCCGTATTATCTTTTTGTATAAATTTTGAACGCATGTCCGCCGTTCCTTTTAATATATCCTCTGTTGATGCAACGTAGACCCTAAATAAGTCTGTATCCGAATCTGGACGCCTCATTTGCCATATATCGCTTCCTATCATAGTGGTAAAGAAATTATCTATCATTTGGTTTCACCCTTTACTCTCCCCCAGCTTCTTCTCCTCACCTCCATGCCTGGGCTGGCGGGCTGTTTGGGGTTCTATACAAATTTTTGATATCTTTGTCTTCTATGGCTCTTTTCCATGTTAATCGCATCTTATCACCTCTCCCCCAGCCCGAGCCTCGGCGATGCGGGCACACAACTTCGGGAGACCACCGCCGATTTTTTCGCTCTCGGGCGGGCTAATCCCACCCTTGCGAGCGGGCTGTTTGGGGATTCTGCTTACATCCATTCCCATCTTTGTTTCTCAACATTCCAAACCAATCTCATACACGGATGTGGTGGTCTATACAACATTTTCATCACCCCGTTGAGATAGTTTAAACTTTTCCAAAGGGACAAATTTGAGTTCCGTTGCCTCTATCACCTTAACTCTCTTGCTCTTGAACACCCTACCCTTCACCCACTCTGGTTCTATGTTCCGTTCCATGTTCACCACTCTATATATGTGTAATCTATCCTCATATATTCTTGTTTACATCTCTCACATTTATAAAGTTCCTCGTCCTCCTTCATTTTCTTCAACAAAACACATTTGCTCCCGCATTTCGGACAGAACACGGAAACCACCTCGAAATCGGAAAAAAGAAAAAATCAATCTTCAAGTTTTTCTATCTCCCTTTTCAGGGCGTTCAAACATTCTTCTCTCGTGTCGAAGAACGGCGAAATCACACCGCCACCTGCGGAAGACACAATAAAAAATCCATACTTGTTGTTCTTGTATTTCCTCACCGCTATCAGATGCTCGAACACAACATCCGAAAAGTTTTCCGTTGTTACCTCTGTAATATCCCTGAACTCCTTCTTGCAGTAGGGACATCTAAAAGAATGGACACGTGGCATGCTCACACCTTTATGAAGTCGATCTTCAGCGACTTCCAGAACCTTTTCAACTCTCGCTCCTTTTTCCGTTGCTCTTTACCCAATTTCTCCAAAAACTCGTCTATTTCATACACCATATAGACCCACCAATATAGAAATTATATAGTTAGTTAATATCAACTATCTATTCTTCAGGAACAAGTATCACCGCAACAGGCACTACATCGTAGTTCTGCTCGCCCAAAATTTTCTCCACTTCCTTCCGAACCTCTGGTTCCAAATCATCTAAAAAGATTTCAATTCCATCTCTTGTTACACGCATATTCTCACCTTTTTACATAATGCTTATGATAATATCTTTTCCACCTCTCATAAAATTCATGATTAAATCTCGGAAAACAACGCCAGCAAACATCGATTTTGAAAGGATAAGTTCCTATTTTCCTTCCGCAATACTTACAAATCAAGCCCATAGAATCACCTAAAACTCCATCCCGCAATTGACACAAAACTTGATTCTCTTACCTTTTCTCGTTACGGTTATTATTTCACCACCGCATCTCCTACACTTTTCTTTCATAGAATACACCCTTCGGTTTAGGTATTATTTTAATTTCGTATCCCACAAACCCGTCCGTCTCTATGCTAACCACAATATAATTTTCCGTCTCTTTGGCATCTATTATTCTGCCTCTCATAGCGAACACCTAAAACCTTTGAACTTGCACTTTCTCGCACCCCCACCTTTTATACCTTTCTTTCAACAAAAAGTGAAAGT
>Ga0209410_1000387_pt1 | contig 20162 bp, 15 predicted proteins | sample Mar14436cmmetaG_FD_184135 | JGI IMG/M metagenome (GOLD analysis project Ga0209410, IMG submission 184135) | Marine hydrothermal vent microbial communities from Guaymas Basin, Gulf of California to study Microbial Dark Matter (Phase II) - Marker... ... | reverse complement strand
GTGCTCACTATGTTATTCCTTAATAGTATTTCTGGATATAAGTTGCTTAGTTTTTTGATGATTTTTTTGGTTTGCTTTTCTTTTATTCCCATTTTCATACATATTTCTTCTATTGTGATGTATGGTTTTTCTATGCTTTGTATTAGGGATGCGATACTTTCTCTGAGTAGAAATTCTCCCTCCTTAGAAAGTTCTTCAAATCCGCAAGACTCTATTATTGTTACCAGATATTTTCTTGTTCCTTCAGCAAATATTTGGTTACCAAGTTCCTGTAGACCTTGCAGTAAATTTTTACATTGTATTGCCATTCCACCGAAATCTAGTGACAAACCCCCTTTAACAAGTGAAATCATCCTTAACATTACCTCTCTAATCATGTCCGGAGGTAGTATGTTTTTGGCTGTTTCCAATAGTTCGCTTAAGTAACTTAAGATGAGGGCATGTGATCTTAACGCAGTTATATATTCATTTGGACTGTAACGTGTTTTTAATGGCATAAGTGTCCCTACTTGGTTTTCAAGTTCTGTTAACATGTTTGCTGTTGTTGTATCTAGATTTATTAATGCTTGTCTTTTTAGTTCCAATATCCATTCGTTTATTGTGCTGCGTTTATGTCTTATGAAGGCTTCTAATGTTTTTCTAAGGCACATACTCATGGAGGTCCCGCCTCTAATAGTTCTGTTGGTTTACACATGTATGAGAAGCCTATATAGGATGTTACAGCTGTGAATCCAGCTAAATTTGTAGCAGCAAGAAGCTCGTTTAATTTTTTGTTAAATAGTCTACGGTATTCTTCGATATTCCCATGCATATTATTTATTAGTGCTTGAAACGCTTCTCGCGCTATATTTCGTAAAACATCCCTCACTTCACCTATGCCTAGATTTTTCCGCTTGACCGATTGTACGATGAGAGAGGGGTTTGTTGGATGTAGTCTTATTACTGCGTGGAATCCAATGCCTATTTCTGTTGCTTCTTTTGGCACACCCACTTTTATGTCGGTAGGGATTTTCCTTATCCAGATAACGTCAACGGGCTTTATAAGGGTTTTATATGTCCCCGGATCAGTTACTGGAATTTCCTGCCCATCTGGACATATAATATATGCTATTTCGTCTCCTTTGACTATAAAGTGATTTGGATCATTTTTATCTATTCTTTTATAATATACCAGTACCTCTTCACTTGTGCTTGATGCTACGTATTTTTTCTTGGGTTCTTTTTCAAATTCTATACACATAGTAGACACCTCTAAAATTTGAGATCGATTCCGATTAGTGTTTTTTCGAATGCAAAGAAGAACTCATCTACGCTGTCATTATCTATATCTAGGCTTTTTGCAATGTTTCTAGACGTTCTTATATCTCCACTGCAGAGATTCTTTCCTCTTTTGATTTCTATGGGTTCTGGAAGATATAAGGGGATTTCAAAGAGTTTTGAAATGGAAGCAACTCCAAGTACTTCTTCAACTGAAAAGAAAGATAGATTTAATCCATTCAGAGAATAATTTAGTGTGATTAGGTGCGGTTTGCTCTCTTTACGAGTCTTTGCTATTGTTAGACTAATTGGAGATTCACTGGAAATTCTTACGATGGACAATTTATCTTGATGCAATGTAAGCTGTAGGATGCCTTCTCGTTGTGATGTTATGTAAATTTCATCTGCATCCTCGTTGAGAATTCTTCCGACACTTATTACACAGGTTATAGGGTCAGTAATTGTTCCTTCCGATATTAGGGTCTTTGAAGGTGTTTCAAGCGATACCGCAGTTATTTGCCCATTGCTACTTACAATTATTATTTCATTTTTCCCATCGCCGTTTATATCAGCCAATATTCCAGCGCATATTTTCCCAGTTACTCTCTTATATACTTCCTCCAAACATTCTCCATTATATTTGTATATGGCTATGCCTGCTGGATAGGTTAAAGCGACAATCTCCGTTTCTTCGTCTCCATCAACATCTCCACATAAGAAATCATATGAGGGAATTACTGTTATTGTTTCGGAACTGCGTTTTATGGTTAATGGTTCTCCGTCGTTAGTCACTATTTTAGCATCATATAGTCTTGGATTTTCCCAATTTGCAAATAAAATCTTATTGTCTGGAAACACGCCAAGAAGGGGAATGATTATTCCTTTTAATCTTGTTTCTGGCCATTGGTAGCCTCCTTTGTTAATGACTGCGCCTAAAATGTTTAGCCCGCCAATTTCGCGGCTAGGAATGTATATTAACTCTTGTTTTCCATCGAAATTAACATCGTAATTTTCGAGTTTTAGCGCCCCAAACGGAATGTATTCTCCGATTGCATATCTTGGCGTGGTTTCACTATTTTGGGGGGAACTTTGAGGATACATTATTGCTGTTAAAGCTCGGGCATACCATTTTAATGCCTCGTTAAACTTTCCAGCTCGATATAAGAAGTCCCCTGTTTTCCTCATTGATGCAGATGTTTCCATTTCCGCTATTATGCTTTCAGAGACTCCGATTTTAGTGAGATTCCAGTTTTGTTCGGCTGTTGTGGCAATGTTAGCTACTTCTTTTGGGTCAGTTTGTGGCGTTAATGCAAAACGTATTTCCTTTAGCGGATTTGTACGCAAATTGTTATAGATGCTGTACATGAGTTGGGTTATGTCATCTTCCACCTGCATTAATCTTGCTGCAACATTTTCTCTAGCTTCTTTCCACACAATATCCAATTTTTTAACGAGGATTTCCCTCAGGTTTTCTTCAATTTCATTTGATAACCGTTCTGCCTGATTCTTTATATCGGGAATTAGTTTTTTGAGCTCTTTAATAGCTTCTTTTAATTGTACTGCTGGTAAAAAAGAAGATAGATATGTTTCCATTTTTTCAACCAGTTTCTCCGTCATGACGCGGGGAGAAGGTGCTTCACAGTATTCGCAGTGGGTAGCATTGGGTGATATTAATGCGCCGCATCTTGGACAGCAAACGGACGAGAAATGTGTAACTAAAATTTTTTTGAAATCGTTTATAAGGTTATAAACGTTAATGGACATTTGACTCTCACTCCCAGGAAATCTTAAGATATGGTTATTTGGGATATTTGGTTTACATAATGTTTCTTATTTTTTCTATACTGGCATTGATACTAGTAATCAGGTCTGGGAGTTCTTCATCACTTATTATTTTATCTTTATCAAGCGATTTTTCTATTTTCTTGATTATTTTTTCTATTTCTTTTATTGCGCCCTTTAGGTCGCTGACAAGTTTCTTTTTCGATTTAATTAGTTTTACTATCGATAATAGGCTTATTTGCAATTCTCTATACGTGTATTTTACTCTACATTTGTCTTTTATGTTGTTTAATAGTTTTAGGAGCATTAAAGGTGTTACTTCGCCTTCCATTTCCTCATCTATTAGTTTGGAACGACTCACACTACTTAATGCAAGATCCTTTAAAGTTAGAAAATATTCTAGTACTGTTTCAGGATCCGGGCCTTGTATATCTACTAAAATTCTAGATTCGCTAAGAACAATATTTGCAGAAATTTCCCCTCCTGCAATTTCCAGCTTTAGTATCGCTTCACCATTTCTATTTATCCTATTTATATTAACTACTGGTAGACCAGCTGTATCGATATTCATATTTACTCTGCTAATTACATCTGGCAGTGAATCTGCATGCTTGAACGTGGCTTTTGCCGAAAATTTTTTACTTAAATAAGATGCCTCTTCTAATTCTGTTGCTGTTGGAAGAAGCATTCGTAACTCGTCAACTTTAGCAAGTAGTTTTTCCGCGAATTTATTTTTCCTCTGTAGAGCTTTTCGCTGTGCTACTTGTTCGAGTAGTTGAATAGCATGCGTAAGCATGTTTTTTGCTTCTTTTCCAGATGGAGCAAATTCTATAGCTTTTCCGTATTTATCGGCGGCTCCTAGATAGTTTCCACTTATTTCTAGCTGTTTTGCATGTAGGGTCATCGTGTAGAACAGTTCCCTTTTCACTTTTTCTTTGTTTTTACCTGTTGCTGTGGAATACGCTACCAGAAGTGCTTTTTCTAGATCGCCCATCACCAAGTCATGACCGTATTTTGCTGCATATTTTCTGAGCAGCTCTACAGCTTCCATAGCTAAGCCAAATGCTTTTTTATAGTCGCCAGAAGCCTTGTAACATTCTGCTGCTTGAATGTAAAGGAGAGCTCCTCCCCAAATATCTTTACTTAACGAAAATATTCGTGTTTTTTTAATAGCTTCTTTAACAAGATTTTCACATGGATCTCCAACCATAAAACTCCCTCATGCAAATGAACTATGTTGCAAACCCCAATTTTCATATTGCTTAATCATTTTATGCGAAATACTCCTAGGAACTCTATTTATAGCTTCCTTAAAATCTTCTAATGATAAGGGAGTCATATCTTTTTTTTGGGTCAATCTTCTCATCAAAATTTTCTTAGCCTCGTTACATATCTGGGCTATACCCGATGAGCTGTAATACCCCTCTTCGTTTGGCTTCGTGAGGTCAGCCAGCTTATCAAAAGTAACGTCATCTGTTAAAGGCACGTTTCTAAGATATATCATAAAAAGATTTTTCCTTACTTCCTTATCAGGTGGTCCAACGTAGATTATGCGGTCTATTCTTCCAGGGCGTATTAGAGCGGGGGATACATTCCAAGGTTCGTTTGTGGCAAAAACTACAATGGATCCTTCTTCTGATTTTATTCCATCCATTTCTTGTAGAAATTGTGCTTCAATACGTTTCGGCGCATCTGAACCACTTGTATGAAGTGGGAGAACTTTATCTATTTCATCTACAAACACTATACATGGGGCAAGTCTTCTAGCACATTCAAATATTTTTCTAACAACTTTCTCCGATTCACCTACATATTTAGACATTATTGAAGCTGGATCTGCAACTATAATAGGTATTTTAAATTCCCCAGCAGCCGCTTTAACAAGATAAGTTTTACCGGTTCCAGGAGGTCCGTAAAGTAGAATTCCCTTTAGAGGTTTCAAATTGAGTTCTTTTAATAGGTCGGGATATTTTAATTGCCATTCAATACTTTCTCTAAGTTCATTTTTCACATCTTCCAGCCCAGCTACATCGGAAAAAGTCGTGTCCGGTATATCTACGTAAGCAATATCTGACAAACATTCCTGAGGCAGCTTTATTCTACCCGTATCTACTGCAACCTTTTCTCTACTCCTAGGTATTCTTGCACTTATTCTAGAACTAGGTTTAATGCTTTCTCTTAGTGTAAATGTTTTTCTAACAATTACTGGGAATTTGGCTGCACGTTCCATGTATTCTTTAGCACATTCATCAATATTGTTAAGCATTTCCTGAAGCGTTTTTTTAGCTTTTCTCCAGATCGCCTGCATTACAGGGTCGGTGGTTTGTAGTTCTAGCATTTCGAGATTTTTAATCGCTCTTTGAAGATATTGACTAGCCCGTTTGGTATCCCCCTTTTCTAATGCTTTTTCTGCCAAACTTTTTAGTGTGAGAGCTTCATTATAGAGGGACAACTATCCCTCCTCCGTGCTGGAGAACTTTCTTTTCAGTTCTTCTGGGAGAGTTTCATATAGTGTTGGGTCTGAAGATTTTATTTCGTCTAGTATTTCCGCTCCAATACTTTCCACTACCTCTGGCATCACCTCTTCTGCTGTACCCATTATCTCATTTAGCATACCTTCTATGTTTTGATTCATTCCTTGAGCAATATTTACCATTTGGGATTGCACTCTAACCATTTGATGCAATGACAATTTTATATCGCTTAAGCTTTGTGTTAACTGTCTTAGAACGTCTCCAGCTTTTGCTAAGCTTTTTGACCCTACAGCATCCTTGATAGCGCTGCCGATGTCTGTCATTATTGTAGCTGTTTGAAGTGAAATCACCGAAGATTCGACAGTTGATAATAGTACATCGCTTGTCTTCCAACCGATTAAAAGAGGAGCTGGAGGCATTTTACCTCTTTTCAAGTATCTTTTTATTTTTGCTTCAAGTCTCCTTTTATGCATAGATAAGTTGAATCTAACATCTTCAAGTCTTCTAATTAAATTTTGAATAACTTCAATTGGATCCTTCTTCTTTTTCAATAAACCCATCCTACGCCTCCTCCTCTAAAAGTTCTCCCTCCTCTTCCCGTACCTTTTTTTCTACAGCTTCAGCGCTTACCACTTTACTTCTAAGTTTTTCGATTTTTTTACGGATGGAGTTTATTTCAGCTTGAAGTACTTCCCTTTTTCTATCCCATTCCTTGGGATTCGTTAAGAAAATGTCTTTAATTTTCATTATTAGATTATATGTATCTGTTTGGATGGTTTTTGCCTCGTTGCCTAATACTCTATTAGCAGTACTGGTTATTTCCTCCAATTTTTTAATGAAGTCGTTAGCATCCATTATTCGCATTGTTGACTCGTATATATTCAGAAAATCTTTGGTAATTTCGTGGATTATGGATAGTCGATCGTTAGATTTTAAATTTGAGATTTTTCTCAGCGAGTCTCTAATTGTTCTTAAAGCTACTAGTAACGACACTTTAGGAGAACGTTCAACCTTAATGTTTTTCCCTTCAATCTTAACCAAGGTCACACTGATTAGCGGAGCGTCTCCCTGATCCAGCCACCACCAATCCATAACTCTACTTCTTAATTTCTCATAGATATTATCGATTTGATTTGCTATATTAATTATCTCAGCATTGTTCTTACTCACATGTGGTCACCCTCATCTTTCACCTTTTTAGATTCATTTCAAGTTTCCTCGGCGCTATGTTCATGTTCAGTTTCACTACTACCGTATTTTTCAATGAGTTCCTTTAATCTTCCTTCTCCCGCCTCAGAGACCTTTTCTGCTGTGGTAATGCCGTAAGTTTGCATTAAGCTTGTCACATCGGTTGATACCTCTCCAATAGTTGCCTCGTATTCTTCCTGCATTGCGCTGAGCTCCTCAGCATAATCAGTTAAAACACTGGTAATTCTTGTTACAGCTGCCCATGCCTCAAACGGCTCCATACCTCTCCTAATTGTGTCAACAATTGTCTCTTTTATTTGAAGCATCGCTTCAATTGTGGCATCATCCATTCTAATTTGCATATCAAGTTTCTCTGCTCTCAACATCTTAGTTTTAACAATTGGATCTTGCTTATTTGGCACCATTGAGATTTCTTTAAGAAGTCCTCGGATTTTTCGTACATTCTCTTCTCTCCAACCCTTTCTAATGGAAATTTTTTCGTCAAACAGTTCGTCGATTTGGCGAGCTAACCGGTCCCTTTCCACTTCTGATAAGGTGGAAACCGTGTCAGCAATCATCCTTAAGGTGTCTCTAAGCTCACTTGGATTGAGTCTTCCTGACATATTAATTAAGTCTCTTAAATCTTTAACTTTCTCAATAATGTCTTCCACTGTCGGCTTCTTTGATTTTTTCCATTTAAATAACAACTCAAATTCCCCCGGACATGCTTGGGGAGTTCCAACTTTTACTAAGAGCAATAATGTGACAGACAAATTACATTACATTTCCTAATCAATTAACGTATAACTCCTATTTATTTTATACCCCTCGAAGTAGAAAAAATTATAAGTATTATTTTCCTAAATTCTCAATCAAAAATTAATGCTCAACATAAATAGCAAACAATAGGTTATTGAGGAGAAGTATCTACATTTAGGTTTAAAATCGGCTTCAAAAGTGGTTAGCAAGTTTTTGAAGCAATTAAGAGAGAAGATCTTGAGAAAAACATTTGGGGGATATTCCTTGGATCTCTCTATAATTGGACTCTTAATAATCCCCTTAACGATTGACATCGCAACGATTCATTTAACTTTTTTAAGCTGGTATGAAAGAGAACTAAAATACAAAACAATTCTAACAACCGCGTTTATAATGTCAGTAGCTTTATGCACAGCGTTTTGGTTTCTTTCAATTTGGATGCCAGAAGAACTAACGTTAACCTACCAAGTTATCAGTACAACGCTATTTTTCTTAATGTTCCCACAACTATATCTCCTAACAATTTGGGCAAGGAAAGGAGCGCAAAAAGCATTCTTGCTTCTGGCGGTATCAGCGTATATATCGGCATTCTGGCTGCTACTCCCCCTAGGCTATGCTCTAATTCCAAATCTGGATATAAAAGGGAAAGTTCTAGCATCCTACATATCTGGAGCAATACTAGGAACACTATTTCCAATTGGAATCATCGAGGAAGTAAGACCGAGAGATGGGTTCATAACAGCATCAGCAGCAACAACAGCGCTTTCCATATCAGATGCAGCATCAAAATACATATACAACTTCACAATATTCATGGATATAAAAATACAATTGGCAATCATAGCCGGATCAGCACTACTATCATTCATACTATACAAGAGAGCAGCTGAATAAATATCCATCTTACTATTACCATATTTACGCTCCCTTCCATCTTATCCCTTATCTTATATCTTAAATTATGGTGATATGAAATGAAGAGAGGGAAAAAGCTTGTAACAATAGCAATAATTATTATGACAGCCGTTGTGCTGTTAGGTGAATGTTTTATATTTAAAGCAGTAACATCTAACTTAAACCGAGACTCTAATGACAATCCAGAGGTTAACTTGGTAAGAAAAGCTGCTTCAACCTGGTATTATGAAAACTGGATGTATAGAAGAAAAATAACTGTAAACAACACAGCTAACCCTAACACCTTAATAGGTTATCAAATCCCAATTAACTTAACTTATGATAGCGATATGTTGCCAGATTTTTCAGACATAAGATTCACATGGTACAACACAACCGACGGAACAGAAACAGAAATACCATACTGGATCGAGAGTAAAATTGACAGTTCTTGGGCATATATATGGATAAAAGTACCAGAAATAACTGCAAACGAATACGAAACAATTTACATGTACTATGGAAATCCTTCTGCTGCGTCAACAAGCGATCCAAGTATAATAGTTGTAAATTTAACTTTTTATAACAACAATGGAGGTTCGTTTAATGAGACGGATCAATATTATTGGACACATGTTCCTGGAAGTCCTAACCTTTATGTATCATTTAAATCATCCGAAAATTTTACACCTCCAGTCGTGCTGGAGGCAGATTTCAACCTAACGCACTGGTATGAAAGTATAGAAAAGGGACAGGGACACACTGGCATAGGATTTGGAATTATTACTTTGAATGGTTTCGTTGATAATTGGGCTAGTGATGTAAATGGAGTATGGTATCAGGAATCATCAGGTGACCCGACAGAGAGAGGGGGGTATCTTTCGGCGATATCTGGAGGAGCTGGCATTGGAAACCATTTTTCAGCAACAATAGATAGTACGAAAAAGACAGTGAAAATAGTGTGGACTCCCAGCGAAGTAAGATTATATTTTAACAATGAGCTCAAAGCAAATTTAACAACAAATATCCCAACAGTTCCTCTTCCTGTAACCTATGGCTCTTGGACCAATACGGATGTAGGCTATGAGTCTGGTGGATGTTTATTTAAACCAGTAAAAGTTCGTAAATATACGGACCCGGAGCCAACTTACGTTATAGGAGAAGAAGAATCAAAAGCCATCCCCGCTTTAACCTGGTATTTTAAAAATTGGTTATTTAGGAGAAAGATAATTATCAATAACACAGTCAATACACAGACTTTGTTAGATTATCAAGTTCCGATTAATATAACTTATGATTCAAATATGCAGCCAGATTTCAGCGACGTGAGATTCACATGGTACAATGCTAGCGATGGTAGTGAAATAGAAATACCCTACTGGATAGAAACAAAAATAAACAGCAGTTGGGCTTATGTTTGGGTTAAAGTTCCTCAAATTCCAGCCTCAGATTACACTACAATTTATGTTTATTACGGAAGCACCACGTTACCAGTAGGTTCGAAAAGTAATGGAGATTTAACTTTCAATTTTTTCGATGACTTTGCAGGAGATATTTTTGACCCTAACAAATGGGCTGCAGTTGATAATTTTACTTTGCAAAATGGATATGCTATTACAGACCTTACAAGCGGATTTGTAGGTGCGTACATTACCAGTTCATATAATCTTTCATCAACTTACATAGCTGAAATGCTCTTTATGTTTTACAATAGAAATTATAACTATGATGCGGGAAGTATCGATGAATATCTGGACAATGATAATCTTTACTCGGCAAATGTTAGATGGGACGGGGGTATAGGGCAAACAGAAATAAGAGTAAAGACTGCTGGAACTACAACGGTGTATGAAAAGAGTTATCCTACTGCTGTAGGTGTTTGGTATAAGCTTGCGATAGTTAGAAATGATACCAATAATATCAAAAGTTTTGTCAACGAACAATTGCAACTTGCTGTTTCCGCAACTTATTTAGGGTCGAATAGTATTTTACGTATAAGTGCTTGGGAATCAGACATAAAAGTTGATTGGGTCAGAGTTAGAAAATACGCATATCCAGAACCAACCTACAGCATAGGGGTGGAAGAGCAAAAGCCTACCTTCGATCATATAGTTTTGAAATGGAGGTATGCGACAGGTGCAGCTATAGAACAATCCTCTCCAACGATTGGTGATGTTGATAATGACGGTAATATGGAGGTCATAGTTGGTAGCAATGATAAGTATGTTTATTGCTTGAATGGAGAAAATGGAGCAGTAAAGTGGAGATATCAAACTGGTGCTAGAGTGATTTCCTCTCCTGCTGTTTGGGACATTAATAATGATGGAAAACTGGAAATTGTGGTAGGATCAGAAGATAGTCAAGTCTATTGTTTAAACTGGAATGGAACACTATTATGGAGTTACGCAACAAACTGGACTGTCTTTTCTTCTCCAGCTATTGGTGATGTTAATGATGATGGTAAAACTGAAGTTGTAATTTGTAGTTGGGGCACAGACGGCTACGGACATATTTATTGTTTGCTTGGTGAAAACGGCACACTACTATGGAACTACACAACAGGCGGCTATATTAGTTCCTCCCCTGTCTTAGGCGATGTTGACAATGATGGAAAACTGGAAATTGTGGTAGGATCTGATGATACATATGTTTATTGTTTAAGCGGCGAGAATGGTGCACTAAAGTGGAGATATAAAACATACGACTGGGTTAGTTCCTCCCCTGTCTTAGGCGATGTTGATAATGACGGTAATATGGAAGTTGTGATAGGTAGTGGAGATACCTATATTTATTGTTTGAACTGGAATGGAACATTAAAATGGAAATATAAAACAGGGTCTTTCGTAGCTTCTTCTCCTGCTCTTGGAGATATTGACAATGATGGTAAGCTTGATATAGTATTTGGAAGCGCTGATCATCATGTTTACTGTTTGTTTGGTGAAAACGGCACACTAAAGTGGATATATGAAGCTGGTGATCATGTTTCTTCGTCTCCCGTTCTCGCTGATGTCGATAATGATGGTAGAGTGGAAGTTCTAGTTGGATCAAATGACTACAATATTTATTGTTTGAGCTGGAACGGCACATTACTGTGGAATTACACAACAAACCATTATGTTGATTCTTCTCCCGCTTTGGGTGACATCGATAATGATGGTGAGTTGGAGATTGTAGTTGGTAGTCGTGACAATTTTGTTTATTGTTTTGATGTTGTTTCCCCCTTCTCTCCTGTTTATCGTCCCACAGCTTTTCTTTGGCCTTCTATAGGTTTTAGAGGAGATATATGGCATAGCGGATGCTACATCGACAGCGATCACGACGGTTTGATCGATGTTTACGAGAAAATTGTGGGAACGAAGGCAAACGATGCTGATACCGACAACGATGGCTTAACAGACTACCAAGAATTCACCCATTCCACATCACCCTTCAAAATAGATACAGATGGCGACGGCCTACTAGATGGAACCGAAGTAAAACACGGAACAAACCCAATAGCCCCCGACGGGCCAGAAACACCACCACAAACACTATGGAAATACTTGACAAATAGTTCTGTTATTTCATCTCCTGCTTTAGGTGATATTGACAATGATGGTGAAGTTGAAGTAGCTTTTATTGGTTTTGGTCCTTATGGTTTTGTTTGTTTGAGTTGGAATGGTACTTTAAAGTGGAATTACGGAATTAGTGGTGAGTCTTCTCCTGCTCTGGGTGACATTAATAATGATGGTAAGTTGGAGATCATTGTTGGTTCACGTGATAATAATGTTTATTGTTTGAGTTGGAATGGAACAAAACTATGGAACTACACAACGGGTTACTTTGTAATGTCTTCTCCTGCCATTAGTGATGTTGACGGGGACGGTAGGTTGGAAGTTATCGTGGGGAGTAATGACGGTTTTGTTTATTGTTTGAGTTGGAATGGAACACTAAAATGGAAATACAAAACATATGGGGAAGTTAGGTCTTCTCCTGCTCTGGGTGACATTAATAATGATGGTAAGTTGGAGATCATTGTTGGTTCACGTGATAATAATGTTTATTGTTTGAGTTGGAATGGAACAAAACTATGGAACTACACAACGGGTAACGGGGTTTATTCATCTCCTTCTTTAGGAGATATTGACTGTGACGGTGAAGTTGAAGTACTTTTCGGTAGTAGTGATCATTATATTTATTGTTTGAGTTGGAATGGGTCGTTAGAGTGGAGATATCTGGCAATTTGGGATATTCGCCTTTCTTCTCCTGCTTTAGGTGATATAGATGGTGACGGATACGTGGAGGTAGTAATTGGTGGTGGAGATGGCTTTGTTTATTGTTTGAGTTGGAATGGAACACTAAAATGGAAATATGGAACTGGTGGAAGCATTGAGTCCTCCCCTGCTTTAGGTGATGTTGACCAAGACAATAAACTTGAAATCATAGTAGGTAGCATAGATGGCTTTGTTTATTGTTTGAGTTGGAATGGAACACTAAAATGGAAATATGGAACTGGTGGAAGCATTGAGTCCTCCCCTGCTTTAGGTGATGTTGACGGGGACGGTAGGTTGGAGGTTGTTTTTGGGAGTAGCGATAATTATGTCTATTGTCTAGATATTGTTTCTGGTTTTCGCGTTTACTGGGAGGGGCTTCATGGATCTACAAGCTTCATGGGAACGAGAAACCTAATAGATGTTGATCCCGATTTAGATTTCCTATCAACTTATTCCGAGAAAATTGTTGGCACGAATTCAACAGACCCGGACACTGATGGTGACGGCTTGCCTGACGGATGGGAAATAAGCTACAATCTAAATGCAACAAATTCAGAAGATGCAAACTTGGACAAAGATAACGACGGACTAACAAACTTGGAAGAATATGTGTATAAGACTTTTCCAGACCAGGAGGACACTGATGGTGACGGCTTGCCTGACGGATGGGAAGTGCAGTATGGTTTAAATCCAAGAAGTGCGGGAGATGCAAGTGTTGATAGCGATAATGATGGTCTTACAAATCTTCAGGAATATCAGCTTGGCACAGATCCTAAATCAGCCGATAGCGATAGTGATGCCATGCCTGACGGATGGGAAGTTCAGTATGGTTTAAATCCCCTTATAAATGATAGCGGCGGAGATCTAGATAACGATGCTTTAACAAATCTTGAAGAGTACCAATTGGGAACAAGCCCTGTTTCATCTGACACCGATGGAGACGGTATGTCTGACGGATGGGAGGTAAATTACAACTTGAATCCCTTGGATACTTCTGATGCACCACTAGACCCAGATAACGATGGACTGACAAATTTAGAGGAATATCAACATGGTACTTCTCCTGTTTCATCCGACACCGACAAGGATGGTATGCCTGATGGATGGGAGGTGCGGTACGGTTTAAACCCAACTACTAATGATGCTAATGGTGATCCAGATGGGGATGGTTTAACGAATCTAGAGGAGTACGAGCTTGGTACGAATCCTAAGTCTTCTGATACTGATGGTGATGGTTTTCCAGATGGGTATGAGGTTTCTCAAGGTTATGATCCGACCGATCCAAATTCTCGTCCAGAGGGTCCATCAAGACCTGAAATTGGGGGTTTAATTTTGTACCTTATATTCGTATTCTTCCCGATTCTTTTAATTTTGTGGCTTAAAAGTGGACCGAAGTTAAGGGTAGACCAAGAAACGATCCAAGAACTGGAAGAGGGAAGAAAGGATTACAAGGTGTGAGGTCGATGTCTTAGTATTTGTAGTCTTTTATTTCTTTCTCTAACTCATTTATGATATATTGGCTTGCGGTGACTCTTGTTTTACCTGGAAATAAGAGATGACAAGTGCGAGAATTATGGTAACAATAACTGGGAAAGGTAGAAAATAAATTATAAACATTACCGTGAATAAGGAAAGTAAAATTAAAAAAGTTCCTGATAATAGTCTCTTTATCATCGTTCTTTCTCCTTATTTTAAACATTAATTTACCCTTAATGCTTATAAATTTTATCAAATTAGAATATTTTAAATGGTATTTAGCTATTTTGAAGCCGAATGATTGTTAGAGAATAAAGGGGTTCAGGAAATTTCTTAGTTAAGATGTACACCGTTTATAGGGAAATTGAAACTGCTTAGTTAATAAAGTCTGCATAGAAAAATAAAAATATAAAGAACTTGATAATATTTTTGTGGAATGGAAAGAGAGTTTGAGGGTTGTACATGAAGTATTTTAAAGTTATTAGAAGCGTCAACGAGCTTGTTGGGGATGAAGGGCTTTGGCGTTTACCATCCTATGTTGTAGATGAATATGTACTTGATGAGCCTAGAACTAAAGCTCTAGAAACAGCTGTTAACTCCATTACCGTAGGAAATAATGTACTTATCATAGGTTCACCTGGCACTGGTAAAACGGCTTTTATGCTTATACTTCTTAAGAGACTACTTGAGGAAGGTTTTCAAGTTGGTGTAATTCTTGAAGGTGCAGCTTCTATAAGTCGAAGTCACGAGGAAACAGGTATTATTCTTTTCTACGACGACCTACCTAGAATTAGGAGGGAAGCTCTCCTCTCTATCTTTAGAACTAGGGCAAAAAACATAGTGGCAACCGCGAGAACTGAAGAGGTTCCCTATATACAGAGGACTACGGGAGAAGACCCTTGGAACCTTTTTAACAGAATAGAAATACCAGGTATGAAACCTGAAGATTTACGTAAGATATTGATTAGATATACGTCAAGAGAAGGTATTAAGATTCTTGAGGATGAAGCAACGGATGTAGTTGTTGAAAAGGCACAGGGACTGCCAGTTTATATATGGCAGCTTGTTAGGGAGCTCAAAATTAAGAAAAGTGATCTTACTGTTGATTTCGCCAGGCAAATTCCACAGGGCATGTTCGACTATGTGGATGATATTTTGTGGCGTGTTTTAGGTGAGCATCCAGAAAGATACGAAGTGCTTATAACACTTTTATGTATGGCTGATATGTTGCGGTATGCTGTTCATCAAGACCTATACAATGCTATTTTTGTCACCGCAAAAAAGATGAGAACGGGACGAGAATACCGTTTGGAAGAGGCGTTGTTTAGCGACCTTCTCGACAACATAACAAGATATCTTGCTAGAGAGGGTATCTCGTACACATTTCGTCTTCCACATGATTCTTGGGGCGATGTTCTTAAGGGACGAAGCAGCGGTCCTATGAGCGGAGAGATCAGTAGAGTTAACACAATTTATCCTTCGAGACGAAGGCGAAGAATACTTGTTGAAGCGGCGAGAAGAGCTTGGAATGAAGTTCTAAAAATTTCTGAGGACGAATCTCGAAAACAAAAGTTTATTGAAAATCTAAGGAATAACTTCACCGAGGAAGAACTTGCCTATATCGGGGTCCTTGAAAAACCCGTCGAAGTTAAGGGCCCTCCGACACTTTCTGTTGAGGATATATCTTTCCTTACAGGTCAGCTAAGAAGTTTCGTTGCAGATCCTACGCAATGGTATTTTGACGAAAAAGCGGATGATGCTATTCGAATTGCAGAACAAGTTATTACCCACCCTAAAGCTGATAAAGATGCATTAAATTTAGCGGCTGTGGCTTTTCTTAAAAGATGGCGAGAAACACGGGACGAATATCTCCTAACTATAGCTGAAAACACCTTGCATAGAGTAAATACAGCCAAAGCATGGTATAATCTTGGGCTAGCATATTATGAGGAAGGTGATTATATGTCAGCTATCAAAGCATACGAATGGGCTATAAAAAAAGGTATGAGCAAAAAAGATGCTGACGTTTATTATAACCTTGCACTAGCATATATTAAAGCTGGAAAAATAAAGGAAGGAGTTAAAGCGCTTGAAGAGTATGTTAAAAGAAAACCAGAGGACAAGAAAACAAAAGAGATCTTAGAGAGAATCAAAAGACCAAAGAAAAAGTAAATGTTAACAGATTGCACTAATTATAGCTTGTTTTTAAAGTAACAAGCAGATTATTTACTTTAGCATACTCCTTGAACTTCAGCTATAATTGTCTAAAACACAAATACGATGCAGATGAAAGATGAATGGAATAAGTGTTAAATTTTGTAGTTTTCTATCTCCTCTAACCCGAACAACCTAATGTTTTGAAAGTTCATTTTTAGTGTTTCTGCTAAGAGTAGAGCCTGCATTAAATCCCTCTGCGTCAAAGCTCCCCTTTCCTTCAAATATGTTATATCTGCATACTTTCTGCTCCACGTTTCTTCACCTGATATTTTTGCTAGTCTTAGTTTTTCAGTATCCGGTATAACGTTGTCAATTAAGTTTAATGTAGGTTGCAATGTACTTGATTTTCCTTTTAGTACATCAATCCATGTATCATGTGGAAATCTTAATGTCATTTCTTTAGGATCATATATTAGCAGAGTATGTGTTTGATTGTATAAGTCCCAGTTAGGTTTTTCTCCAAGTTTCTCACACAGGGTTTGATATAGTTGTGCTAAGTGCAGAGAGTTTATTGTTTTGGTTTTAAGAATAGCAACGGTTTTCAGCGCTGCCAGCATGGATTTACCACCTTGTCTATTTACTATCGATGTTTGAATAAGTTCACCTATATACTCGTACATTCCAGAGGGGATTGCCTCCGCAAATGTTTTGTCTAGTTTTACATGCATTTCCCTAGAAAGTTTCAACGTCAAGTCCTTGTAAAGTTGATAAATGTACATCGGAATACCTTTCGCTTTCTCCACGACTATTTTTATAGCGACATCCTCGTATAGGATTCTTGATTTCGAAAGTAAATTTGTACCAATTAAATTAAGCATAGGACCCGTTGAAAGCGTAGCAATAGCAGACATCGATGGCGACGGATATTACGAACTAATAGGTGCTCACGGATACTGGATAAGAGTAGACAAATACAACTCAACAAGCGGAAATGTTACCTTTATGTGGGAAAGATCAATAGAATGCAACGCAAAACTAGTTGAAACAGCAGACTTCGACAACAACGGAAAACCAGACATAGCATACATGGGCAGGGTTGTAAAATTGAAATTTTTAATTTTAAGACTATAAAATGCGATAGTTACAATTAATAGCATCATTAAGGTTATTTCGAGTGGAAGGAAGAAGCTGATGCTGAATCTGTTTATTGTGCTGAAATTGAGCCAAAGACCCCATGCATATGCGATGGAAATTCCTGTGGCCTCTTTGTAGCCGTATAGGAGGCCAGTACAGTACCAGAGATACATGGGTAATGTTAAATAAACTAAAAGAGCCAGTTGAGTGAAGTTATAGGCCCTAGTTAGACTACCCAAGTTTTTTCACTCTCGTAGTTGATATATAAATAATAGAGTTTATACGGTATAATTGACGTTGTTTTCGGTTGTTTATAAATTTTAATGGTTAGAAATAATATCTTACTAGGGAATGGTAAATATTTACAACTAATGGTAAATTCACGTAAATGTGTTGGTGTTAATTACCAACATTTATGAGTGCCATGTTATAACCTGATAGCTAGTGCAACGTAAAAATACCCAAATGGACGATAATAAGTAAACCAAAGAGCCATGTAGGTCAATTTATATAGGTTCTATTTTGAACCACCTAAAACTCACTAATCCCCGTGTAATTATCAGTATGGTATTCTTCGTTAACATGAACTTACGCTTGTGTTAGACAAATTAAGTACTTTTGTTGCCTATAGGCGTAATGCGGTTGAAGTTTCCTTATATGATGTCGATTATAAATGATTAAACAAAGATGGATGGATTTTTCTATGTCTATGGTCTCTTGTAAAATTAAGTGGTAATATTTATATGTTTTTGCTACTTGGTAGTATATTGTGGTAAGAATGGTTTCTAGGAAAGTTAGTATTTCTTTGCCTGAGCGTCTTTTGAAGATAATTGATAGGAATGCTAAGAGTGTTGGTTTGAGTAGAAGTGAGTATATAGCGAGAATACTTGAAGAAAAACTTGGAACTGCTGAAGAACCTAAAATGTATCCAACTGTGTTGTGGAAGCTTAGGACGAGTGTTTTTTTGAAGATGAGGTCTCCCAGATATCCTAGTAGGAGGATTAAAGGTAGATGGATCGTGGAAAAAGTAAACAAGAAATAATATATCACTACATGGGGGACGGTTTTTTACCAGATGGTACTAAGATACCAGATATTCCTGTGGTTTATTTAGTGTTAGAGGTTGGTGAGTTTAGGGCGAGGGGACCTGCTATTTTGGATACTGGTTTTGATGGCGGAGTTTACCCCAATATTGATATTGTGAAGCTTTTTGAAGGTACTAAACCAATTAAAACCGTGGAGTTTGAAAACCCATTGTTTCAAAGATCCGAATTCGAAGTTTATGTCGCAAAAGCATACCTATATTATAGAGGGGAATATGTTTCGATAGGAGATGTAAATGTATATATTCCCGTTGAACCAGAACTACTTAGTGAAGAGGTGATTATTGGTAGAGAAGTTATTAATCAATGGAAAATAACGTTGGATTCTAAGGCAAAAGTACTTCACATATTATTTCAATAAAATCTATAATGTATGTATATTATTTGTTAAATCGCTGTTTTTCCTTGGAACCACTTTTTTAGGGCTTCTTTTGGTTTCCCTATGCCTAGATGGTTGAGTAGTTTTTCACCTTCTTTTGAAACCTGATAGTATGAGTGTTTTCACCCTCTTCCATTTCACTTTTCCTTCTTTCTTGATTACACCTTTTTTCTAGTTTTCAAATTATTGTCAAAGGTTCTCTGGGTTTAAATCAGTAATTTATGATATAATTCGAATTTAGGCGTCGAATTAAATGTTAACATAATCATCATTTTTAAGTTTAAAATGGAAGAAGTAGAATGTTTTTGTGGTGAAAGAGTTTATGTGTATTTGACAAAATTTAATAATGTGTGAACCATTTTCTAATTGTAGTTTGGTTGTTGTTTGAAGTTTAGGTGGATGTTATGGTTGCAACGGGAACTGTTGAACTATTGATGAGGTTACTGCGAAAGGAGGCTGACAAGATTGAGGGAGCAATACTGTTTGGTAGTTTAGCGAGTGGTAAGTTCGGTGAGGGTAGTGATATTGATGTTTTTGTTATTGTTAAAGATGAAAAGATGAGGAGACATTTGTCTTCTGTTTTGACCGTTGATCCTAGAGTTTCTCTTGACATCATCTCTATTGAAAAATTGGATGAAATGTTAATGGAAGATTCACCTGAACTAATTTTTCTTTCAAAAGGTAAACCTCTACTTGAGTCGGATGTTTTAAAGAAAATTTTTCGGTTTAAACCCACCTATAGAAGTATTTTGTTGGCTATTGACGAAAGCTTACGATGGTATCAAAAAACTGGTTATGTTAAGACCCCTGAAATGAAACTTTTTTGCGTGTTCAAATCTTTGTTTTGGATGGTATTAGCAAGACTTTGCATGAAAGGAGACATACCAACATCGAAAAGAGACATCTTAGTAACAATTTCAAACAAATATAAGATTAACATGAAAATTTTGAGCGATATATCTAGAAATCTTATTTTTGGTAGAAAAGCTGAGACTTTTGCCTTAAGGTTGGTGAAGATCTTGGAGAACGAGAAAGAACAGTTAGTAAAGGACTTTATGGACGCTTCAAAAAGACTTTTCGAAGAAGCGATTGCATGTTACGAAAACAAATTATACGATCTTGCAATTTTTGGCTTTCATTCATCTCTAGAATACCTTCTCAAAGCATTAACACTTAAAAAATATGATAGGAAACCTTTATACCTTTTGGAAGCCGCTGAAATACTATTCGAGGAAGGTATAATTTCTCAGGAAGAGTATGATGCAATCAAGGAATTAAATGCTTTACGAAACAATATTTACCATGT
>Ga0209410_1000386_pt1 | contig 20208 bp, 22 predicted proteins | sample Mar14436cmmetaG_FD_184135 | JGI IMG/M metagenome (GOLD analysis project Ga0209410, IMG submission 184135) | Marine hydrothermal vent microbial communities from Guaymas Basin, Gulf of California to study Microbial Dark Matter (Phase II) - Marker... ... | reverse complement strand
GGTCAAGGTTCTAACTTTGCCATAAGCAAATACAACACCACATTAAGCTTGTCGCAATCCCTTCTTTTTCAGGTCACGTTTCTAACGGCGGCTATCTAAAAAGAGAATGCCGTTGCGGTGATTATGTGTCGCAATCCCTTCTTTTTCAGGTCACGTTTCTAACAGAACCGATCGTTAAGGTCGAAGTTTTCCACGAAGTCGCAATCCCTTCTTTTTCAGGTCACGTTTCTAACTCCTTCTCAATCAAGACCTCCTCCACGAAGAGCCACCGTCGCAATCCCTTCTTTTTCAGGTCACGTTTCTAACGCGGAGACGAGGAGGGCCCTTCTGTTGAAGGAGATCGAGGTCGCAATCCCTTCTTTTTCAGGTCACGTTTCTAACTGAGAAGCTTGGTCTTGATAAAGACGCTATCAATGTCGCAATCCCTTCTTTTTCAGGTCACGTTTCTAACGGCTTGACCTTAAGCTGGAGCAGTTATCCAGGGGTGTTGTCGCAATCCCTTCTTTTTCAGGTCACGTTTCTAACACGCTACCTTGAGCAGAAAAAGGTAAAGGGGAAAAAGGGTCGCAATCCCTTCTTTTTCAGGTCACGTTTCTAACCGACCCCTTCAGATTTCTCAATGATTTCAAGGGGTTAGCAGAACGGGTCGGCTTTGTGAAATACATTGAAAAACCTCCCTCCTCGACCGCGTAAATACTTAAAAAGAAGGGATCGCTAAATTGTCAAAGAGCAGAAGATTATTTCCTCACAACTTCAAAAACCCCGTGCCCCAGTGAGGTCTTGGCACCCAACCCGTGCTCAAGTATCGCATATTGGAAAGCTTGCTCGAGCTCCCTTTGAGCTTGTGGGGATAGATCCTTAAAAAGACAACAGAACAAGAATTCCGTTCCCGGTTTAACCGCGAGAAAAGGCAGAGGCACAGGATGTTGGTCTTCCGTCGGACCCCGCTCCCCCTTATAATAATCCCGATAATGAGGAGTAGCTATTTCCAGCATTAATTCAGGTACGTCCAGCGGTAGGGCATCTAAAAACATCACCTTCCCGCGATAGGCCCCATGGGAGCCATGTTCCTGAGCTCCAAAAATCTCTCTGACAGCCATCCAGTAGTCGTCGTCTTGAGCCGCCCAGTGATCAAAGAAGGAAGGATCCTCTCGTGCTCTTTCGATCAGAAAGGCTAAACGCACCACCCCTTTGATACTTTCTGCCGGTATGTAAGGAATACCTAAAGTCCAATGGAAGGTAAAACCGCGCTCGCTGGGATGGGCGTTGCCCAGCCCGAGGATAAGGGATGTTTTCGCCCTGGCCTTGAAACAGTACTGCTGAAAACCAAACCTTTTCATTTCCTCAAAGAAGTCCATTCTGAGCTTGTGCTGTGCATCAAGTCGGGTTTTTATAGAGGGCTTGCAAAATGCGTATTTATCTAACAGATCCTCTTTTACTACTTTCGCAACAAAACTAAAGCTCAAGGAATGACTTTTCTCTTCTTTCACTTTCATCCACTTGTTGAATAAAAGTCCGAAGTTAAGATGTTTCCTTCCTGAAAGGGCCTCTTCGACTGCCTTGCTAATTGAGGTAGGTACCGGTATGAATGGTTCCTTTCTCCCCATTTTAACCCCCGGTATATTCGCCAGCTTTGGACATTACTTTAAGCCATTCGAGAAAACGTAGAGTTTCCTCCTGAAGAGCAAGATAATTTGAGAGATCTTTTTTGATGATTTCGTCTATTGCCTGAAGAGGATTGTTTCTCACATTTTCCACATCTAACAAACCGCGACTTGAAAGCCACTTCACTATTGCTTCGAAGGCAGGCCAGTATTTTTCTGAGTCGTATTCATACTTTTGGGCATTTTGATTGTAAGCCTTGGCGAGCAAGAAGCATAGTGTATGGCCAAGGCCATTTTGGAGAATCATTGCAGGTAGACCGGCTATAAAGCTCGCGAACTCATTACGAGAAACCTTGGAAGGCAATTCTCGCATCACGTCATAAGCAAAATTTGCCATTTCTTGGGATATAGTTCTCATGGCTACCTCCTCGCCAAATCATCAGGAGATATCCACTGAACTTTACAGATGCCTTTACCCAATGTAAAGTCACCACCGATCTGGATGTAAGCACTAACTCCATCAGTAGTCACGCGTTCAGCGATTTCCCTCGCCCTTAAGAAGGTCTGTCCTCCGCCTTCTCCTGCTGTGAGTTTACTTCTCTCATCTGCAAACAATGCCAGAAAGTAAAGTACGCTATCTGTCGGAAGATACTCCTGATATCGTAGAGACCCATCTTCAGTTGTGCCAGTATCATGTTTAATGGCTATATGGGCTTGGACTTCTGTGGCATTGCGCACGAGATAACCAAAGGCATCATCCGACACAAGAAGAAGCTTATCAACATCTGGAGCAAGAGAAGCGAAAATTTTCTCCCACCCTTGATCACTTTGGTGATCGGCTGGTCTGACAACAATGTCCTCGAGGATTACATCCCCGGTTACTTCACCCTTGAGAGTCACATATTTATCCTTACTTACAGATTCGATTGGGGGAATATCCCTTTTGCCCATTAACCCCAGATCCTCGCTTAGGCGACGTAACACTGCCGGGGATGTTATATGAACGAAGGGGCTCACTTGAGAGCGCACGGGGAAAGTTAGAATTTTTGCGTCGGTCACGGTGATGGCACCGGCCCAACTTTGTTGTTGCTCGCCAGCCTTGCCAAAAATGCGATCAACAAGACCTTCGTCCAAGCCGTTTTTTCTCCAAGCCGTTTCACACCAGTCCCTCAGGGCACCCTTGATACCCGAAGCTTGGACGATGGGCCAGGCCGTGTGCCGTTCACGCTGAATGGGCAAATCTACGGCTTTTAGTGCTTGGCCGGCACCTGCATGTATCGGTGTCAGAGCGTACAATACGCATAATCTTTTTTCATCTCCCCAAAGCATTTTTCCTACCTCCTAAAATGAAATAAGTTCGCACAAACCAGGATCTTTTTTGCTGAAAAAGGCAGCCCCAGCAGGGAAATAAGCCTTCACCGGTTTGTGAAAGGCCTCTCGCAGATCCCACCCAGCTATACGCATTGGTTTGCCAGCAGCATAGGATACAGAGAGCAACCCGGCGCTATTAAGTCGCTCTTGCTCAATAGGCGAAATCGCAAGCCACCGTCCTTTTCCCACGGGTAAGGAAGGAGGAACATCAAGCAGGCGATAGCGAACTATGCGTCCTTCGCCCCCCAATTGAAAAATCCCTTCAGGTGCAAGGTGAGAGGGACATAGGCGTTTATCCAAGCGCAGGAGTAAACTGACACCTTCTGCAAGGCGGATGTGTCGGGTAGAGTACAGATGTCCCCTCCTCACAGTGCGTGAGGGAAGCTCACGGGCTATGCCTACTCGCTCCTCTTGGGCAAAGAGTAGTTTTGAAGGTACTGCTTGAGGTTTGCCAGCGGCAAGGTCGCCGAGTTGCTCAACTATCTCAAGTTCAAATTCGTTTTTGTTGTTAAGGGCCTCAGTGGTTACCCACAGACCATTGAGAGGCTCCATTTCCTCCTCTGGTTTGTGGAGCCAGAGGAACTTTTGCCTTTCCGTCTTAACTCCGTAAGGTCCGTCTTCGGGGCGGGCTTCTTTGACGAATAACCTTTTTTCATCCTCCCCTTGCGTACAAAACCAATTGGCCGGAGCAGGAAAGAGCGCGACCTCATTGACCCGCAAAAGGGGTCCTGCCACCCTGAAGCCGCTCCTTTTCGGCGTGCCCCAAAGGGGTAAATTTTCAGGATCAAGATCCTCATCGGCACCAATACTCCTTACCCTCCCCAGAGGGATCTTTTTCTGACTCAGGATAGCCGTTCGCAGGGCTCCTATAATGGTGTCTGGAATGGGCGGAAAAATGGGAGCTCCTGTCTCATGTGTTTCACCTGCTTCCATAGGTTCTCCCCCACGGAAGAAAAGTGTATCAAGGGGCCAAGCCTCAAGCCACTGTTCGTCCCTCATTCCTTTTTCTCCTCCGAACTTCAGCGATGAAATTGGCGATAATCAAAATATCAGAATTAAATTTCTCTTCTTCCCCCTTTGCACGATGGCCCTTCAGAAGGACAGCCAGCTTCCTAGCAACTTCCTCTTCGTCCTTTCTTGCCTCTTTGCTATCTGAGCGCAATATTTGATGAGCTATGAGCCTTATGAGGTCTTCTTGTTGTAGCACGTAAAAAGCCGGTTTAAGTTCAGCGAGCTTATAAACCAGAGAAGAGCTAATTTGTTGATCCATCAGGAATGCCGTAACTGCTTCAAAAGCATCCCAGACCCTTTCGTCCCACACCTTGTCCTCCCATCCGGCAACAAAGGTCCTCCTTTCCCCTGCTCGGCGCTGGAATTCAAGGGCTAGGGCTGCCCTGCCGGAATCTTTGGCTATGTCGAGCAATGTGTGAGCACGACTAATAGATGCCCTTAAAGGCCACTTGTGATGCACGATGAGAAGACCTCCAGAAATGGAAATGCCATCTCCCGGGCCAAGGTGGGTGAGGAGTTGATCGTCGTCTTGCATAATGCTTGTGTCTTTTATCTCCTGCACGATGGTTCCTGAGCTTTCTTCATCCCCGCCCCGGCGTAAGATGGTCCTTCTCTCTCCACGCCTGACAAAGGCCCAATTGTAGGCCCAAGCGATCTCCCTCGCCGCTTGAAGAGCAGTAGAGACGGGAAAAACAGCACAGATGTCATCACCACCTGCATAGATCAAATGCCCTCCGTATCTTTGAACTATGTACGGTACGGTGTATAGGGAAAATTCGGCCAAAGCCCCGGAAATAGCCGCATGCACCCCAGGCGAGAGAGTTCTCTTTTCGTCGAGGAAAAGCGGCCAAAAACACTTCGAAAATTGCTCTGCAACTTTCCCATTCTCGATGCGTGACAAGAGTTCTGGGTGTAACACATCACGCCATCTGGCAGCAAAGCCCCCGGAAAGCATTCTTCCCATTCTGTCTCCATCCATGAGCAAAATTGCATAGTAGCGATCAACCACTTTTGGTTCATCACGGACACTGGCCCTCTTTTCAACGACTTCCCTCACTCTTTTGGCGATGTCCTTAGAGAGTTCCTCAATTTCAGGATCTTCGCGAGGACTTGCCTCCTGCCTATGAAGCCACTCTGCCACCTGTTTTCTCGTAAGTCCCTGATCTTCTATGTCCAATTGCGCTCTATCAAGCCAGTCTTTAGCCGCTATTTCGGTGGTTGAAGGAAACCCCTCGGCCTCCTTAAAGAAGGGGGTGAGGGGGTGATCCTCGGCTGCTGCCTTATAGACTAAGCGTTTGATAATCCCTATGGCGGAGAGACGCTCCGTTTCTTTGAATTCCGTTTTCCGCCACTTTTCACGAATAAGCTTCCAGCATGGATCCTCGCTTGGGCGTGGGTTCTTATCCGGAGGTCTATTGGTAAAATAGCACATTTGCCTGTTGCACTCCACACATGAAAAACGGAGGATTTCATGATCGGGATGGAGTTGGCACTTTGTACCGCCTTCAGATGCACGCTGATCCCGTGGGGAAAGCTTTTGAGCTGCAAGAGCTCGTTGGACAAGATCATGCGAAAGAGGGAAGAAAAATTTCTCTGATCGTTCGCTGTCAGAATACGGCAATTGACATTCCCTAGCCTTCCGGAGCAACTTTTGGGCTTTCTCCACGATCTTCTCAGGGATATAGTCCTTCGCCTTTTGTAAAAGATCTTCATCAAGTACTGGGACGGAAGCCCATTGCAAGATCCAGAAATGGTCTACCTGGCGGTCGAATATTTCGTCAAATGCCTTCAGGCAATCTGACGGGACGTCCTTGAAGCATTGCTTCTTTATAAGCTCTTTCACACGCTGTGCGAGTCCATTCCATCTATTTTTGATTTCCTGTTCAATCTGTCGGGCAGCTTCTTCGGCTTCTCCAAAAGGGAGAAGAAAGACGAACTTATTGGGAACGGTGGCTGCCCGAGCTTCTACACTGTAACGTCCTCTCCACTTCTCAAAACCGCACAGACGATCAAGCATTTCTTCAATAAGTGGCTGACCAACCGGGGATGGATAGAGAATGTGATCCGATCCATAGCGTTTTATCACTGCACCCATGCCTTCTGCCGTGAGCCAAGAAAGGATCAAGGAGGCCGACCAGTAATCGCGGAGTTTACGCGAACGTGCAATGAAATCTTGCACCGGCGTAATGCTGAAAACCATAAGGCCGGCTTTCCTCTCAGGAGAGGTGCTGAAACAAGAATAAAGCGCCGAGACCAAGGCACAATGTTGCCAGATGGAGTGATCCGGCATCCGACTGTCCGCCGGGAGCTTCCCCCAGCGCCATCCAAGCCCCCAAAGGCTGCTTGCCCGCAAACGATAAGGAAGAACGTGACGGAAGTAATGAAACAGTGAGAAAAGATAAGAAATTCTATCTTTCTGCGGAAGTCCGTTTATGTCCGCCTCTATCAACTGTTGTAAATCTGCGAAATTGCCACTGCTTACTGGTCCCATTTGTAGATGAGCATTTTCCCCTGTTGGGTGAGTGATAATGGGGTTTTTGGAAAAATCTACATATCCCCCTGCTTGCCTATCGGGGAGAAAGGTGCGGTCTAAGCCAGAAGCAACTTGGTCTGCTTGAGAAATCAGAATTTCGTCTGGTGAAGGTAAATACAGTGATTCCTGTAACATTTTACCTCGTTCTTCGTGGCCCCGAAGAGCAAGGACTTTATCCGGCGGGTCGTGAAGAAAAGCAGCAAGTTTTTCTTCCCAATATTTCTTGTCCGAACGAATGTTATAAGCATTCATCGAGTCTTGCCCTCTTCATATATTGATCAAGTATTTCGTGGACTTTGTCCCATATCTGTTTTTGCTTAGATTCTGTGAAGAACATTTGCCGTTGGGCATTTTTACGCATTTTTTTGCTGATTCCAAATGGGACATGTAATACGAATCCATAGTAATTTTTTTGTTTTTTACGGACAATGAAACGAATAGGAGAAGCATGACGTGCCACACGACCCCAATTGGGTGCACTGTGCGCATAATGATTGGTCAGTGGGAAACCAAGAAGATGTCGCTCATCCACATCATTCGGACCATTAGCTGGCAACTTATGGCGGATTTTAATATAAATCTCTGCTAGCTGGAGCATCACATCAGTCCATGACGAGGTTTCATCAGTGCGCCAAAGTAGCAGTTGATTTTGGGGGCTCAAGGCTAAGGAATAAGGGTAATCCTTTTGAAAAGTCTTGACACCGTAGGAAGGTAACGCTAGTTTTGAGATAGCTATCATACTTAAGTTTCCTGAATACTCTTTTTGCACGATTTGAAAACTTCCCCATCCATTGCGGCACCGACTTCCAACGGTTCCAAACGCTCTGATATATAGTAAAGCCTTCTTAAAATGTGTATTGTGTTCAAAAAGATCTTTGGGACCCATAATCTTTAACACAAACGTTTTACCAGGTGGCAAATACGGTCTTTGATAAACAGCCCTTCGGGTGCTTCTATCCCAAATAATAGGTCCATACCCTAAATAGAGCAAAGGATGGATCTTCCGACCAACTTCAGGGTGATAGACTAAACCCATCTTGGGCAAAGGACCATTTTCTGGAAAGACGTTTCCCTCAACTGCCACTTTAATAAGGCTTTTGTGTGCATTGTCACTTCCTGAACCGAATAGTTTCCCCTCCTCCTCAAGTAGGTCTCGAGGAGTGGTAAATTGGTCCCCAGCAGCGACACGCCACCAATAACGAAGAAGTGCTTTGAAAGGTTCTGGTCTCAGGGAAGCATTTTGAAAAGCATCCCCAAGGAACATAGGGGTAATGATTTCACAAGTTAATTTAAGATCCACTATATCACCGAAACGCTTTTTCAATAGGCTTTTGTCCAATTCAATTCTGCTCATTTGAGCACCTCTTCATTCAGGTTTAGAAAACGGTACTTTTCAAGTTCTTCCTCCAGTGTGGGAAACTTTTGTTTGACAATTAACTTTACTATTTCGTAATATCTCTTTACGTTTTCTGGCTTTATGACTTTTGGTGACAGCCCGTGCTCGAATTCGCTCTTATTACGATCGTGCATCAGGCCACGAAGGGGGCCAAAAGCGCGCTTTGGTATCTCTGTGGGATTTAAAGTGTGAAGTAACTGAATGCCGAGAGCGAGGGTAATTGGGCCCTTGAGGTCCCGTCTCTCGTAATCTTTCCCGTGCAGTTGGAAACCAACTTCATGGAAGCGCTCTTCATCCAATGTCAAAACCGAATAGTCAGGCCTTTCATCGTCAAGACCGTAATCTGTCCACAGCCGAAGGTCTATATACCTTTCAAGCGAAGCGTAGGTCAAAAGCACGGCGAGTCCACTTTCTCCACGTGCAAGAGCCCTTTCCGTGGCTGCAAGGTGGTTAAGTACCAAAGGCATGCCCTCCTCAAAGAAAGAGGGCTTCCTATTTGCGTTTGTTAATGACACGAGCTTTTCCAGAACCTCAAGGTGGCCTAATAACTTGACTTGAAGCTGAGCAGCCCATGGCCATCGTCCCATTCTGGCGAAACGGGAGAGGTAACTTTGTAGTTCCTTTAACTTATCGTAGGCCCTGTCGAATCGAAAGCGTTGCCACGCATCATATCCTTCGGCCAAAAGGGCTAAAGATTCCGCCTCTCGCGGCTCGTAAAGTCTTTCAGCTAGCGAGTGAGCAATGTAAGCTGCAATGCCGTAATGCCCTTCTTTAAAGTGGTCCCAAAACCTGAGAAATTCTATCTCGCCAAATTCCTCAAGTGGGTTTCTCAATAGACGAGGATACTCAGTGCCGGGAAGGGGAGAACGTGTATCAGGATCGTATTTGGCATAGTCTACATATACAATGAAAGCTCCTATTAAGAACCCAGCAAGCGCAGCGGAAGCGGACATAGATTTCTTTCCCCCTGTTGGATCTATAGCCACCTCGTGAGGTTTGAGATCATTCGCTTGAATGAAGGCGTTGATCTCTCTATACCATTCACTTTCGTTGGACTCATCCACAATGTGGAAATCAATTCTGTAGCTTGAAACTCCTGATAATTGAATTATAAGATCCTTTACATCCATTCCTGCTACACTTCTTTTATATAAGGAATTCCTGCTACCGATAATGAGAGCGCGTTCCGGTTGCGCCCAGGCAAGCATGAGAGCGACAGGTTGCCAGGAAAAACCGAGGATACTAATGACAGCCTTGAAGCGAGGGTGGGGATCAAAGCTTCCATGAAGTGGTAACTCCTTGAACTTTGGAATAAATAGTGGGGCAAAGTCTTTTGCGTAGATTTCATCCCTTTCTTTTGGGGGAGCTTTGATCCATTTATCCTGAAGAGCCCTTAACCTTTCATCAGGTTCAACAAGGGTCAATTCTCTCTCAGTTTCAGCCATTCATCCACCTCCCTTGCAAACTCAGGCAATACCTTGAGGGCCTTTAGGAAATTCTGCCTAAGGAGAGGGATGTCCACCCGCATGTATTCGTGCACGAGGACGTTTCGGAACCCTCCAAACCCTCTTAGCCGCAGGTAAAGCCCTGGCGAAATAACACCTTTCTCCTTCATGAGTCTGAGGCCCTCCTCGTAGGTTTCAGAGTAAATCCCAAAAGAGCCAAGTATGTGATCGGCTATGCCAAAGACCAGATTGGCCGCAGCGATAAGTCCTCGTTCTATCGTCCAGCGAAGGCTCAGCGATTCCTCTATCTCATCCGCCGAGTGGTCTCGATATCGGGAAAGCTCCTCAAGCACACGGTCAAGCTCCCTCAGCCGTTCCCTTATCGTCTCAGGCCTTAAGACCACCTCGTCCTCAACCTCTCCCCGAAGATTTCATGCTGCCGCCTCCTCACCGGCTCCCGGTCCTGATACATCTTCACCACCCGGAGCTCGTAGTCGTTCTCGACATCGACGCTTTTGCGGTAGATCACCTTTCCCGTGCGTATGATCTCGAACTGAAGCCACAGGGGGGCGCTTCTGAGGTTCACCAGATCGAACCTCTCGCTTCCGAGGTAATCGAGCACCGCCTCCCATATCTCAGGGAAGTTATCACGGCCTGGCAAAACCGCCAGATCCAGGTCCTCGCCCCTCTCACCCCTGGCGAAGGAGCCGAAGAGATAAGCGAGGAGCACCCCCTTTTGCTCAAAGAGCCGCTGAAGCCCCCTGATCATGGACTCGACGTCATCAGGCAGGGGTCTCGTTCTTCGCCAGCGCTCCTTTATACCCATAAGCTATCCTCGGGATTCCTCCGCATACCTCGCCGCCTTCTCCCAAGCCCTGAGCCTGACAGGGTCACAGAACTGTAACGACCGAGAAGACCTCTTTATTTGCGCAAGGGCCTCCTTTATCTCCTCTGCCTTGAAAAGGGTGATGCCCTCGGTGGCATTCCCCCACTGGACGAACCTCCTCACGATCCGACCGAGCTCATCCCGCCGCCCCTTCTGCCTCAGCTCCTCTATGTATTTTCGGAAATCGTCCGAGGACATATTCCGGAGGGAGGGCCTATCCCAGAAGATGAATCTGTGGGATCTTACGTCCCGCATCTGCCTTTTGTTCAAGTTTGATCCAATTCTGGGGAAAATTCTACGCATTTGTCAACGTCTTTCTCGCCAAAGGCCTCCGCTGCCAAAGACAGTCCCTCCTCGGCTGCCTCGGGACCTCGTCCCAAGGCGAATACCAGGCTGCGGGAGGGTAGGGGGTAGATCCTCACGTCATCCTCCGACGGCTCGATCAAATGCTCAAGGGCCACCTTCAGCCCCACCAGCTCTCGCCAGCTCAGGCGGCACAGGAACACGGAGTACTGCAGGTGCAGGCCTATCCCCTTCATAAACCGGCAGACCCTCTGCAATCTACCGTTGTCGGCGATGTCGTAGCAGACGAGATAGGTCGTCTCCATCCGCCTGCCTCATGAGGTCGAGGATTTCGTCGATCAGGGCCTGGACCTCGGAGCGGAGGTACGGCTTTCGGTTTTCGAAACGCTGGACCACTTCCCTCATCTCCTCGCCGTGGGGTCTCCAGGGGAGACCACCGCGGCGGGACGGGTCCTTGAAGAAACGCAGGGCCTGGTAATGCAGCTCCGGTTCCAGCACCCAGCAGAAATCGAGGGCCAGGCCGAAGTCCTCCCCACGGTGCAGGACCCCGCAATGGGGGTCGAATTTGGCCCGCTCCAGGAACGGCACGATGAACTCAAGGGTCATGGCCCTGAGCATCCCCACCAGCACCTGCCATCGGGGGTTGTTCCTCCTCAAGGGTCTCAGGAGCTCCTGGTAGTGCTCCTCCCTGAAGCCGCCGCGCTGAAAGTCCCTTCCGAGGCGGGGTGACAGCCTCCGGACCACCCTGATGATGGAGGCCCGTCTTCGCGACTGCAACCACATCCTTAGGCGGTCTGCCGAAGGCGGGCGGCGAAAGAGGAGGTGCTGTCTCGTCCAGCGCTGGGGCCCCCGTTCCTCACAGAGCATGGTTATCGCTGGGCGGCTCTCCTTCGTGTCGAGGAAAAGGACCGGGGTCCCCTGACAGGCGAAGAGCGTCACAACCCCGCTTTCCATGGGGACATTTCCCACGATCACCACCCTACCTATCAGGCGGGCGGGCACCCTTCGCTCCGCCTTCCCCTGCTCCTTCACTATCACCGAGGGGCCGTCCCTCATCACCGAGACACCCTCCTTCTCCAGCAGGTAGAGGGTCCGGCCCGGCCATAAGCGTTCTGACAAGCTCCCTCACCTCCCTCTGCCATAATGGGCGACGTTCCCTGGCCCATGCTTCGTAAAGGGGCCAGAGGACGGCACGCCCCTTTTTCTTCAGGTAGAAGCCATCGCCCTCCTGCCTGAAGTGGCGCCTTCCGAGGACGCCTTCGGAGAAGATCCGCCACACGAAACGATCCACCTCCGGGCGCCACGGTTCCACCAGGTCGCAGGCCAGGGACTCACGGCCGTAGTCGAAATCGTGGTAAAAGCCGATGTAGGGGTCGAGGCCAGCCACTTCGATCTCCCTGACCATCTCCCAGTGAAGCAGGGTGTAGCTCAGCGATAGCATGGCGTTGACGGGATCCTTCGGGGGACGCCGGTTGCGGCCGGTGAACTGCAGTTCCGGCCGAAACAGCTTCGGGAAGACCTCGAAGTAAGCAGCCGAAGCCGCCCCTTCGTGACCGCGCAGGGAGTCCAGGGATGGGGATTCGGAGGCGTTTCCCATCGCCCTTTCGATTTTCAGCAGGGCTCGACGGAGCGGCGAGGTCAGATCCGATCTTTGGGACAGGGCATCGGTGAGGAGTTCCGTCATCGCCTTTAGCTTCCGCATCACGAGGCCCCGGGCGAACCTCAGGCGGAACGCGGGCTCCAGGCTCCGCCGGTACTGCTCCACCCTGAGGGCCCCGTTTTTGTGGAGTTTGCCCTGCAATCGGGCGTAAAACCGAGGCCGCCTGCCCCAGAGCAGAAGGAGGCTCACCCCGTGTTGGGCCAGGCGGTGCAGGACGGCTGCCTCGATGGTGACGTTACCGGTGACCACGAGCCTGTCCATGGGCCTTATGGGGAGGGTGCCCACCCTCTGCCCGTTTTCATAAAGCACCACTGCGTCTCCCTCTGCCTTCAGGTGAAGGTCGCGCCGATCCAGGTAGACCGTTCCCACCTCTCAGCCGAAGTAGAAGAAATCCGGGTCCCTCGGCGGAATGGCTATCCCCAGGGTGTGCACGCGGCTTCTGCCGTCGAGCCTGAAGCAGTGGATCCTGTCCTCCTCATGGTCGATGAGCTGCTCGAGGCCCCGCCAGACCTCGTGAAGCTCGCCTTCGGTGAGGAAGCACTCGTAGACCGACTTCTGCCCGCCGGTACTGAAGGCCTTAAGCAGCTCCCTCACCCGGTTCAGTCTGCGTTCATCGGAGATGTCGTAGGCGACGATATACAAATCCCTCTTCACTGCGGGGGCCATTCTTACCCATCGGGCCGCAGCTGGAAAGGGAAGAAATATTGCCAAAACGTTTCCCCCGGAAATGGTATGTCGGCGAAGAATCCGAAAACAGAAGTGTCACGAGGTAAGTTTAGGGACGTACGATCATGCGAACTTCCTGTCGCTTAAAGCCAGAGTATATCCACCAGGGATGCCACCCTCTTGAACTCTGGATCAGCGGTCACTACAGTGGCTCCAAGCTCTTGTGCCAAGGAAACGGAAAAGGCATCCGCATAGGCAACGGCGTACTGAGCCTTGATATGGGCAGCGGCGAGAACCCCTCCAGGGTAGCTTCGGCAAGTTGTATGGGAAGTCTCAATACATTTTTGAAGGTCTTCATCGCTGTTTCGTAGCTCAGCTTGCGTTCGATGACGCAAATGATTTCTCCGAGGTTTATTACACTGAGAAAGATCTGTGCGTCCCTCGCTTTTGCTTCTTTCAGCAAGTCTTTGACCTTCGCCCCACCCCTCTCCGCCTGAAGATAGGCGAGGACGGCGAAGCTATCCAGTACGTATCTCCTCCTTTTCACGTTCTCTCGCACGGCTTTCCAATAACGCGTCAGTCAGTGATATTTTTCCTGCCAACTGTCCATAGAGTTCCTTTACAGAGTCCTCTGTCCTGGGAAGAATGAGGATCTTTCCCTCCTCTTCCCGCAATTCCACCACAGTCCCTGGCGTTAGGCCAAAACGCTTCCTCAAAGGGGCGGGTATCACAACCCAGCCCTTTTTTGAGACCTTTGCTTGCATTGGTGCCAAGGGTTTCGCCTCCTTAATAAAGAAAGACCCTTGTAGAATTGGTTATACCATTCTTCAAGAGGGTATAACACCGGAGAGGACTTGTCAAAACGGCTCCTTATCTTCGATGGGTTCTCTTCATCTCCTCGTTCTCGTCATATTTATTTAAGAGAGAGTTATCTTCTTTTTATCCACCCTCACCCCGTAGCGTTTGGTGCCATATCTGCCCACGGGGGAGATGAGGTAAAGGGAGGCATCTTCGCCCAGGTGTTCCTTGAGAGAGCGGTTTATCTTGGCGATCCTCTGGCGGAAGACCTCCTGGGCAACACCCCCTTTGGGTTCCCACCTCAGGCGGAAGGCCTCGACACTTCCGGACCCTTCGCCGTATATCGAGACGAGGGCTCGGTAAATGTCATCAAAGGTCTTCCGGGAGGATAGCTGGGGTATGGCAAGGAAGCAGGCCGTACAGGCCCCGCAGTGGTCCCTGTGAGGTTCAGGACATTGGACTTTCTGCAGGAGGAAAAGCCGATAGAGGATGAGCTGCATGGGGGTCAATTTCACGGTAACTCCCCCAATGGCGAGGGTGAGTTTCTCAAGGTCGAGGACGACCTCCTTCTGGAAAAGGGCCAACTCGACCTCCCTTTGTCCCTCTTTCACCAGCTCCCGAAAGGGCTTTTCCCCGAGGGAGATCTTCTCCCTCAGGCGCAGAAAGGGGAGCTCGGCGAGGAAGATCTCCGCCTCCGATGTGGGCAGTTCTCTATCGCCCAACTTTAGCAGCCGGTCCTTCTTCGGCTTGAAGTAGAAGTCGGGATGGGATTCGAACTCGGGGCTTACGAGCACGTGGTACAGCCTGTCCCACGGCCTGCCGAAAAGGGTGAGGGCCGCCCCGAGGTAAAAGCCCATGGTCTTTCTGCCCCCGGCCAGGGAGCAATGAAGGCGTACCTCTGGGTTTTCGGCAAGCCTCCTTATGAAGTCGGTGATGAAATCTCCCACGGCCTCGTTTTCCTCTTCGGTGCGGATGTCCCTGAGGGGGGATCCGTCGGTTCCGGGGATGACGGTGACGTGGACCTTTTCGCCAGCGAGGGGCCGGAAGCCGTATTCCTCGAATACCTTCCTCAGGTTCCCCTTGCTGATCAGGCCCTTTTCTATCTCCCTTTTGCCTTCCTCAGTGGTGAGGATGTGGATTTCGTCCGGAAGGATGGGTGGTTCCTTCTGAAAGAGCCCGTAGATGGTCTCCGTGACCACCTGAGGGGTTTTCCCCACCACGAAGACGAAGACTTCCTTGAAATGCGATTTACGGGCCTTCCCTTGGGTCATTTGCTCACGATCTCGTAGCGCCCCAGACCGAAGCTTGTGCCCTTGCCTGCGTGGATCCATTCGCCCAGCCTCAGGAAGGGCCAGAAGGGACGGAAGTCCCCTTTGAAGGTTATCTCCCCCATTAGCCCTCCGAACTTCAGCTTGGCCCTCTGCCGATGGCTGTAACGCAACCAGTCATGCCAGACAAGGTGATTTCTTACGGTCCTGACGTTCTGGGCCTGGGTGATGAGACCTCGAAAATCCGCCTTTAGCTCCTGACCACAGTGGAAGAAACTGAGGAGTGATATCCTCCTCAGAAGGGACCTTATCAGTACGTGGAATTCGAGGTCGCTGCAGAGCCGTTCCCGATACCTCACCCTGAGGGGTGTGAGGAACTTCAGGGTGAGCTCTGCAGGGGGAGGGCCGTCGATGATGTCACCCCACCTGACGGAGGCAGGGCTGCGGACCGTGCCGTCCATGTAGACAGCCTCGCCTGCTGTAGTGCGCGCCTCCACCAGTTCAAACTTCCCCCTGCCACGGCCTATCCCCTTTTTCCCCATCTCGCCAAAGGCGAAGAGGAAGTAGGGCAGGTAGTCGATTCCGCGGCAGATGAGGGTCAGGAAGACCTCGAACTGCTCCCCGGGGCTGTAATTGCGGCGATCCTCGAGGGGAGGGACGAGGACAAAGGGATGAGGGGCATACGGGTATTTCCTCATTCTGTCCGAGGTAATGGGCACAGGGGTTTCAAACACGTAGCTGTACGGGCACCGCTCTTTGAGGATGCACTCGGAACAGCTTTTCGCCTTCGATACGCAGGTGGCGCGCTTGAAGGCGGCTCCGAAGGCCCCCCTGAAGGTGGACCCCTTGTAGGCGGGGAGTTTGATGGCTGTTACGGCCTTGAGGGTTAGGCTGAGGGGAAGGATCGAGAAGGACTCCAAGGGGAGCTCTTGAGGCGCTGTGCCCTCTGAGACCATTTGCTTCTCTAAAATATCACATTTCTGGATCAAAATGGGGGTAGTTCAGAGGCTTCAGCAAAGTTGGCGGGTGATCGGGAAAAGCTGGTATATTGAAGGCGGGATGAGATACTTCTGGATCTTCACCGCTTTAATGCTGCTCATATCTGCCTTTGCAGATCGCCAGAAGACCCTCAAGGCCCTGGAGATAGCCCTTAAAAGATTCCTTTCCATCCTGCCTGCCTTCCTTGAGATGATCATCCTGGTTTCCGTGGCCCTCGCTCTGGTGCCGCCACGGCTACTGCTCGACCTTCTGGGAGGCAAGGGGAAGCTGCTCGGTATGGGTATAGCTGCGGTCGTGGGTTCGGTGACGGTCATGCCCGGCTTCATAGCCTTCCCCCTCTGTGGGATCCTCCTACAGAGGGGGGTACCTTACATGGTCCTTTCCGCCTTCAGCACCACTCTGATGATGGTAGGGGTGTTGAGTTACCCCGTTGAGCGGGCATATTTCGGCCCCAAGGTGACGGTGCTTCGGAACGTCCTGGCCTTCCTCATCGCCTTGGCTGTGGCCGTGGCTACAGGATTTTTCTTCGGAGAGCTGTGATGTCCCGACGGCGTTTTGTGCTCTTTTTGTTGTTCGGAGCCTTTCTACTCTGGGGCCTGCTGAAAGGGATCGGTCTATCGGCGGATGTAGCCCACAATTTCTGGACGTTTTCAGCGCAGATGGTAAAGATCCTGCCCTGTGCCTTCGTGCTGATAGGGCTCTTCGAGGTGTGGGTTAAGAAGGAGGCAGTGGAGAAGCACCTGGGCAGGGGGGCAGGGCCCCTTTGCTACCTCTGGGCGGTATTGCTTGCGGCCACTACCGTAGGGGGGATGTACGTGGCCTTTCCCGTGGCCCATTCCCTTTACCGAAAGGGGGCCAAACTGGGGGTGATCTTCACCTATGTCGGAGCTGCGGCCATCTGCCGCATCCCCATGACGGTCTTTGAGGCCTCTTTCCTCGGGGTGAAGTTCACGGCGGTGAGGTTCTTGGTGTCACTTCCGCTGCTGGTGTTGGCCTCGGCCCTCCTCGGCCGCTATCTGGAAAGCAGAGATTATAGGATGATAGAAGGGCCCTTGGAGTGAGGTGAAGGGCCACAGTGAAAGGAGTCCAGCGACACGTCAACGTTTGACCAATTCAGCCCCTCTCGGAAGGGGCAAAATCGCAAGACGGATGCCGATGAAGCCATCGATTGTGCAGAAGAAATCCTGAGAGACGTCGGACACGTTAGCCGAAAATTATCTGATGGCGTGATGGGGAACAAACAATGGAGAGACTTAACTGAGGCTACCTTTCTTTTCAGCTCCGCTACCTCCCGCTCCAAGTTGGCCACTCTTTGCTCCAACATCGAGTGCTCCTCTCTCCTCACGATTACCTCATAAAGGCGATCTATCCGCCTGTTGGTTTCATCTATCCGTTTATTGGTCTCTTGGATCATTTGAATTAATTCCTCTCTCACAGCATCTATCCTTTGTCCTAATTCTTCTCTGATGGCATCAATTCTTCGGCTCTGATCCGCCAGGTGGGTGTTGACGTCATCAAGCCTCTTGTTGGTGAAGATCAGGATGGCCTTGATTTCCCTTTTTTCCTCCCTATCCTGTCAAGCGCGGGCTGCCAACGTTATTGATGAACATTTCCTGCTATTGATCACTCTGGTCTAATTTGATCTCTCCTCCTTTTGGTGACTTGATTATAATTTTAACACGGATGCCGAGTGATGATAAAGTTCCCAAAGAACCAGTAAGTGCAATGATAATTCCACCACCGATCAGTAAACCCAATTTTGCAGTAGGTTCTGGATCAATTATTGCGGCATAAACCATCCATACACCAACACCAGTAATCCCTAAGCTTGCTAGTACTCCTATGCTCTGTTGCCACCTAATTCTTCCTTTAGACTTTGCAGCTTTGATTAAGGAAACCGGTGATTTCAAATCATTTCTCTATCCTTGCCCTCACCCTCGAAAGCCTCCTGTTCCTCTTCCTCTGCCTCCGAGAAAGGGGGGCATTCCTCTTGGCCCTGTCCATGATCCCACAGTATATCCCAAATGCCCTCAAGGTATGTTTCCGGGATTCCCTCCAGTAGCCCTTGTCGGCAAAGACCGCCTCCTCATCCCCCTGGATCATCTCATCAAACATACAGGAATCGTGGACATTGGCCGGGGTCACCTTCACCTCCCTTATGAACTCGCTCTTATGGTCAAGGGTGACGTGGGCCTTATAACCGTAAAAAGGCTTCTTGCCCCTGACCGTGTGGGCTGCATCAGGGTCCCTGGCAGGACTGCCCTTTGCCGGAGGCCTCCTTGCGGCTTCAATAAGGGTGGCATCTACAATGGAGCCCTTCTTCAGCAGAAGCCCCTTCTGCTCAAGCTGACCGGGGATGAGCCTGAAGAGCTTCTCGGCAAGGCCAACCTCGCAGAGCTTGGCCCTGAAGCGGCATATGGTGGTTTCATTAGGTACAGGATCTTCAATATTGAGACCGAGGAATCTGAGGAAAGAGATCCTGTCCCCATGGACTCCTCTGACGGTCCGAGAGGTTATACCACTGCTGAAGCAAAAGGGCCTTAAACATAACGAGGGGGGATAACAACGACGGCCAAGACTGGGGTGATAGAGCCTGCTGAGTTCCTTCTGCAGAGGTTTCCAGTCAATCAGCTTATCTATCTTCAACAGGAAATGGTTGGAAACTCTCTGTTCAGCTGCCATGTCAAAGAAAGACTTCTGCGGCTTCTTCTCTCCTAGCACGGTGACCCTCCTTGTTAACTTGCGTGATCGGACGCAATCTTACTATCTCTCCAGAGAAGAAACCATGACTTTTGCAGGAGTCTCTTGTACATAGCTGCCATTTGTGCTATTCAGAGTAGAGACGGCATGGAACCGTAGTTTTAGAAAGGATGTGCAAGAGGAAGAATCCTTTGTACTTTCCCCATTGACTGCTTGGAGAGGCTGTAGCTCATGTTATCAAGAAGGGCGATGCTATGCTTCCGCTGTCAGTGAGAGTTTAGCTGGATATTGTCAATGCAATGGTCGTGGTCCGTGCTTTAGATATTCCCAATCGTGTATTGCATAAATGTCCGTTAAAGAGTGAGGCGGGATATCTTTTGGGTTTGAAGAAGGGCAAAAGTTCTCAAAAAAGGATTCGTACTTTTGTAGACTCAAATCGTTTATTGACTTAGTGAAGGAAATGGAGCGGCAAGGTCTGATAGTACTAGGAGGAACCACGGACGGACGGACGAACTAGCAAGTTGCAGAGGAACATCGTTGAGCATATTGAGGAATTCCAAAACAATAAGAGAAACAAAGTTGGATTTACCAATCTGTACGAAATATATCTTTACAAACCAGAATCTCCTTCGGGCATATTGGTTGTGATGCCTCATAGGCTTCTGTTCATCCCCGGATTGTCAGATGTGGAGCAGAAATTGTGCATCGATTATACGGGTCAACCGGCTGAACGTAAGGAAAAAATTGATTGTAAGGCAAAAAACAGAAACTAAAGTGGTGGGGAACTGTGACAAGTCCGGTAGTATTTAGAGATATCTGCGATATTGATGCGAATTGTTTGAAGAAATTTTTGGATCATACCTCAGCTTTCTTTCGCGAGGTGGGGGTACCCTGAGATGTAGGTAGTACTCCCCATCCCTCGCTCCTTTGTGGAAACTCGAAAACGGAATGGAAGTCTGAGAGCCTCGCTGAACGGGGGCAATTTTGCCTATTCTGAAATGGCACAGTCCGTGTGAGGCCTTGTTTCAGGTGAGGACCGGCTAACCTTTGCAGGGCATCGAGGATGACGAAATGATCCTCATTGAAAATAGCTCTGTCACGGAGTTCTCCGACGTATAGCCCGGACCACCCCCTGTAATTCGCCGGCTGTTTGGGGGAGAGCAACAACATCAGCACCTTGTGTCTGAAGCTCGGGAAGAGGCAGAACGACACGAGGTTGGCAAAGCGTTCCTCCTCCGGAAGTCGCTGGCCCTGTAAGTACGCGTCGCCGACAGCAGCGTGGGCCAGGGCGTGGCCGAGTTCGTGGGCCGCAACCAGATCCACCAGCGTGTAGAAAAGGATGTCCAGATCGTGCAGGAGAATCCCCAGAGGGTCAGTTTCAACAGCCCATCCGGGGACGATTCCGTCCAGTTCATCCAGCCAGACATCCTCGGGGATCTGTTTGTGTTGGAGACTCAACTCCAGCGCCCGGCTCCAGGAGCGGATCAGGGTAAAATGCAGGGGCTTCTCTCTCAGAGATTCCACTACGCCGTGCCTCAGCGGAATCCCACAAGCGGCCGCCACTGCCA
>Ga0209410_1000384_pt1 | contig 20240 bp, 18 predicted proteins | sample Mar14436cmmetaG_FD_184135 | JGI IMG/M metagenome (GOLD analysis project Ga0209410, IMG submission 184135) | Marine hydrothermal vent microbial communities from Guaymas Basin, Gulf of California to study Microbial Dark Matter (Phase II) - Marker... ... | reverse complement strand
GTACACGTCGTCCCCGCCGAGGTCCATGAGGACCCCGACCCCTAAGAACCCTGAGCCTACGGTCCCCTCCTCGTGGCCCAAGTAAAGGTCGTCCCCTCCCAGATCCACGCACACCGAGACCGGAAGCTCCCCCCTGAGCGTCCCGCCGGCGTTCCCTAAGTACTGGTCGTCGCCTCCGAGGTCCATTATTACGGCGAACTTCCCCCTGTACACGTTGCTCCCCGGCCCTCCGACTATCACGTCCCCCAATGGGGTCCTCTCGTAGTACAGAACTTCTCCGGAGGCCACCTCAGGGCTCAGTTCGACCCCTCCGCCCCGAAGGTCCACCTTCCCGAGCTCACCTGCGACCCTCTCTATCTCCTCCAGGACCAAAAGCCCCGCCTCCAACATCTTCTCCCTCCTCACCCTCTCCAGGATGGAGAAGACGTCCTCCGCCAATTTCGATGCCCTCCGGCCCTCCTCCTCCAGCTCGAAGAGCCCCTTATCCTTGTCCCTCACATCCTCCTTCAGGATGAGGGAACTCTCCTTCCTCAGGAACTCCATCTCCCCGTCGCTTATGCCGGACAGCGCCTCGCCGAAGAGCTTCCTCGCCTCGGAAATTTTAACTTTAAGTTCGGCCACAATGGCCTTTATATCCCTCGATGTTACGGTGTCCAAATCTGCGTGAGCCCTCGGCGTCAGGTCAAGCTGGGAGGCCATAAGCTCCAGCTTTCCCCTGAGGGAGGATTCCTCGGCGAGGGAGAGGGCGAGGCCCTCGGCATATCTTGCGGATCTAAGTGGGTGGGCTAGGAGGTGGTCCACGATCCTAAGCCTGAAGGGGTCCTCTGCGGCTTCGGGGAGAAGGTCGAGGTCATCCTCATCCATCTTCAGGTATCCCAATGCGGCCTTTATAGCTTCGTCCTTCCCTATGCCCTCGGCAAAATTAAAAGCCCCTGCGACGAGGCCGAGGGCGAAAGCCAACTCTTTCATCTCATCCTCCTCCTCTATGTCCTCAGCGAAGAATATATCCATTTCAGGGCGATTTGACAAGGGGCTCCCCCTGCCAGTGGACATCGCCAACGCGGTATAAAGAAGCCCCGACAGCCCAGAAAGCTGCCAGGGCGGCTAATGACCAGATCGGAAGAGATCGTACTTGGCCACCTATCGTAAGCGAAGCTGCCTTATCCTATCCCTGTAGTGCCATACCAGCTCTGCAACCCCGCAACCTATCGCTGCCCCGAATAAAACATCCGAAGGGTAATGTTTCCCCAGGTAGACCCGGGAGAAGGACACCAAGGAAGCGGTAGCACAGTAGGCCCACCTATATTTGGGATAGCGATGAGCGAATATGGAAGCGCAGGCCCAGACCGCTGCGGAATGTCCGGAGGGGAAGGAATCCTTGCTCTTCGGACGTTCCGGCCTCGGCCTGCCCACAAGCCTCTTCAACATATACACAACAGCCCCGGAACCTGTAAGGGCCGCCAGATGCAACCTTGCGCTATCTCTGTCGTAGTCCCTCCCGTAGGCTGCCATGCCCGCGCAGAGGGCCAGCTGAAACCTCACGTCTCCCAAGCGTGTCACCTCCCCCATGGCCCTCTCCAGCCAGGAGGCCCTATAAAGATCGTGGAAGACGCTGTAAAGAGCTTCGTCCACCGAATTCGTGGCGGACGAAGGAGATGTCCAAAGGAGGAGGGCTGCAGCCCAAAGCTTATATCGCATATATCTCCTCCTCCAAGGATCGTCTGACCCACCACCTTTCTATCCTCTCCCCGAAGTATATTCCGAGCCATCCTGCCCCGATCCCGGCCAACACGTCCACGACGTAATGGTATCCCCCATATACCGTCGAGATGAAGAGACTTACCACCAAAGGCAGCATTATCCTGTACATGACAGGTTCGTACCGCCTCACCGCCATGAGGACTACGAAGGCCACCGCTACATGGGAACTTGGAAAGGCACATCCTGGGTAACCTTCGTTGTTCACTATGGCCTGTGCGATGCTGAAGAAGACGCCCCCGTGCAGTCTGTTGGCCCCGAGGTGGGCCAGGGTGAACCTTGGGCCTTCGGCGGGGAAGAGGATGAAGAGGGCGAAGCATATGTAGAAGGCCAGCCCAACCTGAAGGAGCATCCTTTCAAGTTCGGAGTACTTTCTTCTTATGTAGAGCGTAAGACCCACGATGAGAAGTAGCACGTAGTACATCGCATAACAGAAGCTCATGTATTCCGTGAGCCAGAACCATCTGTCGCCGAGCTGGCCGAGTAGGACGCTCGGATGGAAGCCCAGAAAGAGCATCTGGTCCATCCTTATGAACACCCAATCGAAGGTCCCAGGCCAGATGACGTGTATAAGAAGCCCACTTTCTTTGTAGAGCAGTGCGTACAGCCATCCGGGATACGTGGTGCGGAAGAAGTGGATGAGCCTGTAGGCTACCATGTGGGAGAGCTTCGACGAGCCGTAAAGTCCCCGCACTCCCTCGCCCTCGGCCCAGGATATGAAGAGCAGGACCAAAGACATGACCAATATGTGGAGCCCCACGAGCCAGGGCCAGCGCGGCACGCCCTTATGGAAGAACACGAGGAAGGCCCCGAGGCCGGAGAGGTAGGCCAGGAAAGCTACGTCCATAGGTCTAAGAAGTTCAGCCCAGGCCCTCCAGTCCTTCAAAGCCATCCCTCCCTTATGTACCACCCTACGGTTTCCTCCAGGCCTTCCTTCAAACCGACCTTCGCCCTGAAACCGAAGTGCCTTTCGGCCTTGGAAGGGTCACATATCCAGTATGGTCTGGCCATCTCCCTGACCTTCTCCCTGCTCAGGAGGGGAGGCTTTTTCGTCATGCGCCCTACGGATTCCGCAAAGAGTGAGATCGTGTAAACTAAAGGGAAAGGTAAGTATATCGGAATAGGCTTCTTCCCGAACTTTCCCGCCACAATCCTCCCCACCTCCTCCCAAGATGTGAGCTCGGGATGGCAGACGAAGTAGGTTCCCTCGGCCTGAGCTTCGGATGCCATAACGCAGGCCTGGGCCAGGTCCTCCACATATATCAAGCTTAAAAGGCCCGGCCTTTTTGCAGGTATGGGCAAAATTCCCCTCTTGGCCCACCTGAAGAAGCTTAATGTTTCGGTGTCCCTCGGACCGTACACGGCAGGAGGCCTGAACACGCAGACCTTGAAGGTCCCCGAACGGGCCAGGGCAGCTCGCTCCGCCTTCACCTTGCTCATCCCGTACGAGGATATGGGACCCCTTTCTTCCCCCTCCCTAAGGGGCTCCGGCCCGCCTGCCGGACCTGCTGCCGAAAGGCTGCTCATAAGGAGGAAGTACCTCACCTTCCCCCTCTCGCAGGCCTTGAGGACGTTCTCGGTGCCTTGAAGGTTGACCCTGAAGTACCCTTCGGGGCGGGATGCCCTCACGACCCCCGCCAGATGCAGCACAGCGTCTGCCCCCATCACCGCATCCACGAGCGTCTCGGGGTCCCTCAGGTCCCCGTAACGATAGGCGACCCTCAGGTGCCTTATCCACCTGAGGTCGCTCGTCCTCCTCACGAGGCAGGTGACCTCGTGTCCCCTCCTCACCAGGGCCTCTACCACGTGGCTCCCCACGAAGCCGTTCCCTCCCGTGACCAGGACCCGCATACGTCCTTAAAGTTTCCTGTCGAACATCCTGTACGTCTTGTACCTCTTGCCTCCCATCGTCTCTATGGCCCTGTTTATCAGATGGTTGTCCTCCAGAGTCCAAGAGAGCTCCCCTCCGACGTATCCCAGCCTCCTGGCCGCCTCCAAGGTCTTTATGTAGAAAACCGTCTCTATCCCCCTCCTCCTGAACTCCTCCCTGACCCCCAATGTCATAAGCCTCGCCTCGTTTATCCTCCTGGAGTACCAAAGTATCTTCACGAGGGATATGGGGTCCAACCTCCCGTTTATCCTCCTCAGGACCTGGTTGACGTCCGGGACGGCCATCGAGTATCCCACCGGTTCACCTTCCTCGGTCTCGGCGAAGAGTACAAGCTCGGGTTCAACTATCTGTTTAAGTTCCTTGGCTATATGCTCAAACTCCGCATCCGTCATCGGCACGAATCCCCAGTTCCTCGACCATGCGGAGTTGTAGACTACCTTGACCCTCTCCACCTCGTCCCAGAACTCCTTCATCCTGAGCGACCTCACCCTTATCCCAGTCCGCTTCTGCGCCAACTGCGCTATCCTGGCCACCCTTTCGGGGACAGGAGTGTCCGCCCTTATGTAGAAGGCGTATAGGTCCTTGGCCTTTTGAAATCCCAAAGACTCTAAGAGCCTCGGATAGTAAGGGGGATTGTAGGGCATCATAACCATGGGAGGCCTCCCGAACCCCTCCACGAGCATGCCGAGGGTCTCGTTCGTGGAGAACTCCATAGGCCCCCTCATAACCTCCATCCCTCTCTCCCTCAGCCAACTTCCCGCCTCCTCGAACAGCCTCCCTGCTACCTCCTCGTCGTCGGGCCCCTCGAAGAAGCCGAAGAACCCCACCTTATCCTTCCAGAATTCGTTGTGCGCATGGTTCACTATGGCGGCTACCCTTCCGACCGGCTCCCCATCCCTTCTGGCCAAAAAGAGGGCCACATCGGCATGCTGGAAGAAAGGGTTCTTCCCGGGGTCGAACCTTGCCCTCTCCTGCCTCAGGAGGGGCGGGACCCAGTTGGGGTCCCCTTTATATATCCTCCATGGAAGGCGGAGGAATTCCTCGAGGTCCTTCTTCCCCTCCACCTGCTCTATACGTACGGCCATCTATACCTCCCTCCCGAGCACCCCGACCTTCCTCCCGACCTTCTCCATGGTCTCCAGGACCCTGTCCATCTGCTCCTCCGTGTGGGTGGCCATGTAGCTCGTCCTCAAAAGCGCCCTTCCGGGAGGGACCGCAGGGGGTATGGCCGGGTTGACGAAGACCCCCTCCCTGAACAGCTCCTTCCACATCATGAACGTCCTTTCCCTGTCGCCTATTATGATGGGGATTATGGGGGTCTGGGAAGGACCTATGTCGAAGCCCAAGGACTTGTACCCCTCGTGCATCTTTCTGGTTATCCTCCAGAGGTTCTCGATCCTTTCGGGCTCCTCCTTTATCACCTGAAGGGCAGCATATACGGTCGCCACCGAGGCAGGTGGCATACTAGCGCTGAAGATCAGTGAGCGGGCGTGGTGCTTTATGTAACCTATAACGTCCGCCTCTCCCGCTATGAAACCTCCTATGGAAGCGAAGGACTTGCTGAAAGTGCCCATTATGAGGTCAACATCCTCCGAGACACCTAAGTGGGCACAGGTCCCCCTTCCCCCCGGCCCCATGACCCCGAGGCCGTGGGCGTCGTCCACCATAACCCTGCAGCCGTAGTCCTTCGCAAGTTCCACTATCCCCGGAAGGTCAGCAAGGTCCCCCTCCATGCTGAAGACCCCGTCCACGACCACAAGCCTGCCGCCGTCGTCGGGAAGGCCCTCCAAGACCTTCTTCAGGCTTTCCATGTCGTTGTGCCTGTACCTCCTCATCTCCGCCTTCGAGAGGATACAACCGTCTATGATGCTCGCATGGTCCGCCTTGTCCACTATGACGTAATCCCCTCGACCTAAAAGCGAGGATATCGTGCCCAGGTTCGTCTGATATCCCGTGCTGAAGACTAAGGCCGCCTCCTTCCCCACGAAGTCGGCTAAGGCCTCCTCAAGCTTCTCGTGGATATCCAAGGTCCCGTTGAGGAAGCGGGAGCCCGTGCAACCTGTGCCGTACTTCCTCAGCGCCTCCTCGGCAGCCTCCTTCACCTTGGGATGGGTGGTGAGGCCGAGGTAGTTGTTGGAGCCTATCATTATGAGCCTGTGTCCCCTTATCACCACCTCGGTCCCGTCGGTGGAGGATATGGGGGTGAAGTACGGATAGTACCCCCTGCGTACGGCCTCCTTTGCGTCGGTGTACCTGTAACACTTCTCGAACACATCCATAGCCCCTTCCCCTTTCAGAAAAGTTCTATGCGTATGTACCTCCCCGGATGTCTCCTCATGTCGGCCACCAAGGAATCCATCTGTGCCACTAAGGATAAGATGCTTTCGTACAGCTCGTCCTCCACGAGCAACTTCCCCAAGGTCCCCCTCCCCTGCCTCACCCCCGAAAGTATCCGGTCCAAGGAAGCAGTTATACCCTCCAACCGTTCGGCCGAAGCCTTAAGTGATGCCGAACTTGCCCTTATATCCCTTAAGGCAGCGTAGAGGGTATCGGCCCCGCCTCCGGAGAGCTTCTTCGCACCCTCCGATATGTCCGACAGGACCCCTTCGAGCCTTGCGAGGTTCTCCCTCAGCTTCGGCCTCGCCTCCTCCACGGCCATGCGGATTTCGGATATGGCCGAACCCACCTGCGAGATCGTGGTGTCGTTCAGGACGGCCCTGAGCCTCCTTAAGACCTCCCCGATCTGCTCTCCTGCCGAACCTGCCGAGGCCAAAACTTCCGATATCCCCGGGCCGACCTTCCCCACGAGCGTGTCCCCGGGCTCCACCGAGCCTGGGCCCTCCCCGAGCTTTATAGCTATCCCCTTCTCCCCTATCGCCCCGAAGGTCTCCACCACGAACTTGGAATCCTTGGGGACCTCCACCTCTTTGTCCATCCGTACCGTAACTAACACCTTCCTCCCCATAAGCTTTAGGTTTCTAACCCTTCCGACCTTGAGCCCCGCCACCGTCACAGGGTCCCCCTCGTCCAAGCCCGAGGCGTCCCCGAGGAGCAGATAAAATGTGTATCCCCTCCTCTGGAGGCCGTACCCCTTGAGGAAGAGGACCCCAAATATCAACAATGCCAAGGACAGGCTGAAGGCTATCCCTACCTTAACCTCGTCCGAGAGCACCCTCCCTCCAAGGTATGATCCCCCCGGAGAAGAACTCCCTTAATACCGGATCCTCGGAGCTTCTGGCCTCCTCAGGATACCCCAAAAACCTTATCCTCCCCTCGTGGAGGAAGGCTATGCGGTCGCACACTGAAAACGCGCTTATTATGTCGTGCGTCACTATCACGGATGTGGAAGAGATACGCTCCTTAAGCTCGGCTATGAGCCTATCTATGGAACGGGCCATAACGGGATCGAGGCCCGCTGTGGGCTCGTCGTAGAGCAGGAACTTGGGCCTCGTCACTATGGCCCTCGCAAGGCCGACCCTCTTCTTCATCCCTCCCGAAAGCTCTGCGGGCAAAGCCTCCTCCCAACCTCCCAGCCCCACCATCTCCAAGGCCTCGGACACCCTCCTTCTTATCTCATCCTTGGACAACTTCTCCCTCCTCAGGCCGAGCCCGACGTTCTCCGCCACGGTCATGGAATCCAGGAGGGCCGAGGCCTGGAAGACCATACCGAACTGCTTCCTCACCTCTATGAGTTCCTTGAAGGATAGCTTGGTTATGTCCCTCCCGTCCACCCATATCTCCCCCTCGTCCGGCCTCATAAGTCCTATTATGTGTTTTAAAAGCACCGTCTTCCCACATCCGCTCCTACCCAGTACCACCAAAGTCTCCCCCTCCCTCACCTCCAAGTCCACGCCCCTAAGGACGGGCTTCCCCCCCAAATCCTTCTTCAGACCCCTTATAACTAAGGACATCCTCGTTCCCTACAATAGGATTAAAGCTAAGATATAGTTCCACATAAGTATCAAGAGGCAGGCCACCACCACGGCCTTCGTCGTAGCCCTCCCCACGCCCTCCGCCCCTCCCTCGGCGAAGAACCCTTCATAACATCCCACGGAAACTATGCTGAGCCCGAAGAAGACCGACTTTATGACCCCGTAGTACACATCCCAGGGCTTAAAGAACAACCTCATCCCGTAGAGGAAGTCAGCCGAGCTTATGCCCGAGCAGACCGACACGACCCAGGCCCCAACGACCCCCACGGCCATGGAGAAGATCGTGAGCACGGGAAACATCACCATACCGGCCAATACCCTCGGGACCACGAGGTAGGCCACAGGGTTGAACGCCAAGGTCTCCAAAGCATCTATCTGTTCGGTCACCCTCATGGTGCCAAGTTCGGCGGCTATCGTGGCCCCCACCCTCCCGGCCAGGACCAGGGCCGTAAGCGAGGGGGCAAGCTCTAAAAATATCATCTTCTCGACAGCGCTTCCGACCATAGTATGCACGGGGACCATGGCGCTTTTGAGCTGGTAGAACGTCTGGAGGGATGAGACCATCCCGGTGAACGTGGAGGTGACCAGAACTATAGGGAGGGATTCCACCCCTATCCTCACCATCTGCTTCAAGGTAGGATGGGCGTAGGTGGAGACGTCGGTCAGGGCCCTTGCGGTCTGAAGGGCGAGGATTCCGAACCTCCCCATGTGCTCGAAGAACTTTATTACATACGTGCCTATATGCCCCAAGGGGCCCATCTTCAGAGAGCCATCCCTTCTATCGCCCTCTCGATAAGTCCCAGGTCCTCCTCCAAGGGATAGGGCTTCCCGGAGAGCAGCCAGTGGTATATCACACTGTTGCAGGCTCCTATCAGGGCCACGGTTATGCTCTCGGGCCTTCCCAGCCTCCTTATCTCCCCCTTATCCATCCCCTCCCTGAGCATAGAAGCTATCTGGTCGACGTAGAAGCTGTACTTCTCCTGGACCCTCTTGTTGAACTTCTCCTGGAGGGTCGGGACGTTGGAGGCCAGGATCTTGAAGAGCTCCCCCTCCTGTTCGAAGAAACGGAAATAAAGGCGGGCCGCCCTCCTGAGCTTCCCTAAGACCGTGGGCTCCTCCTCCACCTCCTCGAGTATCGCCTTCTCCAACCTTTCCATGGCCCTGTCCAAAGTGGAAAGGAAGAGCTCCTCCTTGGCGGGGAAGGTCCTGTAAAGCGTCCCCTTCCCTATGCCGGAGCGGGCGGCTATCTCGTCCATGGTGGTGTTGTGGTAGCCCTTCTCGGCGAACAGCACCTGGGCCACCTCCAACACCCGCTCCTGGCGGAGCCGGGAAGTTCCCCGTCTCATCTTCGCCACCTATAAGCTTACTCCCCCCTCCTCCTGGCCAAGGAGTCTATCTTCTTGCTCAGGGCCTCTATATCGGCCTTGGTGGCGACCTGGAGCCTCTCCAAGGCCCTCCTCGCCGACTCCTCCACCTTGGTCTCCATCCTCTTCTTCTCCTCCTCGGCCCTGGCGAAGAGGTCCCTCACGAACTTGGGCTGTTCGGACTCCCCCCTCCTGACCAGTTCTTCTACCTTCTCCCTGACAAGCGTCCCTGCACCTATCCCGGCTAAGACCGCCCTGCGGACTACGCCGAGCATATCCATCACCTCCTCGTTTTCTGGACTGACCAGTCCACATTGGGAAGATAACACCTTCCATCCGGGAAGTCAAGGACGTTCCTAAGGCCGACCTTCCCGAGCCCGTCTCAGAAGCTCACCTTGAACCTGAGGTAGACTTCGTCCCTTTCCTTAAGCTGCGAGAAGATGTTCTCCCCTTTCCCACAGAGCACCAAGGCTCCGAGCTTCAACTCCAAGTTGTCCACGGGGGTGTAAACTACCTCCGGAATCCACGCTGCACCCCAGTTCTCCCTCGGAGCTTCCCAGTCCGAGACCGTGGCCGTAAGCGTCAGGGGGGAGAGCTTGAGTTCACCGTTCAGGAAGGTCCTCTCCACCCTGAGCGTAAAGTAATCTTCGAGGTCTTCCCCCCTCTCGTGGAAGAGGCCGTGGATATATTGGAAGTTCAGGTACGTCCCGTCCGAGAACGTGTAGTCTCCACCCAGCACATACCTGAAGTAGGGCCTGTCCGAGGAAAGCAGCGTGGAGTCCGTACGGACGGGCGCCCCCGGAGGTCCGGGCTGAACCTTCGTGAGGACCACATCCTCGGGGAAGAAGAGCGCCCCCTCCCCCCAGACGCCGAGCTTAAAAAGCGAACCCGAGAAGTCACCTCCGACGACCCTAACCTTCGGGAAGCACGAGCGTACCTCCACGTCCACGTTCCCGAGCGTGTCCACTGGCACGACCTCGAGGTAGGTCAGGATCGGAAGAAGGTCCCTGCCCTGAAAGTAGGACAGGGATAGGTCCCATCCTCCGAGGATGGTCGATACCTTAAAGGCGGCCTCGGAGGACTCCGAAAGCTTTTTGGAAGGGAGCTCTAAGATGTCCTTAAGGTTCCTTAACCCCTGAGGAAGCTTAAGGGAACCGAGGAACGCCCCGCTCCACTCCGGAGGAGGAAACACGGAGGGGGTGAACATAGGCACGAAGTCGACCTCTACGCTCCACGGCTCGGCCGAGAACCTGGCCCTCAGTGCATCGACACCGAGCCTCTCGCCCAGGTCCAGGAAGTCCTCGAGGTCGTAAGGAGAGATGTTGGATGTGGGGTTGAGCCTGTCCGCGGTCCCCCAGGCCACGACCTGACGGCCGACCCTGAGGTCCAGGTCGGGATGTAGGAGGCCGTATATGTCCGCATAAAGTTCCCTGATCTCCACCCCCCATGGGAAGACCCCTTCCTTCTCCCCGAGCTCCCCTACCGAGGACGCCCTCGGAAACCCGAACCCCCTCAGCCTCAGCTCGGCGTAGTAGTGAAGTGCCTCCGAAGGGTTCCCCTCGAGCTGAATCTGAAGCCTGTTCTCGTTCCAGGTCCATCCGCCGGAACCTCCGTGGACCCAGTACTTCAGGTAGGTCTCGATGTATCCGTTCACCTCCGGGCCGGCATGGACGAGCCCGGGGAGTCCCAAAAGCAGAAGGGAGATCGCCCTCATCTTCCCCTCCTGAGGTAGCGCTTAGTGAACACCTTGTCCGGGATACCCGTGTCCAATGCCATCTCCTCTAAGACCATCCGGGTGCTATGTTGCTTCTTGAGGTCCCTCATCTCCATCTCCCTCGCCACCCAGTAGCCCTTGATCCTCTCCAGCCTTCGGAATTCCATCACTTTCCATAGGTTACCCGACTTGTCGTAGAACTCTATCTTTTTGGGGAGAAAGGAAGCTTTGTCAACCCACATCTTGAGGTAACCGTAGTCCTTTTTCACGTTCGGCTTGGGTGCGAGCTTGAGCAAGTAGTGATCCTTCCCCTCCTCCAGAAGTTCCGCATCGTAATCTTCGGAGTACCGGAACGTGGAAAGGTCGTCGTACGTGAAGTCGGTGCCGGCAAAGGTCGTGTTCTTCACGTGGGCTGCTATCCGGCGAACCTTCTTGAAGGCCGGGAAGTAGACGTACATAAGGTCCCCGGGAAGCGAGAGGAAACCTATCCCCCTCTGGTCGGCCGGGGACAGGAAGCGTATGAGCCTGTAGTCGTCCCCCTTCTGGTACGACTCGGCTACGCGGACCTTCTCCTTGCCACGTCTGTCCACGAGCACCATCTGCATCTTCGTCTTCCGGTCCTCGGGCGCGTTCATGGCCGAATCCACCTTTGCCAGAATCTCCTGGGCCGGGGGCGCCGCCCGGAGCCCGGACGACGTGGACAGCATCCACAAAACCGCCAGAGCGCCTTCTATGAGTTTCTTCATAGCGACCTCCTTGTTGGACTACGGTCCACGAAAAACTTACCACCTGCAAGCACGAGGGCCGGCAGGAGGGCGATCGCCGCCAACGCGCTCGTGCCCATCGTGAGGGCCACCATCCACCCGAACCGCCGAAGGGGGACCAGGTCCGCAAGGAGGAGGACCAGGAAGCCCAACCCCACAGTAGCGGCGTTCAGCAGGATGGCCCGTCCCGTGGTCCTCAAGGCCCTCTCGAAGGCCACACGTTCGTCCTGTACCGAGCCGAGCTCCTGCCGGAAGCGGGAGAGGAAGTGAATGGTGTAGTCTATCCCTATCCCTATGGCGATGGAGGCGACCATCATCGTGGCGTTGTCCAAGGGGATTCCGAGGGTGCCCATAAGGCCGAAGTTGATGGACACCACGATCAGCAGGGGAACGGTGGCAAGCAAGCCGGCCCCGAAGGAGCGGAGCTGTAGGGAAACCATCAGGGCTATAAAGACGAGGGCCAGGATCAGGCTCTGTATTTGGCTTTTCACGAGGTTCTCGTGGACCCTGTGGTATATGGGTAAGGTGCCAGCATGGAAGAACTTAAATGATACCGTCTTACCTTTGGCTTCGGGGAAGAGGTCCTTCGGCAGCGCCACCTCCTCCGAAAGGAGCCTCCACAGGTCCCCCTTGAGGTCCCTCAGGAATTCCCGGTCCCTGCGGAGGGAGGGCGGGAAGAGGAATAGAAGCCTTTCCTCCATCTGCCGGACCCTGTCCTCCCGGAAGCGTTCGCAGGTCATGTCCTTCAACGTGGCCAGGGTGGACTCCACAAGTTCCGGGTCCTCCTCGGGGGGAAGGGCCCGGCGGAGCAGGGAGTCTATGGCTTCCTTGGGAAACCCGCCTTTCCGGACGAGGGCCACGAGGCTCCGGACCAGGGAGGGAATGGCCTCGGGGGGGACCTCCACATCGGCCTCCTCCGAGAGGTACTCTTCGTAATCGGTGGCAAGTTCCTTTAAAACCTCCTCGGACGGCATCCAAGGGCTATGCAGAGAGGTCAGTAGTGCATCCGCCACCTCCCGGAGGGAAAGGTCCAGGTCCCCTCCCCGGAATTCCGCATCCCAGAGGACCTCCTGGGCTGTCCTCCGGGCGAGGAAGCTGTCGAGGCGGGCTTTAAGGAAGGCGGGCAGGGAATCCCGGGAGGCCACCACAAGCTCCTCCGGCATCCTCCTGAGGTATTCCCCTACGATCGTGTCCCCTTCTAAGATCAGCCGGGTATCCAGCTTGGAAAACCTGGCCTGGATGAGCCCTTCGCTGTAGTCCCCTTTGACCAGCTGCGGAAGTATCTCCTCCCCTTCCAGCATAAACAGGAGGTTGGCCACCCCCTCCCTCGTATCCGGGATGGTGTGGCGGTCGTTCATAGCGTTGTTCATCTCGGCCAAAAGGTCGGCGAGGGATTGGGGGTGGTTTATCCCGTGCACGGTCCGGAGGAATTTCTCGGTCCTGTACATCTCACTGAGGACGAAGGGGTCCTTTAGGTCCCCCCTTACGAGGATCTGGACCGGAAGGTCGCCCCCGAAGTTCTTCCTCATCACATCCGAGGACTTCCGAATTTCGCTTTCCGAGGGGAAGTACTCCGCCATGTTCACCTGTGTGGAGATGCGGGGGATGCTCCATACCGCCCAGACGAGCACGAGGAGCCCGGCGGACAGGACTATCCTCTCGTATTTCAGCACGAACCCCTCCAGAGCACCCATGGCCCGGGAAAGGGGGGTAAGGCCTTTCTGGAGGGAAGCGATGCGGGCTTTGGGAGGAGGGAGGAAGGAGAGCACCGCCGGCAGGAATGCGACCGTCAGGAGCAAGGCCGCACCCACTCCGAAGGCCGTGAATATGCCGAAGTGGGTGACGGGGGATAGATAAGACCCTAAGAAGGAAAGGAAACCGGCGATCGTGGTGAGCCCGGCGAGCAGGATCGGGGTTCCCACGCCCTTCAACGTCTCGGTCAACGCCCTGTCGGGAGGATGTACTCTACTTTCTTCCCTGTGTCGGGCCAAAAGGTGGATGCTGTAGGCCGTGCCTATGGCTATGAGGAGCACGGGCATAGCGTTTGAAATTATGGAAAGCGGGATGCCGGTCCACGCCATAAGGCCGATGCTCCAGAGCGTGGCTAAGGCCACTACCGTCAGGGGCAACACGACCCCGCGGACGGTGTGGAAGCCCGCAAACAGAACTATCACGACCACGATGGCGACTATGGGAATGAGCCGACGCATATCCCCCACCACGATCCTGTCCACCTCCTCCATCTGGAGCGGAACTCCACCGTAGTACGCCCGGACCTGCGGAAAGGCTTTCAACTTATCCTGTGTGACCCGACGGATTTTTCTTGCGAGGGCGGGTTTGTCGGCGTCCCCTCGGAGCTTGACCACGATCAGGGCGAAACGGCCGTCCGGGGAAACCAGCTTCCCCCGGTATAGTTCTTTGGAGAGAGCGTACTCCCTGAGCCTCCGGAGCGCCTCGGGGTCCCGGGGTAGGTCGTCTTCCTCCACGAGCTTGGTCACCTCTATCCCTCCTTCGGCCTTCCTTATGTCTAAGATGTTCGTGAGGCTTGTGACGCTCGATACGCCGGGGAGTGCGTGGTAGGCCTCGGTGAGGTCCCTCACAAGCTGTAACACCGGCAAGGAAAAGACATCCTCCGCCTCGATGGCTATTAGGGCCAACTGAGTCCCGCCGTATTCTTCGCCTATGTAGTCCACCAACTGCACCTCGGGAAGGTCCTGCCGGAGGTACTTGACGATATCGCTTTCCACGCGGACCCTCCTGAGCCCCGAGGCGAAGAAGGTCGAGACGAGGGCGACGCTCGCTACGACGGGCACACGATACCTCAGCACGAGCTCCGCCAGCCTCCTCATCTTCCCTCCTGAACATTTTGACTATTTTGGTCTTTTAGTCGAAAAGGGTACAAAATTGGGACGGGACAAGCCCCGTCGGAAAGTGCTACCTGCGTGTTATCCCGTGCAGCACGACCCCCAAGAGGAGCTCCAGCACCTCCTCGACCTCCAAGGTCCTACCGTCGTACTTCAGCGCCTTCCCTGTGGCTATAGGAAGCTCCAGCCCCTTCATGGCCTGGAGCAATAGGAAGGCATAGAGCCTCGGGTCGGAGATGGAGAAGAGGCCTTGATCTATCCCCTCCCGCAGTATCCCCTCTAAGGTTTCTATCTCGAATGCGTTGAAGTCCCGACGTTCCTTCTCTATGAACGGGAGATATTGGTAGTATTCCTGAGTCAGAGTAGAGTAGTAGAGCGCCAGCTTGCGGAAGTATTTAAAACGCGTCACGCCGTAGGCCCGCAGTTTCTCCACGGGGCCTTCGGCGTCCCGGATGGCGGAAAGGAGCCTCCGGCGGAGTTCTTCGCCCTTTTTGTATATAAGCTCTTGGAGGATGTTCTCCTTGGACTTAAAATAGTAGTAAAGGGTCGCCTTTGCGATGCGGGCGGCCTTAGCCACGTCCTCCATCGTGGTCTTCCTGAACCCGAAGCGGGCGAAGAGCTCCTGCGCCGCCTTCAATATGTGTTCCCTGCGCTCCATTTTGGACGATTAGTCTTATTTGGTCGAATAATATAAAACTTTCCCCCGAGCTTGTCAAGCTTTTTCTCGCCGGCCCTACCGAAGCCTTACGAGTATCCCTTCGCCACCTACTTACCTCGAACATCCGTCAAGTGTTGACAAAGCCGCCTTCCGTGCTTATTTTTTCGAGGAAAGGAGGTCAAGATGAAGCTGAGACGCTGGTCCGGAAATCCTATCCTGACGCCGTCCCCCGATCTGGGCTGGGAGAAGGAGGCGGTCTACAACCCAGGTGCTATCTTGCACCAGGGCAAGGTCCATCTCCTTTACCGTGCGGTAGGGGAGTACGAGAGGTATTCGTCCAGGTTCGGGCTGGCCGTAAGCCGTGACGGCTTCCACTTCGAGAGGGTCTCGGACGAGCCCGTGTTCGAGCCCGGAGCGGAGTACGACAAGGGGGGCTGCGAGGACCCGAGGATCGTGAAGATGGAGGGGGAGTTCCTTATCACCTACGCCGCCCTTCCGAAACCTCCCTGCGAATACGGCGACTTTATAGGTACGATAAGGAAGCTCAGGGAGGACCCGCTCCATCCCCGAATACATGTGTTCTCCCACACAGGTCTCCTCCGTTCCGGGGACCTGCGCAGCTTCCGTAGGGTTGCCATGATAACACCTCCCGATGTGGACGACAGGGACGGTGTGCTCTTCCCAGAGAAGGTGGGAGGCAGGTACCTCCTGCTCCACCGTCCCACGGAGTGGACGGGGCCCGAATACGGGACCGAGAGGCCCGCCATATGGCTTGCGGGTTCCCACGACCTCGTGCACTGGACTGACCACAAGCTCCTCCTGAGGCCAGAAAGTACCTGGGAATCCTTAAAGATAGGTGCGGGCCCTCCTCCCCTGAGGACGCCGGAGGGTTGGCTCCTTATATACCACGGAGTCGACGGTAACTTCGTGTACCGTGCGGGGATCGCCCTCCTGGACCTGGAGAGGCCGGAGGAGGTAATAGCCCGTTCCCCGTACCCCATCCTCGAGCCGGAGGAGAGCTACGAGAAGGTAGGGGACATACCGAACGTGGTGTTTCCGACCGGAGCGGTGGTCTTGGACGGGGAACTCTTCGTTTACTACGGAGCCGCTGATAAGGTCTGCTGCGTTGCAACTGCTCCATTGGAAGATCTTGTGGACTTCGTGCTCAAGTTCAAAAGATGAAAGGGGGGAAGATGCAGTACAAGGAGCTGCCCGGGACAGGGGTGAAGGTGAGCAAGGTAGCTATAGGCACATGGCAGTTCGGACATGAGAGTGCCTGGGGGGAACTCTCCTCCCTGGACGAATACCAGAGGATAGTCGACTACGCCATAGAAAAGGGCGTCAACTTAATAGACACGGCGAAGGCCTACGGTAAGGCCGAGGAGGTCTTAGGAGAGGTCCTTCAGGGCAAGAGGGACAAGATCGTGCTCGCAACCAAGCTCAGCACGCAGAAGTACGACTACGACACCGCACGCTCCGAGGTAGAAGGGAGCCTCGAAAGGCTCAGGACCGACTACATAGACCTGTACCAGATCCACTGGCCCAAGATGAACATACCCGGCACCTGGCACAAGGCCGACATGGAGAAGAAGGACTACGAGGACATATTTACATCCATGATGAGGCTCAAGGAGGAAGGGCTCATAAGGTTCGCGGGGGTGAGCAACTTCAGGCTCCACCACCTCAGGGAGTTCAGCGAAGAGGCCCTGGACTTCCTGGTCACGAACCAGGTCCCCTACTCGCTCCTCTGGAGGTTCTACGACGTAGAGGGTGTGAGCGACTTCTGCATGCGTAAGAATATCGGCTTTCTGGCTTACAGCCCCCTCGCGCAGGGGCTCCTCACGGGCAGGTTCGCAGGGGAGGATGTCAAGGAGAACGTCCGCAGGGCGAACCTCCTCTTCAACGAGCCCCTGTACAGTAGGGCCCTCAAGGTGGTAGATGTGGTGAAGGAGGTGGCCGAGGAGGTCGGCGCTACCCCGGCCCAGGTGGCCCTGAAGTGGGCCATGGAGAGGGATATAGTCGTGAGCGTGCTCTGTGGGGTGAGGAAGCTGAAGCATATGGAGGACAACGTTGGGGCGGTGGACGTGCCCCTGACCGAAGAGCACATGGAGAGGCTCGAACGGGCCAGCATGGAGTTCCACGAAGGCCTCCCCCACGGAATAGAGCTTTGGACCGGGGACAACAGGAGGGAGGTTCTGGAGCAGCTCGGGATCGAGCCTTAGACCATGGACGAGCTTCTCAGAACTCCGGTTCAGTTCGTCAAAGGTATAGGCCCCAAGAGGGCCGAGGCCCTTCGTTCGGTCGGGGTCGAGACCCTGGAGGACCTGCTCTACCACATCCCCCGCAGGTACCTGGACAGGAGCACAATATGTAGCATAGGGGACGCCCCGTCCGGTAGGGAGGTGACCGTGGTGGGCCGGGTGGTATCCTTCTCCCGAGTTCCCAGCGTAAGGGGGGGGAAGGAAAGGCTCGAGATGCTCCTGGAGGACGACACCGGGGTCCTAAGGTGCATATGGTTCGGGGGTATAAAGTTCGTGGAGAGGGCCCTCGAGGTCGGTAAATCCGTCATGGTGAGCGGCACCGTGGAAAGGGACGGCTTCTACGGAAGGAAGATGATCCATCCGGATGTAGAGGAGTTCTCGGAGGAGGAAAGACACCAGCTCCACACAGGGAGGGTCGTCCCAGTGTATCCATCCTCCTCGGAGATGAAGAGGGTCCGTCTGGACAGCAGGGGCCTTCGGAGGGTGCTCGCACCGGTCTTAGAGGAGGTCGTCCCACATATAAAGGACCCCCTCCCCGAGGAGGTCCTCGCAAGGTGCGGACTTATGTCCCTGCCAGAGGCCCTCCGCTCAGTACACTTCCCCGAGAGCGTCCGCCGGGCCGAGGAGGCCAGGAGGAGGCTCGCCTTCGACGACTTCTTCTACCTCGAGCTCCTCTTAGCCCAGCGCTACAGGGGAAGGAGGGAGAGGAAGGAGGGAATATCCTTTCCCGAGGTGGGCGACCTCGTCCCCGAGCTTATAAGGCGACTTCCGTTCCCCCTCACGAAAGCGCAGCGCAGGGTCATGAGGGAAATATGGAAGGACATGAAGAGCCCCTACCAGATGAACAGGCTCCTACAGGGGGATGTGGGCTCCGGAAAGACCTTGGTGGCCCTCATGACCATGCTCATAGCCGTGGCCAACGGGTACCAGGCGGCCCTCATGGCCCCCACCGAGGTCCTGGCGGAGCAGCACTACATAACGGTCCGTTCCCTCCTGGAGGAGCTTGGGGTCAGGGTCGGCCTTTTGATCGGAGGGATGGGCCCCTCACAGAGGAAGCTCATGCTCAGGGCCATAGAACTCGGTGAGGTCCAGATAGTCGTAGGGACCCACGCCCTCATACAGGAGGACGTCAAGTTCAAGGACCTGGGCGTCGTGGTGATAGACGAACAGCACCGCTTCGGCGTCGTCCAGAGGCTCAAGCTCAGGCGTAAGGGCTCCTCCCCCGACGTCCTTGTTATGACCGCCACCCCCATCCCCAGGACCCTTGGACTTACGCTCTACGGGGACCTCGATGTCTCGGTCTTAGATGAGATGCCCCCGGGAAGGAGGCCGGTCAAGACGGTCTGGCGTCCCCAGTCGAGGAGACCTCAGGTCCTGGCCTTCGTAAGGGAGCAGGTGAGGCAGGGCCACCAGGCCTACATAGTGTATCCGCTGGTGGAGGAGTCCGAGAAGGTGGACTTAGAGGCCGCGGTCCAGGCCTACGAGAAGCTCCAAAGGGAGCTTCCGGACCTAAGGCTCGCCCTTCTTCACGGGAGGATGAGGGGGGACGAGAAGGAGGAGGTCATGAGGGCATTCAAGGAAGGGAGGGTGGACGTGCTCGTGAGCACGACCGTGATAGAGGTGGGGGTGGACGTGCCGAACGCCACCGTAATGGTGGTGGAACACGCCGAACGCTTCGGCCTGGCCCAGCTACATCAACTCAGGGGGAGGGTCGGAAGGGGCGAGGCGCAGTCCTACTGCATACTCCTTACGGGAGAGAGGCTCTCGGACGAGGCGAGGGAGAGGATACTCACCATGGTCCGGACGAACGACGGGTTCGAGATAGCCGAGAAGGACTTAGAACTCAGGGGCCCGGGGGAGTTCATGGGTACGAGGCAGTCGGGGCTCCCCGAGTTCAGGACGGCACACCTCATAAGGGACTCCGACCTCCTTCCAGCAGCCCGCCGTGAGGCCTTCCTCCTGGTGGAGCGGGACCCCGACCTGAGGGAGCATCCCCTCCTAAGGGAGGAGCTCGGACGCCGCTTCAGGGAGACTTCGCTCATAGATGTGGGATAGAGGGAACAAGGTGGCCCAGGACAGGAAAGCGATAGCAAGGGAAGCAGCGCAAAGGTGCATAAAGTTGCTCAAGGAGAAGTTCGGGGTGAAGAACGCCTTCGTCTTCGGCTCCCTGAGGGGCGATGGTCCCTGGCACGAGGGCTCCGACATAGACATAGGCGTCGAGGGCCTGCCAAGGGGAAGGTACATGGAGGCCCTGGTTGAGCTGTACGAACTCCTGCCCGAAGGGATGGACTTAGATCTTGTCCCTTTGGAACACGCCACACCCGAGATGGTAGCGATGGTAAAGGGGGAAGTTAAGATGCCCGACGACGACTTCGAAGCTCTGAGGATGGAGGTTCAAAATGAGATAAAAGGGCTTGAACGCATAGTCGAGGAGACCTCATCCGAACTTGCGAACCTACCCCAGGAACCCACGAGGCTTCAGGTGGGAGGGATGGGGAAGTACGTCCACGACTTCTACGAAGGCGTCGAGCGCATATTCGAGAGGATCGAAAGGGGCCTCTCGATCCCTGTTCCCTCAGGTGAAAGCTGGCATATCCTTCCGCTGAGGCAGATGGAGCGGGAGGTGGAGGGAAAAAGGGCTGCCCTCCTCGATCACTCCCTCGCTCTCAAGCTCCACCGCTACCTCAGGTTCAGACACCTGTTCAGGCACACATATGGATACGAGCTGGTCTGGGAAGAACTTAGGCCCCTGGTGGAGATGATGCCTGAGGTCCTCGAAGAACTCAGGCGCAGCATCGATGACCTGCTGGGACGCAGGCAAAACGATGGATGTCGAAACTTAGAGCTAAGGAGGTCACGGCCAGAAGCAAGGAGATAACGATGAGCACACTCAGCTTGCTCCTCGGCCTAAGTATTCGGTCAGAAGAGCCTTGACAAGAGCGTCAGTTGTCCTTACCTTTGTGATCAAAACTTCTCACAAAGGAGGGCAACATGGCGCTTGTAGAACTTTCCCAAGAAGAGCAAGAGAAGTTGC
>Ga0209410_1000381_pt1 | contig 20284 bp, 14 predicted proteins | sample Mar14436cmmetaG_FD_184135 | JGI IMG/M metagenome (GOLD analysis project Ga0209410, IMG submission 184135) | Marine hydrothermal vent microbial communities from Guaymas Basin, Gulf of California to study Microbial Dark Matter (Phase II) - Marker... ... | reverse complement strand
GCACCTGATATTGCCAAGTTTTGCTCTTGGATTCGGTACTTTCGCCAGTTTGATGAGGTATATGAGAGGAAGTCTTCTGGATGTTTTGAACGAAGACTATGTGACGTTCGCAAGGGCCAAAGGACTCCCAGAGAGGATGGTTATATACAAACACGCCATGAGAAACGCGATAAATCCCATGATAACCCTTCTTGGATACAGTATATCGGGGCTTCTTGGAGGAGCGATAATCATAGAAAACATATTCGCGTGGCCAGGTATGGGAAGACTCGTCTACCAGGCACTTCTCCAGCAGGACATTTACGTCGTCATGGCAGCATCGATCCTGGGGGCTGTCATGTTGATAATAGGTAACCTCATAGCCGATATCCTTCTGGCATTGGTCGATCCAAGGGTCAGATTCGAGTGAAAAGGAGTGGTGGGATGGAGGAAGAAAAGAAACTGGAAGGTGCTGTAGAAAGTGCGCCAGAAGTGGAAGAAGAGGAAATAGAATTTAAAGAGGAATATTTGACCAGAAGGCAGCTAATTTGGAGAGCTTTCAAAAGGCACCATCTCGGTGTTGGTGGTCTTGTAATTTTGATAATACTATATCTTATGGCGATATTTGCAGATTTCCTTGCCCCTTACCACCCTTACGAGCAATCTCTGAAGCATGCTTTTGCGCCTCCAACGAAAATCCATAGAGTTTACAAAGGGAAAAAGGTGAAACCCTATGTTCTGCCTGTCATAAGTTTTGTGAACAAAACCACTTTCACGAGAGAATACTATGAGATGCTCTTTCCAAATAGATTAGTCGTGGATTTCCTTGGTCAGAAGAAGATATTTGAGATCGGGAAAGATGGTGTAACGGGTTTCAAATTCATGATAACGGAGGAGCGTTACGTCAGGTTAAAAGATGGTAGAAAGAAGCTGGTTTCATCCGATTCTAAAGTCGTCGACTATTTTCTCTTCGGCTATAATGAAAAAACTCTTCTAAATGGTGAAAGTGAAGTTTCTACAGAATCTCCAGTTGCAAAAGAAGTCTACTTTGGAAAATATGGATACAAGTTGAACATAAATTCAGAGAAGGACATAGACAGAGTCACGATAAGAGAGAGGTTGGAAGCTATCATCGTTAAAAAGGGAGAAGACATGGACTATGTAGAAGGAAAGGTTGTGGACTTTGATTACAAAACCTATCCAGTCAAGTGGTTTATCAAAACCTGGGGAGCAGATAAGAAATACAGAATAGGATACTTCTTCTGGCTCATACCATCGAGACTTCACCTTTTCGGTGTCGAAAATTACGATAACAACGAATACGTGAGGCTGTACATAATGGGAGCAGACAAGTATGGAAGAGACCTTTGGTCCAGGATAGTCTTTGCCTCCAGAATCTCTCTCTCCATAGGTTTGATAGGAATGGCAATAACATTTGCTCTAGCTCTAGTGTTTGGAGGGATATCTGGATTCTATGGGGGATTCGTTGATGAAGTTATGATGAGAATAGCCGAGATAATAATGTCGATACCAAATTTTTATCTCTTGATCCTTTTAAGATCCCTGCTGCCCCTCGATATCCCTTCAACACAGATATACATCCTCCTTGTTTTCATACTCTCATTCATTGGATGGGCTGGAAGATCCAGGGTCATCAGAGGTATGGTTCTATCCATAAAGCAGAAAGAATTCGTAGAAGCAGCGATTGCTATAGGTCTTCCAAACAGAAAAGTTCTCTTCAAACATGTCCTTCCCAATACCATGAGCTACTTGATAGTCGCTGCAACTCTTGCTATTCCCGGTTACATCCTTGGAGAAGCGAGTCTCAGTTACCTTGGACTTGGAATAAGAGAACCTGATGCCAGTTGGGGACTGATGCTTGCTCAGGCACAGGATGTCACCATAATGACAAAATCTCCATGGCTTTTAATACCTGGTATATTCATATTCATCACGGTCCTGGCCTTCAACTTCGTCGGTGATGCCTTGAGAGACGCTTTGGATCCAAGATCTCTGGGCTGAGTTTTTTACCAGTGATTCAAAGGAGCGATCCGTCAGTCAGGGTCGTTCCTTATTGTGTTATTATGTTCTTGAAGATTTCCAATAATGAGGTGTCTTGATGATAAAATACAGACTCAGAGGAAAAAATGTGGAGCAACTTGTAGATCTTGCCCAAAGTGGTTTGAAGGATGCCCTCGAGATGATAATAGAAAAGTACTATCCTATGGTTTTGAAGATATCTTCAAAGTATTACGCTCCTTGGGCAGAAAAAGATGATATTGTTCAAAATGGCCTGGTTGGGTTAATAAAAGCGGTTTTTTACTATAACAAAGAGAAAAGTGGTTTCACCTCTTTTGCGTGGAGAAGTATAGAGGCAGAAATACAATCTTTTCTAACTTATTTAAATAGAAAAAAGAATAAAATCCTTTCAGAAGCTGTGAGCGTCGATGCGTTTACAGAAGATGGTGAGGGAGAATCATCGTATTTCCTGTCGGATTATAAGTTAACAACCTCAAGAAAAGCGATTGTAGAGTATCTGATAGAAGAAGTGATGAAATTTTTGAGTGAGGAGGAAAAGGAGATATTCTCCATGTGGTTGAACGGTTACTCTTACAGAGATATAAGCGAAAATGTGGGAGTGTCCCCTAAGAAGGTAGACAACACTGTTCAAAAGGTCAGGAGAATTTTGAAAGACAGAGGGAAATCGAGTATATTCAACTTGTTGAAGGAGCTAATCTGAATGGAGGGAAAACATGGGAAAAGGAAATTTCATCACGACCTTTCTAGCGTTTTTATTGCTTGTTTCCATGGTTCTAGCCATGGTTTTTTCCATCTCCGCATTCATTATGGAGAGGAAAATCGTGAAAGAATTGAGAGTTGTAAAAAGTGCCCTCAGTGAGAAAATATCTATCAATTCCGATAGAATTTCAAAATTGGAAAATATGTTGGCTCCAAACTCACTTTTCGATAGATATGTGAACGCTGTCAATTATTTCAAAAACGCTGTGGTCGATCTGGAAGCCATCTTCACGGAGATGAACAACGATCCGACGACTGGGTACATAAAGTTCTTCGTTATAGGCTACGATCCAGTGTGGATAACCGTCAAGAAAGGAAACACGATCCTTTTCTCGAAGGATTTGAAACCGGGTCTTTCTCCATACAGATTCTACTATTTTAAAAAACCCAAAATAGAAACAGAGTACACGATCGTTGTACCACCAGACTCAACGATAGTTGTGGGTATACCAGGCAGAGTTTACGCTTTGGTATTCGGAGTTAGTGGGGGGAGGTACCACCCCACGAAAGTTGTTCAGCTTAAAACCTCTAGAATAAATAATCTTGAGAAAGACCTCAGTCTCTACATTCCCAAAAAATGAAAAGAGGAGGGGGTGGGGCCCTCCTCTCTAACTTCATCGGGTCCATCCAAGGGGGGGATAGGGGGGATTCTTTCAGAGATCGTAAATCAGAAAAGTAACACCCTTTTGATTCATAAGTGACGGATTAAAAAAGTGATAGTTAAAAATAGCTCAAATACCACTTCCAAGTAGGGGGTGGATTGTTTGAAAGTCATTGTTTTGAAAGATATAAAAGTAAAGGATAGTGAGGGTGAAGAGGTATTTTTTGCAAGTACGATAGATAACGTCAAGAGAGCTTTTATTTCTTTCGTTTTCTCTCTTTTCAATGACAGTACATACCTGTTCATAAACCTTTTTGGTAAAGCAGCTCTACCTGAAGAGCTCGAAACATTTATGGATGAAGTGTTCCCTAAAGATAGGAGAATCGTGATTTTAGACCAAGAACTTACAGGTGCTTTGAAGCTTCCTCCCAACGTTTATTTCCACGATGAACAGGATTGGGTCAAGATCGAAGAAGAAAAAGTGTTTATAGAGGGGATAGAAATACCCACAGATTTCTCTTCGAGCCCTATAAACAACTTTCCCAGTTGTGTTATCTACGAGAATAGGGCTTTTTCAAAAGTCAATCTAGACTTTCCTTCTTTAAAACTCAACATCCTAGAGGAATTCGAAGAATCTCCTTTAAATCTCATCAATGAAAAAGAGCTTTTCGTCTTAAACACCTTCCTCACGCCGCTTGAAGTCGAAAAGATAAGGCATTTAAAGAACGTGAAAGCTCTTTATGAAGAGATACCTGAATCACCTATTTGCTTCCGGAAATATCTAGAAAGGTTGGAAAAAAGAGTTGAAAAAATGGTCGTTCTAGAGATGCTTCGAGGAGAGTGAGAATGTTGAGACTGAGAAAGGTGGAAATAGAAGGTTTTGGTAAATTCAAGGGATTCGAAATTGAGTTCAGAGAAGGGCTGAATCTGGTATATGGCCCAAATAACGCAGGCAAAACAACTTTAGCAAATTTCATCCGATACCTTCTCAGCGAAGCTAAAGCCGAAGAAATAGAAAGATACAGGCCTTGGTATCACGACGTTTTTGGAGGGAATCTTTTTGTAGAAACATATGAAGGAGAAAAAGTTATAAATCTCTCGGAAAAGGCTCACTTGATCGACAGAGATCTTTTTGACCTTTCCTCCTTCCTTTCCGAGACGTACGATGGAAAGATGGAAAAATCGGTTGACAGGAAGATCATTCTACTTTTCAGAGAAAAGTATTCAAACAAAGAGCTGATCAGGAATATTGAGAATGCTCTCAAACGAGGCCCAAGTATCTTTGTAGATCGGAAGAAAAAAGTTATGGATGAAATCGCTGAGATTGAGGAAAAACTGAATATATGGAAGGAGAGAAAAAAAGAGATCCTTTCTTTGAGGAGAGAAAAAATAATTTTGGAGAAAAGGTTGAAAGAGCTTTCCAAAGACTACGAGTATAAGAGAAAAAAATTTGAAGAGGATAAGAAAAGGAGAATTGAGGAGATCAAAAAGAAATTAGAAGAGCTTGAAAAAGAAATACAGTATCTTGAAGATGAAAGGCGTAAAAGATCGCACTTGAGAAAGGCCAGTGTAGAAAATCTAAAAGAAGCTATTATCCTGAGTGAGGAGATATCAAAGTTAAGCAAAGAACTGAACGAATTGTTAAAAAGAAAGGAAAATCTAATGGAGGATATTCAGAAGCTAAGGGCATCTCACGAAGATTTTCTCAGAAGAGCTGGTGACAGGAGTATAACAGAGGTTGAAGTAAGATTGAAGAACGCTCGTCTGTTACTGGATATGAAAAAGAGGGAGAAAAGTATCTCCATAGATCAAACGCTTTCAAAAGTAGAAAGTGTGCTGTCTGAAATAAGTGAGGAGTTGGAAAAGGAACGTTACAGGCTAGAATCCTTAGAGAAAGATTTAAGGGATATAAGAAAGAAGACAAGAAGAGATCTTATAAAGAGCTTGTTATTTCTTATCGGAGCAGGTACCTTTTTGGTACTCGGTATGACGTTTTCAAAATACTTTCACATAGGAAGCGTTACGCTGGCTTTCCTCTCCGTAGTTTACATCTTTACCATCAGACTCGATAGAATGAAAGCCAATAGTGTGGAAGAAGAGATAATAGAATCAAACATAGCCATAAGGAATTTGGAGAGGAGAAGAAGGGATGTTTTCAAAGAATTGAAGGGGATAGAGGGTATAACTGGTTTTGAGAGCATCAACGAACTCCGAGAAAAACTGGAGAAGATGCTTATCTCATCCCCCAAATTGGAAAGGATCGATAAAGAAATTTTGAGCATTCTCAAGGATTTGGGGTATGAAGAGTCTGAAGATGTTGAGAGTATTTTAGCTAAAGCTGAAGAAGATTTGAATAAGGTGAAGGGTAGCATCATGAAACTGAAAGATGCGGAAATGAAACTGGAAAACCTCACAAATCGTGAGAGAAGTTTGAGAGCTCATTTGGAAGAATTCGTTAAGCGGAAGAATGAAATATTGAAAGACAACGGGTGTGAGAGTATAGGTGATGTTGAAAGAATTCTCGAAGAATTGGAGAATTTAAGTCGAATTGAAGAATCGATAGCCCAGAAAAGGAAGGATGTTGAAAAATACGAGATGATGCTGAAAGAATTGGAAATGAAGGAGGAAAATGAGGAGATCGTAAAGCTCGAAAGAATTATAGAAAAGGAAAGAGAGAAACTCGAAAGTTTGAAAGTACCGAACCTCGAAACGCCAGAAGACATGTTTTTGAAGTTAGAAGAGAAAAGAAAGGAACTTTCGAGACTGGAAGCCAGGATATCTGCCTACCCTTACGTCGAGAGTTTTTTGAAGAGCATCAAGGAAGAGATCATCTCCGCCTACAAAGATGATCTGGCAGAATCGATTCTGAGAAACTCCAGCAGGTTTTCTAGAGATATAGATAACTTCATCGTAGAAAGCGATTTGAGTTTGCGAGTTTTCATATCGAACAAAGTGTTCAAGCCATCTGAGATACTGGGTGGAGCTTTTCTGAACATACTGTCACTTCTTTACAAGATATCCATCCACGATCTATTGGAACTTGATCTCCCTTTGATACTCGACAACCCATTTGTGAATCTCGATGATAGAATGATTGGAATCATGAAGGACTTTCTCAAGGAGATCTCAGAGAAGAGGCAGGTGATCTTTTTAACAAGCGATACCAGAGTGATCCAGAATGAAACCTACTTCGAATTATCTTGATTTCGCTTCACAAGGTATATACCATCTCCCACAATCTCAGGAGGGATCTTTCCTTCATAGATTACTTTTAGCTTTTCACCTTCTTTCATGAACCCCACGATCCTTGTACCTCTGGATCTTGAAAAAGGTTTGGGAACATGTACAGGAGGCTTCACATCCGAAAAATTCTTCAGTTTCAGATGAAGGGTCAGAGAATCTTTCAAAATCTGCTCAGGAATTTCAACAACTTTTCTATCTCCCTTTTCATAGTATGAAAATTCGATGGCTCTATCACAAACCAAAACAGATTCTATCTCCGATAGAAGAGGTATTCCCACACGCATCTTCAAGGTGATCTCCCCGTCGTATTTTTTCAAGATCGTTATAAACATATTTTCTCCTTCTCTTTCGCAAATGACACTCACTGAACCTGTGGAAAAAGGAAGTGACGATACTCTTAAACGGGTGATGTTAGAAGGTATCCTCAAATTCAGATTCACCCTCTTTTTCAGAGCATCAGGCTTGTACCCTAACATCCCTTCGACGAAGGGTTGTACAACCATGGATTGGGACCATGCTTGAAAAGGACAAACCCCAGCAGGTTTGTAGACTTTCCCATGAAGTACCTCCGAAATGTAGCCTTTAGTCCAATTTCTGTAATCCAAAGCGTTGTTCATCATGTGAACGTATCCATTTATCGAATACCAGCTTTCATACTCTGCAAGAGATACCCATCCTGTAAATAACGGCCACACACTTCCTTCGTGGTAGCCCCGAGGATCAAATACTTCTGATGATTTCTTAACTAACCTGACTCCCCAATCAGTTGTGAACTCATTACTTGCAAAATCCTCGAGCATCTTTTCTCTCCTGTTCTCCGGTATTACGTTAAACATCATACCAACGGAAGGCAGTATCGTTTCGTGTGGTATCTTTCTACCAGATACATCGAGCCCCACACAATAATACCCCTTCTCTGGATCCCAGAATCTTTCGAAAGCTTCTCTTGTTCTTTTTAAAATTTCTTTCTGCTCTCTCATATTCTTTCCCAGAAAATCTCCAACTTCGATGATCTCCTCTAAGGCTTTTATCCAGATGGCGTTTGTGTACGAAGTTGTATGAGATACTCCGATCCTTCCTCCTTCTATCCATCCATGTCCAACACGTTCGTTCTCAACCAAACCGTCATCGTTTTTATCGGTTGATGAAACGTATTTTAGCGCTTTCATGAGGCTATTCCAATACCTTTTCGCAAAGTTGACATCACCTGTGTACTTTACATACCTTGCAAAAGTTAGGATGAAAAGAGGGGTTGAGTCGGAGGCGTCGTAATGAACAGAACCACTGGTTGTGAGTTCGTGATATATCTTCCCATCTGGTCCCTGGTATTTCATTAAAAGAAGGAGATTATCCTTCACAGCCTGGAAATCTCCTAAATCCAGAAGAGCCAGAGACACCCATTCGCTATCCCTTCCAAAGTACCAGGCATATCCAGGTCTTCCTTCGAACCATCCAGGGAGGGACTTTCCATAACCTGCCACTAACCCTCTCCCCAAACCAGGTGTTTTTACAAGGAATCTACTCAGGCCGATCTTTGCCCATTTCAAGCTTTCTTCAAGGACCTTATCATCTGTTTCCACATTCACCCTTTTTAAAACATCCTCGAAGAATCTTTCCAGAGTCTTGTTTTGATATTCAAGATCGAGAATTCTATCAACTGCCAGAGCTTCTTTCATCTTTCCAACGACCGCCAGGGTAATTTTACTTCTAACCGGAAATCGAAGATGGAGATATATTTTCTTGCCTCTGGTGATCACCTTTCTCTTTATAGGTTTTTCAGAAAAAATGTAAAAAGCTTGATACCTTTTTTCCCAATCCATAACCGAGACCATGTTTTCCCTTGTATCGATCAAAACCTTATGGAAGTAATTCTCATCGAAAGGCCACATGATCCTGAAAGGTATGGAAAAATCTATATCCAACAAGTGAACATCATCATCCAAAAAATCAATGTGAAGATAAACAGCGGGATCCCTCAAGGAGGTCATAACGTAGTATCTGAGATTCTCTCCCAAGATCTCCACATATTCTGGCCTTATGATCGTTTCCTTCACGAGTTTTTCGATCCTGACACCATCTACCCTTATCCTCATCTCTTTCAGGATTTTCACAGGATGTATCCACACTTCTTCTATCCTCCCTTTTTCCCTACCGATAACAACCGCCCTTTCACCGGGCAGTATGAATTCATCGTCCTTTGCTGAGGATATCTTCAGATCACAGGATGAAAAGGTATCGGGTATATTGAACTCAAAATCGGGCCAATGGAACTCTCCTTTTTCAAGTTTGAATTTTCCATGTGGCCATACGAGGGCTTTCACCGGATTTTTCAAGTATTCGAACACGTTTCTAAAGAATATCGAGAAATAATCTTTCCAGGGATTTTCACAATACTTCTCCCAAAAGATGTAAGCACCTATGCATAGAATGTACCCTTTTTTCAATCTGTATCCCCATACGAGTTTTCTCTCAGGAAGTATACTTATGTACCTCTTATCAACACCTATTATTTCTGCCTCTTGACCCAGATACACGTAGCTATACGCTTTGTCATCTAAAATATCCAAGGATATGATGTAAACCCCTCCATGAAGGTCTTTGAAAATGGGATGGTTATCATAGCTTTGAAATCCCCTGATATCTCTCTTCATCGGATCCAGGGAGATTTTTTCCTTCTCCCTCGATATCTTCTCCTCAGATTTCAAATGTTTGATCAATTCGACGGCTTTCATAGTTAAGAGAAGTTTCCCTCCTTTTTCTACCCAATCTCTCAAATCATCAATCGTAATTTTTGTTGTATCATGTATCCATAGCACATCAACATCTTTTCCCAGAGTATCTACGATTTCGAGTTTTACGCTTCCCTTCCACTCTTTTTCCCATGTTTCAATCCCTTTCAAACACTCTCTTGATACTTTTTTGTAAAATCCCACTACCATATTTCAACCTCCCAGTACAGATTTGGATTATACAGGAAATCTTAAAGAAATAGTGCTTTTGTTATCTGGTATACTACATATGGTATTTCTGATTTTAATTTCTCAATATATATCAATCAAAAGACAAGAGAGGGGATCGGTATGGATATAAAAAAACTGGTGGAGGATTACTTAAATGTGAGAGATTGGAAGGTTAAAGAAAATTCCAATATGAGTTATTCACTTCAGGGATTGAACCAGTATTTACACTCCAAGATCGTGAAAGATTACTGGTTGAATGTTGTATACGATCAGAGTATAAAACAGGCGCATGAAGAAGGCTGGATTCATATACATGATCTGGGTTCGCTCAGTGTCTACTGTGTTGGTTGGGATCTTGAAGATCTACTGAGAGTGGGTTTCACAGGCGTTCCAGGAAAGTTGACATCCAGACCAGCCAGACATTTTTCCGCAGTTCTGATGCAGATAGTGAACTTCTTGTATACCCTCCAGGGAGAAGCAGCTGGGGCTGTTGCTTTCTCAAATTTCGACACGCTCCTGGCTCCCTTTATACGGTACGACGGCCTCAGTTTTGAAGAGGTAAAACAGAGAGTACAGGAGTTCGTTTTCAATATGAACGTCCCAACAAGGGTGGGATTTCAAACCCCATTTTCTAATCTCACATTCGATCTGTCATGTCCGAAGATCTACGAAGATAAAAACGTGATAATAGGTGGAAAAGAGATGCCAGCAACTTACAAAGAATTTGAGAAAGAAATGGAGATATTGAATCAAGCGTTTATTGAAGTGATGATGGAGGGAGACGGCGTTGGAAGACCTTTCACCTTTCCAATACCCACTTACAACATAACGAAGAACTTCAATTGGAACAGTACGATAATAGATCTGCTCATGGAATTGACTGCAAAGTATGGGACACCTTATTTTGCGAACTTCGTATCCTCGGAAATGGACCCGTCTGACGTGAGAAGTATGTGTTGCAGACTCAGACTTGATAACAGGAAGGTAAAGGAACATGCTGAGTTCTTTCTTGAGGAGAAAGAAAGATCTGGAAGAAAAGGGGGACTCTTTAATTCCAATCCTTTAACAGGTTCCATAGGAGTTGTCACCATAAACCTACCGAGGTTGGGATACGTTTCAAAGAGTACAGCAGATCTATACCGAAACCTTGATGAGATACTCGAGATAGCTGTGCGATCCCTTGAGAAGAAAAGAGAGTTCTTAGAATACATGACAGAAAAAGGATTGTACCCTTACAGCAAATTCTATTTGAGAAATGTGAAAACCTCGACAGGTCGATATTGGACGAATCACTTTTCGACGATTGGAATAATAGGGATGCATGAAATGCTCCTCAATTTCTTGGGAGTTGGTATAGACGATTCTGAAGGTAAAAGGTTAGCTATTGAGATCATGGATCATATCTTGGAAAAACTGAATTTCTACACGAGACACACGGGTAACCTTTACAATCTTGAAGCAACACCAGCTGAGAGTGCTTCCTATAGGCTTGCTTTGATTGATAGAAAGGTGTTTCCAAAGATCGTGACTTCAGGTACGCAGGAGAAGCCGTATTACACCAATTCGACGATGCTTCCTGTGAATTATTCTGAAGATCCTTTCGAGGTGCTGGATCATCAAGCCGATCTTCAGGTGAAATACACAGGTGGAACGGTTCTTCATCTTTACATTGGGGAGCGAGTAACGGACATACAGGCTTTAAAGACTTTTCTAAAGATGGTGGTGGAGAAATATCCTATTCCATACATCACGATAACTCCCACGTTCTCCATTTGCCGGAACCATGGGTATCTTCCTGGAGAGCAGCACATATGCCCATATTGTGGGGAAGAAACGGAAGTCTATTCCAGAGTCGTTGGTTATTACAGACCCATTCAGAATTGGAACGACGGGAAGTATCAGGAATTCAAGGAGAGAAGATACTACAGAATACTTGCGAGTGATCGAGCATGAAGATAGCGGGTATCAGAACGTTCAGCCTCGTGGATTATCCTGGAAAACCATGCGCTGTCGTTTTCACAGCGGGTTGTAACTTCAGATGCCCTTGGTGTCACAATTGGGAGATCGCTTACGGTGACAGAAAGGATTACGATATGAAGGAGCAAGCCCTCAAAATTTTAAGAAAACTTCGAAAAAGACTGGATGCTGTCTGTGTTACGGGGGGAGAGCCAACGATTCACAACGATCTCCCTGAACTGTTGACCCTCCTGAAAGGCCTTGGCTATTCTATCAAGCTGGATACCAACGGTTCGAATCCAAAGATGGTAGAGGACGTTATAAATAGAAAACTGGTGGATTACGTTGCCCTGGATCTCAAAGCAAAACCTGAAAGCTATCCTGAAATTACAGGGGTGAGATATAATTATTGGTGTGAAGTGATGAAAACTGCTTTCATTTTGAGAGAAAGTGGCATAAAATATGAGTACCGAATGACCTACGTACCGGGTCTTTCAGACGAGAAGGATCTGATATTTTTATCAGAATTTCTCAGAGAGGATGAAAGACTCTTCGTAGTCGTTGCCAACCCTACCGAAAGGTTCAAGCCTCATGGACACGTTCCAAAGGTTAATTTTAGAAACGTGGTGTGGAGATATGAAGATCTTTCGTTGAATGAGGAGGGCAAATGTTGAAGTACAAATACACGGTAATGTTTTCAGTTATTTTTGTCGTATCGATGGTGATAGTTCTGAAATACGGGAGGATATACAGTGGGCCCGAGGTTTTTCTACCTGGTTACAAACCGGGAGTTCCCCCATCCGAAATAGAGGATCCAACGATAAAAGCTCTTGTGAAGGTTGAAAGGTTGTTCGGGGATCATCTGAACCTTACGATACTCCTCAAGAATCCAAACACATTCTTTGAAGCCACGAGTCTGAGAAAACTCAAGGAACTTGAAGAGAAATTGAGGAATATAGATGGTGTGGAAAATGTCTTGAGTGTTGTTGATGTTCCAAGATTCGAAGGTTTTAGTGTGAAAAATTACGTCGAAGATGGGAAACTAGTAAAGGACGTTTTGAAAGATCCCAACACCTCGACTTTCATAACAAAGGATGGAAGATATGCGCTCATATACTGCGCGTTGAGTGCGAAAAGACCTTCCAGAGAGGTTGTGGCACAGATCAGGAAAATCCTCAAGGATTATGAAGAACTCTCTCCCATGATGCTTGGGGAGCCCATCATAGATCAAGAACTCTTTTCTGAACTGACAAGACAAACTTCTGTTTATCCACCATTGATATTCTCCTTCATCCTCATCGTTTTCTTGTTTCAAACCAGATCTTTGAAAGGAAGCTTGTTATCATTGATAATCCCTGTCATGGCTTCTATAACCATAATGGCGATCCACTTCTCACTGGGGAATTTTCTCAACATCTTGACCGCTATGACCATCTCTTATTTGATGATAATAGGATCTGCTTATGGTTTGCATTTTTACAACGGCGTTCAATTCTACGAAAACGTGGAGATCGCTGCGAAGAGGAAATTCATCCCCATAATGTTCTCCATGCTAACAACAGTTGCAGGTTTCACATCCTTTATATTTCTAGATATAAGGGCTTTCAAAGAACTGGGAATACTGGTTTCAAGTGGATTGGCTCTCGTCTTCGTCATGGTTTTCACCTTCATGAGAGAAACGGTTAGTGTCTCCTCTAAAAAACCTAGATCCCTGGGGGTCGTGTATCTTGGCGGGAAATTTGCAAAGGCTATTCTGTTTTTCATGATAGTGATAACTCTCGTATCTCCTTTCATTCTCAGGAACATAGAAATAGGAACAACTGGATTGAATTATTTCAGAAAAAGTTCCGAGATAAGGGAAGCTTACGGAATACTCTCGAAAGAGTTTCACTTCAGAGAACCCGTTTACCTTGTTCTGGAAAAAGAAAAGCCGTTCACCGCTTTGGATAACAAGAAGTTAGCAGAGATCATGAAAAATATAGAAAAGATAGAAGGTGTATCCAAAGTATCCTTTCCCGTGGACATACCGATTCCCCTCATGAGGATACTTGTGAAGAACCAACCGTTCCTGAGGTTTTTCATCAAGGGGAAGGCTTTGAGGATGATTATAAACCTCACACCAGAGGGTGTAGCGAAAGCCGAAGAAATAAAGGAAGATATATCGAAGATACTGGCAAAATATGAGTACAACTACACGATAGCCGGTACCATCTTCGTGTGGGTGAAGATTAACAGCGAAATACTATCGAGTCAAATTAAAAGTCTCTTCATAGCACTCCTCTTGATATTCGCCATAGTGCTTGCGATATTCAGAAGACTCATCATATCCCTGACGACAATGATACCAATAGGTTTTACAGCCCTTATGAATTTCATAAACATGACGGTACTTCATATAAATCTTGAAATTTCTACATCCATAATCACCAGCATGTTGATGGGGCTCGTTATAGATTATTCCATACACATAGCATCCGAAATCAAAAGAACCAAAAGTGCAAAAGCAGCCGTTGAGAACGTTGGTCCCGCCATTTTGGGAAACGCTCTTGGTCTGATAGCGGGATTTTCCATACTCCTTCTATCCCCTCTGGCTTTGTTCTCAAACGTCGCCATTCTCATGATACTTGGTATAAGCATAGGGGTCTTCGTGACGTTGACGGTGGAGACCTGGATTTTAGAAAAATTTATCTAAATAAGAACATTAAAAATCCGATAATTAGAACGAGAAAGCCAGGGGGGTGATTTTCATGAACGTGATGCCAGTTGGAACCGAAGGTTATATAAGAACTGAAAATTCTGGATTCGAATATCTCAGCGTGAATCTGGAATACGAGAAAAACGAAGAAGGAGAAGTTTTGGAATTGACGGCGGAAAGACTTTATGTGAACGTAAAGAAGATATCCTATGGATACAACTTCAAACCTCATTTCAGAGGTGTGATGAGGAACTCTTGGAAAGAGTTAAAAAAGGAACTGAAAGAACTCTACAAGGAGCTCGTTGAATTCGTGAGGGAAGTCATATCAAATCAAGCTAAAGATTTCAGGAAGAATATTCAAGACCTTTTGGAAGATTACTTCAGTCCTGAGAAAACGGCAGAAAGAATACTGAATTTTGCAAAATCCATATCTGGCGGAGATCCTTCGAAAATAGAACTTCTGAGAAATGCTGTGGAGAGAGGTTTCAAAGAAGTCGAAAAGATTTTCGGCAAGCTTCCAGAGATATCGAAGAAAACCTACGAGCTCGTTATGAAGGGATTTGATGAGTGGAAGGGCGAAACAGCAGAAGTCACAAATTATACAAACACTGCCTACTTTGAAAGTGTACAACTTGTGTACGAGAAACTTGAAATCGAAGCCAGTTTGGATGAAGTAGCATGAAATGAAGGAGGGGGTATGCGCCCCCTCCTTTATCTATCAGTATTCAGGCATTTCTGGTTGGCTCATTTCCTTCTTCTCTTCAGGTTTTTCCACAACTAGAACCTCTGTCGTCAGAAGCATTCCAGCGATGGATGCTGCGTTCTGAAGGGCACTCCTTGTAACCTTCGTTGGGTCGATGATACCCCTTTCGAACATGTCGCAGAATTCTCCTTTTAAAGCATCGAAACCGTATGCCAGATCATTCTTTTCGAGGATCTTTTCCATGATCACCGCACCATCGTAACCAGCATTCATCGCTATCTGTTTCACTGGTGCCTCGAGTGCTTTCGCCACAATCGTAGCTCCAACCTTCTCATCTCCATCGAGTTCTTCTATAACCTTTTCAACGGCTTTCTTGGCTCTCAGAAGTGTCACACCTCCACCTGCGACGATACCTTCCTCAACAGCTGCTCTTGTTGCACTGAGGGCATCTTCTATTCTGTGCTTTTTCTCTTTGAGCTCAGTTTCAGTTGCAGCTCCAACCTTTATGACGGCAACCCCTCCGGAAAGTTTTGCCATCCTTTCCTGGAGTGTTTCCTTCTCGTATTCTGATGTTGTCTCCTCTATCTGAGCCTTGATCTGTGAAATCCTCTTTTTGATGGCTTCGGGATCTCCTTTTCCGCCAACTATGATGGTTTCGTCCTTTTTCACCCTGACGAGATCCGCTCTTCCAAGATCGTTGAGTGTGAGATCCTCAAGAGATATGCCGAGCTCCTCACTTGCCACGGTTCCTCCTGTGAGAATTGCGATATCCTGAAGCATGGCTTTCCTTCTCTCACCAAACCCAGGTGCTTTCACAGCACAGGCCTGAAGTGTCCCCTTGAGTTTGTTGAGAACCAAAGTCGTTAGAGATTCTCCTTCAACATCCTCTGCTATAACAAGAAGTGGTTTTCCAGTCTGTGCAACTTTCTCAAGAATTGGTATCAATGGTTTAACTGTACTGAGTTTTCTGTCAGTTATGAGAATGTAGGGCTCTTTCAGAACGACTTCCATTTTCTCTGTATCGGTGACGAAGTATGGAGAAATGTAACCTCTGTCAAACTGCATTCCTTCTGTGAACTCAACGAAGGTATCAAGGGTTTTGGAGTCTTCAACCGTTATGACACCATCTTCCCCTACTTTGTCCATAGCTTCCGCTATGAGTTCTCCTACCTCAGGACTGTTTGCTGATATGGCGGCAACATGTGCTATGTCATCTCTTCCCTGAAGTTTCTTGGAGAGTTTCTTTATCTCTTCAACAGCAGCCTCAACTGCTTTATCTATACCTCTTTTTATGAGTATAGGATTTGCACCGGCTGCCACGTTCTTCAAACCTTCTTTGATCATAGTCTGCGCGAGCAGTGTTGCCGTTGTTGTACCATCACCAGCAATATCGTTGGTCTTTGAAGCTACTTCCTTGAGGAGCTGTGCACCCAGGTTTTCGAATTTATCTTCAAGTTCAATCTCCTTAGCAATGGAAACACCATCGTTGGTTATGGTTGGAGAACCCCAAGATTTCTCTATGACAACGTTTCTACCCTTGGGACCAAGAGTTATCTTCACTGCTCCGGCAACTTTGTCCACACCCCTCTCGAGGGCTCTTCTTGCTTCTTCATTAAACTTTAGCAGTTTTGGCATATCTCACACCTCCTTCACTCTTCGATTTTGGCCAAAATATCGCTGGCATCGATGATGATGTAATCCTCATCCTCAATTTTGATTTCGGTTCCCGCATACTTCGAGAAAATGACCTTATCTCCTACTTTCAAATCGATATCTTCAACTTTTCCAATCGCGATAACCTCTGCCTTCATGGGTTTTTCCTTGGCAGAGTCGGGAAGAACGATTCCACCTTCCGTTTTCTTCTCCTCTTTTATAGGTTTTATCAGGAGTCTTTCTCCGAGCGGTGTAACCTTCATACCATCACCCCTCCTTTAGATATTAGCACTCTCATATCTAGACTGCTAATACAAAGTTTACACCCAGTTCTTTTTCATCCAAAGAACAGTTTTTAGGAGATAACTGAAATTATTTTTGATTATATACAATAATTTTCGATTATATTTTATTTTCTTATTATATCTCCCAAAATCTATCAGTTTCGTTGTTTTACAAGGTACATTTAAGTATACAATTGACTATTCCCAAAATCCCCAACCTTGTGAATGTGATGAAGGATGCGTTCTTTCAGATAAGTTGTACAAAATGGAAGGCCGATACAGGGTCGCCACCGTCTGGTGTAGAGAAATGAGAACATATAATAGCAGGTAATGTAATGAGAGTTCTTCTGTTTTGAGAAGGGATAGGTTGTTACGATGGAAAACTCTACGCTTTGAATCCTAAGTCTTATCCTGTTGTCAAGGATTGCATCCTGCATATAAGATCGAACGATGGGAATCCGTACGTGATTTACTGTTTATCCTCAAGCATACAGGAAAATAACCCGATCTTGACGATTTTTCACCATTGTGATAATATTGAAACGACCGCGAAGAGTGTGATACGAGGTCTTTGAATGGTATCAAGAGCGGGCGTAGCTCAATTGGTAGAGCATCGGCCTTCCAAGCCGAGGGTTGCGGGTTCGAGTCCCGTCGCCCGCTCCAGCGCCCGTAGCTCAACAGGATAGAGCATCGGATTTCTAATCCGAGGGTTGTGGGTTCGACTCCCACCGGGCGCGCCATTTGTGGTGACCATAGCTCAGCTGGTAGAGCGCCTGACTGTGGATCAGGTGGTCGCGGGTTCGAATCCCGCTGGTCACCCCAGATGCGCGCCCGTAGCTCAATTGGATAGAGCGTCGGACTTCGGATCCGATGGTTGCGGGTTCAAGTCCTGCCGGGCGCGCCATATGGGATTCATACGCAATACTCTATCCGATAGAGAATACACATTCCAAGGGAGGTAAGAACCATGGAGGTACTGAAGGTCGCTTCCAATTCCAACCCAAACAAGGTAGCAGGAGCACTGGCTGGCGTCATAAGAGAAAGTGGAAAGGCAGAGCTTCAAGCTATTGGGGCGGGAGCTGTGAACCAAGCGGTTAAGGCTATCGCCATAGCCAGAGGGTACCTTGCTCCCAGTGGTGTTGACCTCGTTTGTGTTCCTGCATTTACAGATGTAGAAATCGATGGAGAGACAAGAACCGCCATTAAGTTCATTGTATTCCCAAGAGAGTGAATTCAAAAGGGGTATGAACCCCGCCTTTAAGGCGGGGTTTTTGCTTTCAAATGGGCAATTCCTCCCATCTCTTGAAGTTGAGAACCCTCTCTTTACATGGATTCAGCTTTTCAAGAAACATCTGCGAAAAGACCATGAAGAGAAGTTGCTTTCTGTAGTGAGAATCTGTTCCAAAAGTGTAGAATACATCACTATCCTTAGTGTACTCGATTATCATATCGCTTTCTTTCAATCTGTGAGGGGCCAAGTTGAGTTCAAGGATCTTTCCACTTTTCTCAACGATATGCGCTATCTCTTCACCTCTTTTTATCCAGTTCTCAAAACCTATGCTTTCAACAGGATGTGCTATAGCATGTACAAGAGGATTTTCCACCAATTTCTTGAACAATTCCCATCTTTTTTTGATCCCTTCCCCATAATCGAAATGTATCGCTCCCAGGACAAAATCTGCTTTCGATAGGACCTCTTCCGAATAGTCAAGAGATCCATCTGGATTTATATCAATTTCGATCCCCTTCAAAACCTTGAAGCCATACTTTTCGGATAACTTCTCTATCTCTTCGTTTCTTTTGAAGAAATCTTCCACTCTCATCCCATGTTTGCTCTTTTTAACGAGTGTGTGATCGGTTATGACTATGTACTCGTATTTTAGATTTTTGGCTTCCACTATCAATTCTTCAATCGAATTCACACCATCGCTCCAGTTGCTGTGGATATGGAAGTCCCCTTTTATCCCCTTCACAATTTCAACGTTTTCTTCTATGAACCTCAATACTCCTTCCTCCACTTTCAAAAATCTTTCAAGAAAAAGGCGCGTCTTCCTGGAAAGCCCATCTTTTCTCATGAAATGGTTTATCCATTCAAAGAGATCTTTTTTATGTCTGAAACCCTTTATGAACTCCTCTTTCTTTCCATCCTCTACTATCGATGTCTCCGCAACGAATTCGGAAAAGTTCAACATATCTCCTCCTTGATCCTTCGATCAATACGGAAATTCTGGAAATGCGTACCCTGGGGATCTTTGAGGATTTGAAAGTCCCAGTATTCTCGCATAATCTAAATCCCAAGCAGATTCCCATGCGTACCAGTAAAGAACGACTTTTTCAGAAACCTGATATTCGTATGCAATGGAAATTATATAACTCCAGATATCATAATTTGAGGTATATTCTATCAAATCCTCCAGAAAACCGCTTGTCCATTCTCCACCTGTATCTTCTGGATTTGGATCGTCGTCATCATCTATGTCCCCATATGAAGATTTATCAGCGTCCGTTGCTGTAAGAACTATAGCTACATTTTCAAGATCATCTAGATCATCTACAAAGCTTCCAGAGTGGCATGCATCTATTATGATCTTGAAGGTCACGTTTGGAAACTCTTCTAGCATATTCTTGAACTCCTGAGCAGTCATACTGGTGTTTCCCATGACCAGGACATCACGTCCACCGTGGGTCACTATGTATATCGAAAGATCGTTCACCCCTTTTTCAACCATATTTTCTATAGCACTTCTCAAATCATTCTCATCGTTATCAGGATATTCCAATTTCTCCACCCAATCGTCTCCCAAAAATCTTCTGTAAAATTCGTGCATATTGTTTGCATCTTCTGATATACCTGCATCGGGATGATGGGGATTGTTTCCATTCACAACGATGGCTCCTTCTACCTCCATTTCAGGGATGTATGGGGCGAAATCCTCCCAGTTTATGTATCCTATTTCTACATCCTTTATCCAAGAAGGTTTGTACCATTTCCAAGTTCCTGGATCGTAGTCATACAAGTTCTCTATTCCTTCGACAGATGTTCCATTAACCAAAGGAGTCCACTCCGCATCCATATAATCTGCGATCTGCCCCGTTGTTTTGCTAACGATCACGTATTTCACCTTGTGGCCAAACCTTGCTCTGGGGGCATAATCGATCATGAAGAGATACGATGGTTCTTGAGCCGTTATAGAATCAAATGTCTTTGAAGATGCTTGGGGTGCATTTTCAGTTACGATATCTCCTGTTTTCAGATCTCCAAGGTAAAATACAGCCGCGTAATCTTCTTCTTCCAGATTATACTCATCAACGATACCATTCACGGCTTGACCAATTGGGGTGTAAAGAAAGGGAGGAACACATGAGAAGATCATGAAAAGAATGACTGCCATGATGATAGAAGTTAAAAGA
>Ga0209410_1000380_pt1 | contig 20308 bp, 22 predicted proteins | sample Mar14436cmmetaG_FD_184135 | JGI IMG/M metagenome (GOLD analysis project Ga0209410, IMG submission 184135) | Marine hydrothermal vent microbial communities from Guaymas Basin, Gulf of California to study Microbial Dark Matter (Phase II) - Marker... ... | reverse complement strand
ACTAATTGAAATGAAATTGCTCTGGCGGCACCCCCTGCCCCCAGTATTAAAATTTTTTTATCTTTTATACTTACATTAGATTCTTGTAGTGCTTTAACACAGCCTATGCCATCGGTATTAAAGCCTTTGGCTGTTTCATTTTCAAACTTTATAGTATTTACTGCGCCTATCAGTTGAGCCTCACTGTTGATCTCATCCAGAAATTTCATAACCTCTACCTTGTGGGGGATAGTAACATTCAACCCAAGAAAGTCTTCTTTACATCTATCTATAAAATCTTCCAGATGTTCTTTTATCACATCAAAGGATTTATAAGTGTAATCTAATCCCAATTCTCTGAATACGGCATTGTGCATTACTGCCGAGAGGGAATGCTTAATGGGGTGTCCCATCACGCCCAGTTTGTTTCTTTTTGAATTCATTTTTATCCTGATGTTGGGGTATCTTCCATGAGATTATTATAAAAAGAGGAGGGATACCTCCATTGGGATGATTATATAATCCTTGTTGATTTCTATTTCCTTATTGTTGGAGACGACAATCAAACGTTTAATATTAAATTCCTCTCTCAGTATCCTTGATTTTTCCTCAATTTCTTTTATCTTTATACCTTTACTCTTTGCTTCTATAGCAAGAAGTATTAATTCGTTCTTCCAGTTTACATACCATGCAAGTGCATCTACAACCTCTTTTTCTTCGAATAGGATATATCCAACATTCTCAATTAATGGTGACCTTCTGATGATAGGACTTCGTATTAGATGTGAGAGAACGATGGATTCAAATAAAAGCTCTCTGATTTTCCTATTTTCCGATATAACTGTCTTGGATTTTTCAAGTATGTCATAGGTAATACCTCTTGAACACAGATAGATCGATATAAAGGCAGCGGAGTCTGTTACAACAAGTTTCATTTTTTCTCTGCTTGGGGTTACGAGTAAATTTTTTACATCTATCTGTGACGGAGAGGAGATACATGGTGTAAACTCAAAAAGACCAGAAGCTCGTAGATAATGAATATACTTTTGCATTTCGTCCTTTTTGACATTCTGTATAGCTAGGTGTTCTTCACTAATCTGCATTGATGGAAACTCGATTTTTTGCAGGATGCTTCCAAGAACGTCCTCCGAGAGATCAAATTTTTTAGAGTCTGTAATTAGTAGGTTGTAGATATCATCTCGATATCTCGCATCATCTATCCTGATTTCCCCCTCTCGTTTGCTGATTATTGCATCATAAAATGATTTAGGGTAACCGCCTGTATAGGTGTAAATATTTTCAAACAAATCATGTAAGCCGTCATAGTAATTATCAATAAGTTGGTTTAAAATCCATTCGTAATTAAACCTTAGATTATTACTCTTAGTCTGGGCCCCTGTGAGATATTCGATCATGCCTGCTCGTCTTCCAAATTTACCAAAGTTTCTGGCAACAAAATTCTTAAACTCCTCTCCAAGCGAGGATTCAGCAACTTCTATAAATCTCCTTGGGAAAAAGAACAAATCTCCACTAAACTTTTCACCAAGTGGGCCAAATCTTCCAGACAGTTCCCTTTTTGCACTGCTTAGATCCAAGGAATAACTTCCCGTTGCGATTACTCCAATGCCCGGGCCGATTACGCCCTCATCAATCAAATTTTTTAGCGCCCTTGCCCATCCTTCATAGAATGTTACTTCATCGAGGATAATAATCAGGGGTTTATCTCCCTTCCTGTAGGTTTCAATCGTTGTTTTTATCAACTCTCTTAGAAATCTTTTCTTCCCATTTTTTATGAAGAGTTCATCTCTATCTAATGAAAGGTAAACAAAATAGTTTGGATCAATTTTTCTATCAAGAAACTCCTTTATCAAATATTTTAGAGTTGAGGTTTTACCGATCCTCCGGGGACCCCTTAGTATCACAACCCCATATTCGTCTGGATTATCAATCAATTGCCTGAAGAAGTCTCTTTCTAAAAAAAATTTTATTTTCGGTGGTTCATATAATCCTTTTTTATCCGCTTCTATAACCTCCCTGAGTGCCCCATCTCTCAAATACCACTCTGTATTGCTTGGATCATGCCAGGGGCTGTCCTCTTTCACTATTTTTTCAAACTCTGCATTCATATCTTCCTCTCCAATTTATTCAATCTCTCTATTACCTTGTCAATCTGGGTTGTTAGAATGTTTACTCTTGTTAATAAAGAACCAAATTTCTCTTCGAGTTCACTAACCTTATTAGAAATCTCTCTTATATCTAATGGTCTTTTTCCATAATCCTCAATAAACCGGTTTATGGCCTTCTTAACTATAAAACTTCTCTTAACCCCTTCTTTTTTTACAATTTCCTCTAATTTTTTAAGATCATCTTCACTCAGCCGCAAAGATATAATTTTTTGGTTGGTCATAAATATACAATGTATTACAAAGTATTTAAATAGGTTGATTTTCGTAGTTAAAAGTATTACAAAGTCTTACATTATGTAATTCAAAGTGATACTTTGTGATACAATTTGCAAGTTAATCCAGTCTACAATTCACCCCTGCAATAAGAGTTTTAGGATTTCATTGTAAATATCCATAAATATAGAAAATCCGGCAAGGAAGGTTCCAAGAGAACTGCCTATATTTGCAAACGCCATAACCAGTAAAATTCTTGTAACACCATTTCTCCAATAGTCTCTTAAAGAATTCAATTTTAATAGGCCCTCAAAATCCTTTACCTTTGGTTTCCTGACCTTTGCCTCAACCGCACCGGCAAACCATCCCGCCGCGAGTAATGGATTTAGGGAGGTGATGGGGGCGGCAAGAAACGCCGTTATTATCGAAAATGGATGTCCGAAAGCGAGCGCGGTTCCCAATGCGGCTAATGTTCCATTTATAACGACCCATTTTACGATAGATTCCCAAAGGAAGTCTCCACCCTTCAGAGAGAATCCAAAGATAACAATTCCGATAATCACCAGTGGGATCAAATAGCCAAGATACTTCAATTTACTCCCGCCCTCGGGAATTTTTTCCAAATTCTTTAATTCTTCTTTTACATTTTTCTTGGAAATACCTTCAGACTCTAATAAATTCTTTATACCATCTACGTGACCTGCACCAACTACAGCCACTACCTTTTTTTCCTTAAGTCCAGCTATCTTGTCTGCGATGTAATGATCCCTTTCATCCACCAGAACCTCTTTTATTGAGGGAATCTCTCTCCCCAGGTCCTCCATCATCTCTGTAATAACGTCCTTCTCCTTTAATTTTTCAATCAATTCATCATTGATCTCTTCCTTCTCAAATGCTCCGGAAATAAGTCCATAGAGTATCTTAAATTTTTCCATTAGAGACATCCTGTTGAAGGCTCTCTTCAGTGTCGTTTTAATATCACGATCCACAAGTGCTACGGGAATATTCTTCTCCTTTGCTATCTCTAATGCCTGAAGCATCTCGGATCCTGGTTTGATTCCCAGTTCATCACCGATCTTTCTCTGAAAATTTGTAAGGAGCAATTGCATTAAGAAAAGATAGATTTTTCCACTTCGAATTACATTGCCAATCTCGGTTTCATCCCATTTTTTCTGATTTACTATTGCGTGGTATCTCTGCTCGCATAATTCAATTGCCACTATATCCGGCATTTCCTCTTCTATGGTTTTTCTAACAAGTGATACGCTTTCCTTTGAAACATGAGCGGTTCCGATAAGAAATATCTCTTTACCATTAACATTGATTTTTGTTATTTCGTTCAGCATCTTAGAGTAATATATCTTCAGAAAAATTAAATTAAGAAATTAATTAAGATTATGGATAAGAATATACTCCTAACTGGAAAGCCGGGTTGTGGAAAGACTACCCTGATAAGGAGAGTATTAGAAAGACTTACTGAGATCGACTCTGGGGGTTTCTATACACAGGAGATTAGAAAGGGTAAGGTAAGGGTTGGCTTTAGGATAACTGCTCTGGATGGAAAAACGGGGGTGCTGGCTCATGTGGATTATAAAGGTAGATTCAGGGTGGGAAAGTATTTTGTCAATATTGAGGACATAGATGAGATCGGTGTAAAAAGCATCTTGGATTCATTGAAAAAGGATCTTATTGTGGTTGATGAAATTGGAAAGATGGAGCTATTTTCTGAAAAATTTAGAGACGCCGTTCTCAGAGCATTGGATACTGGAAGGGTTCTTGGAACAATAAGGCTGGGAAAGGATCCCTTTGTGGAGGGGATTAGGGGAAGGAGGGATGTGGAGATAATTCTGGTTACATTGGAGAATAGGGATTTTTTGGTGGATGAAGTGATAAGGAAGATTAAAGGTTAGATGGATTTACAATTGAATTTGCCCAGAAAATATACTTCTTTATCTTGTGATAATCCCCAAAGTCCTTCACGTCTATTGAAACACAAGTAATTCTAAGCAATCCCTCACCTCTCCCTTACAATCGTCAAAACATCCCCATCCTCAAGGACATGATTCAATCCAACTATCTGTGAATCAAACCTTGCAGATTTTCCAGAGAGGATGGCGTATTTGAATTTTTCTTTGATTTCCTTGTGAAGTTTTTCGCACACATCTCCCACCGTCGATCCTCTTTTCATAATCAATGGTCTATCGGGTTTCTGTCCATGTCTCTTTGGATATACCCTGATTATTTCCAGTTTCTTAAATATTTCCCTCTTCAATTTATCCAGATTCAATCCCTTCTCGGCAGAGATTTGAATCACCTCTTTTTTGATTCCTGATCTTATTTCCTCCAATTTTTTATCATCGATGAGATCGATCTTATTTAATGCAATTATGGAGGGGAGATAGACACGATTCTTCATAACTATGTCAATTAACTGATCTTCATTTATATCCTCGTGAATTGTAACCTGGGCATTATGAATCCCATTCATATTTAGAATTTCCCTTATCGTCTTCTTATCTATTCCCAATGAGACCGTTGAAGAGACCCTAATGCCTCCGCGATCTATTTTCTTGATACTGACTCTGGGCCGTTTTTGATTTAGTCGAATGCCGACATCATAAAGTTCTCTTTCTATTGTTTCTAGATGCATTGGATTATTAACATCTAGAAGAATTAGAATCAGGTCTGAATTTCTAACTATGGAAAGTATCTCTTTTCCTCTGCCCCTTCCGGATGATGCACCCACTATAAGTCCGGGAATGTCGAGTATCTGAATCTTTGCCCCTTTATAATCCATCATCCCCGGGATTACATCCAGGGTTGTAAAATCGTACTCTGCAACCCTTGATCGTGCATCGGTCAGTTGATTTAACAGGGTTGACTTCCCCACAGATGGAAATCCGACCAAAGCAACGGTTGCATCCCCGCTTTTTCTAATAGAAAATCCAGTACCCTTTTTTCCAGATTTTTTCCTGATTAGATCTTCCTTTAACTGAGCTAACTTCGCTTTTAACTTCCCTATATGGTGCTGTGTAGCCTTATTATAGGGTGTTTTCTTTATTTCCTCTTCTATATCCCTTATTCTTTCTTCTATTGTCATTTCTATAAATTCTAATTAATTTGAAGAATATGAAAAAAATTAATAGAATAGATATGGAAAAATTTTCTCAGAATTGCAAGAATCATAAAGCCTTTTCATATATAGAAATTCCCTATTTCTTTTCCCCCTTTTTATAGACTTTATAAGTTAATATCCCTGCAAAGAGCGCTATCAGATAGAGAACGTACTTGAACCACCCCGCAATTACCAAAACCTTGAGGCTGATCTGATTCTCCTTAGTCACCAGATGATTGGTAACTGTGATGGTCTTTCCCAGCCTTGGAAGTTCTAGTTTAACTGGCAATACACCCTTTCTGGTTGGAACAGTAATTGCACCCTCACCTTCTCCGATCCTTTGCATGCCTTTGGGTACAGGGACCTCTGCCTTTTCTATCATAGCATAATCTGCTCCAACGCCAATGGTTGGTGGACCTCGAGCTGGTGCGAAAACGCCCAGCTGCCAGATAAAGATAAATGCTACAAATAGAACTATGAAGATTGCTATTAGTAATGCTGCTCCAGCCAGAATCCATTTTACTTGTGGCTTCTTGGGGACATATCTTTTTACTATCAGGATTATGGAGAATGCAATAAATAGTAGGAACAGTCCCAGATTGAAGTAGAACAAACCCGTGCTGAATATCAAATAATAAAGAATAAATTTCTTCTCCCTTTTCAGAATAGATGCTATCAGCCCCACTAGGATTATGAAAAGTAATGCGGATTCAAAGGGTGGAAGTTCGCTGCCTCCGGAAACGCCAAATGTTTCCAAGACAATGTACTCCTTGGGCAGGTATATGGAGGTGGTGGCGGTAGTTATGGGAAGATCACTCTTAGCAATTGGGATTTCTATCATATCTATGGGCTTTAACGGATCCCTCGTGGTAAAGTACACCAGATCAAAATTCCTGTGCTCCCCCTTGGGAAATGAAAGCAATAATTTCTCTTCCTTGGTTAATTTAACCGCTCTCCTCTCGGTTGATGCATATAACGGTGTTCCTTCCACATCTATCTCAATGTAATCCATCCCAGTATTTGAATAACGATAATTTAATTCCCCAAGGATGCTGCCCTTCTCTGTAATAGCGATCCTATTTGTGGAAGTACTAACCGAAGCGGCTAATGAGGGGAGAACATCCAGCCTCTTTATAGTAATCTGAAAGACATCTCTCGCTGAAGACAAAAACGCCCTGGCATTAGAATACTGTGGCTTTATGGTTGATTCTTTGAGATCTATCTCTTCCGCTGTAGTTGAGATAGAAATCTTCTTCTCTGGATCTGATTCGATGAGGACATGATGACGATCTTCCTTTAATGGAATCCTGAGCGATTTGGAATTAAAGAATCCCCTTATGCTAACTGAGGCCTTATCAGATTCCAGATCCAGGATTAATCTATTTCCCTTTTGCTCCCATTTCACAGCACCTTTAACTGAGGTTACTACTTCATTATTGGGAAGATCCAAAACATAATTCCCCAGGGAACCTCCAAATGCCTTAAAATTTATAATGTATAGAAATTCATCCTTCTCTGCATAGGTATAGCGAAAACTGCCATCAATAAGCATAGAAATCTTCTCAGCCCTCTGGATAATTATCTCTTTCTTGTATACACCAAAGCGATCTCCATCAATAGCGTAACCATTCTTTAGATTAAAGGAAATTTTATTTACAGGGCCCCTGACAAATAGTCTTATTTGACCAATGGTTCTTATCTCCAATGAGCCCTGAAATTCAAATTCCCCTCCATCTGCTATGAAGAAATAACCACTTTCATCAAATGAAACCGGTGCCTTTTTACCATTTACCATCAAATCACTAACCAATACATCAGATGCGGGCCCAAACAAATAAATTTTAACATTCTTTCCCTCAATTACTTCACCAGTTCCATGAATCTCTAACAAATTCTTTGATAAATCCCCACTCAATGTTACCTGCTCTATGGCATAGACCCTTTCTTCAGTTTCATTAATTACGATTATCTGAGTAGAAGAAACAAAGCTACTTAAAAATAAAATGGAAATAATAACAAAGAATAGATAATACTTTCTGTTCATTCTTATTTCTTTTTCGTTAACTCCTCCTCATACTTTATTCCTGCTTTAGCAACAACATCTTTTAATCCTAAGCCCAATGCCATTACCAGACCGATAGAAATGCCGATTACTATATACTTGAAAGATTCTGTTAATACACCGAAGGACTGGCTAAATATCTCCTTATCTGCGAATCCAAACAAAAAGGGTATGCCTAGGATAAATCCAAAGAAAATAACTACTACCTCCACTGCTAACGCTGCTGGTTCTGCAAAGTTTACTGGACGATACCTGATCTTATCCGCAGCAAGGCTAGCAAGTATTAACGATGCTAAAATCACTAAGATACCCAGTACCACATGTGGTACATAATCCATTAATCCTACCATAAATTTTTCCAGAAAGAGCTCTTCCTCTCCAATCTGAATTGTGGATAAGAACTGTTGTACACCGGTAGTTAGAAAGAGTAAAACTACGTACCATTTAACTATGCCCGCTAATATGGTTGATAAAGATATGCCTCCCAAAGACTCAGTTATTTTGTGTTTCTCTAACTCGGCTTCTAAGCCCATTGCTTCTAGTGTGTCTTTTATGATCTTATAAAGTACTCCCCCCAATAGTAGACCAATTATAGCAAACAGTATAAGGGATAATAGATTAACCATGAACTTGAAAAGAGAATCTATCAAAGGGTGGGTATAGATTAACTCACCAGTAACTGAGACCCCCGTGGGTTGAACAAACACCGTATGTATAACAAAGATTACTATTAACCATATAACATACTGGGCTATGAAATTTACTATAGATTCCCACAGCTTTGATGTCACAGCACCATATCTTACCAGTGTTTTCTGGAGTTCACCGATCATCAATACCCTTCGAAGAACCTTAGATGCTATGTATCCAAGAATGTAACCCCCTATAAACGCAGCTATAAGCAGAAGTCCGATCATACCGTACTCTACTATAGTACTCATTATTTGATCCATGGTTATCGGGTATTCAAATACCGGTGGAACAGCGACCGAAGTATTTAATGCCATTTTATCACCTCACATCTAATTTATCTAATAATTATTATTAGGTTAATTGTTACATAATAGTTGTTTGGGTATAAAAACCTTTCGTTTTCAAAAATGTGGGTTAATAAGCATAAGCCAAAAAAGCTAGAGGAGATCGTGGGGAATAAAAAGGTCATTGAGGGTCTCAGGAGGTATAATTGGAAGAAACCCCTTTTACTCTATGGTCCCACGGGTGTGGGAAAAACCACATTAGTGGAAGCACTGGCTAATGAGCTTAATTTCGACCTGGTGGAGATAAATGATTCCAATATAGAAAATTCAAGGGGTATAGTACAAAGCCATAGCCTCTTTGGAAATAGAAAATTGGTTTTCATTGATAATGTGGATAGAATACATGATATAAGAACCGTAACCAAAATTCTAAAAGAGAGTAGAAATCCCCTCATTCTGATAACATCCGACTTCAAATCAAAGAGATTGGCTACGGTGAAAAAACTGTGCCAGAAGGTTCAGATGAAAAGGCCTACTTCTGCTTCTATTATAAAATTACTTCGAGATATCTGTGAGAAGGAGGGGATTGAAGTAAGGGGTAAAATTCTGAAGTGGATCGCAGAAAATGCTTCTGGAGATGTAAGAGCGGCTATAAACGATCTGGAAACGGTGGCGAAGGGTAAAAATAGTATAGGTGAGGAGGATATGGGGTTAATTGAGGAGAGGGATAGGATTTCAGATATCTACAAGGCATTGAGTACCATCTTGATAAAGAAGGATATACAAGAAGCAATAAAATCTACTTACGACTTGGATGAGCAACCTCAGGATATTTTACTCTGGATCGATGAGAATCTTCCAAATGTTGTAAGGGGTAAGAATGAATTGAATCAAGCTTACAAATACTTATCAAGAGCAGATATATTTCTTGGCAGGATTACAGACAGGCAGTATTGGGGTTTTCTGAGATATGCGAATTCTCTGATGACCGCCGGAGTGAATGTTTCAAAGGGTGATAAAGTAAATTTTGCAATGTATCGATTTCCATTCTACATCATCAGGATGAGTCAGACCAAGAAGGAGAGGAATCTGAAAAAAAATATTGGTTCGAAATTATCTGGAGAATTTCATTGCTCTTCAAAGACCATTGCCAATGAATATATCCCATTGCTCAGAACACTGATCAAAAAAGGGAAGATAGATGCAAGGGAATTTGGGGAGAGATTTAGATTGGATGAGGATGAGGTTGGGTATTTGATGAGATCATAGACAGAATTAGATATCGAGTCGCTTAGTCTAAACTGATCTCCCCCCTTTCCATGAGAATTCTGAAGTCATCAATACTCAGCCTCTTCTTTGTGTGTAATTTTTCTTTTGCCTCAACAAGATCTTTATCCTTCCTACGCTCTTCCCTTTCGTGCCTGATCCTGTTCATTTCTTCGAGATATGGGGATAATTTTCCCTGTATTACTTTTATCTCCGCCTTTATCTCATTTACCTTATCACGAAGCGGATTCATCTCATCATATTTCTCAAGTAATTTTCTGTGGTAGTTATTGGATTCCCTTCTCAAAATGCTTATTTCCTTGTAGATATTCATTGCCTTCTCATGCTGCTCTTGTGATTCATTGGCAATATTTTGTATCTCCTCGCGTATCTGATTCAACTCGGTTTTAAGCTTCTGAATATGATCATATTTATTTAAGATCTTTTTATGCAAAGAATCGGCCTTTTTGGCAACCTTCAGTCTCTCTTTGATCTCAAAAACTTTATCAAACAGTTTGATCTCATCCTTTAGTGGTATGTCATCATTTAGAAGAATTTTCAGATTCTTTTCATATATATCTTTAAGTAATTCATTCGTTCCCCTAGAATCTTTGTTCAATTCATCTCTGAGATTTTTATTCTCTTTTATCTCTCGAGTGAAATTCTTTATTTCTGTAATTATGGAATTGCGCCTTTCCTTTAACTTAGAGATCTTCTCATTGAGTTTGTCTCTATTAGCTATAAATATCTTTGCCTCTTCGCCAAGTTTATTTGCCCTTTCGGTGGTTTCATCCCTCTTGATTCTCAATTGATCTGCATCCCTCTTGTGAAAATTTATCTCCCTATAAAGTTCTCTGATCCTTTTATTTCTCTGATCTATCTCATGCCTCAGTGCATTTATATTATTCTTCAGTTCTTTTTCGTTCATGATTCTAAATTAATCCTATTTAAATTTTAATTATAATAAATAGAAGGGGAAGGGGCAACCCCAATTCTAAACCCCCAGAATTTCACTTCGTGAAATTCAATTATCAATTAAAATCTATTTTCTGGCCTTTTTAGTCCTTTTGGCCTTTTTTGCTTTTTTCTTTTTCAACTCTCCAACCTTTTTAACCTTTCCCCTCTTCTTAGCCTCCTTGTCCTTTGAAAGATCTTTGAGTTTCTTATCCCAGTAGGTAATGGCTTCCTTATGCATCTCTATCCTATTCTTTAGCAAGTTGTATCTACCTTTGAGATTGGTTTTAGAAACATTGTGGGTTTGGGTTTCATTAGAATTAGAACTATACAACACCTTTAGTTCCTCGTTCAATTTTAGAAGTTCTTTATCCGCAGCCCTCATGGCTTTAAGATATTTCTGATTCTTCTCGGGATCGTCCTTAGAATCGTGCAACCAATATTCCAGTTGGTCCTGCTTTTCCTTCAGAACAAAAATTCTATCCAGGATATCAAATTCTTTTTTATATTCTTCTATAAATTTTTGATGCTTTTCCACCAGTAGATTTGAAAGTTCCTTTGGGGTAATCCTCTGAGAAACCATATCAGATATGGAATAGGGAATCAATTATTAAATACCCCATATCCATTTTTATATCCTCTTTCCATAATTGATCACAAACCACAGTCTTTGCAGAGCAGTAATATTAGCTAAAATAGACGCTATGGCTATTACATAAACGAGCCAGATTTCTTCAAATAAACCCAAAAACATTCCTATGTAGATTAATGTTAACCTCTCTGCCCTTTCAAGAAGGCCACCCATTCTTCTCAGATCCTCGGAATCGATAACTACGCCCCTATGGTGTGCATAGGATCTGATATATGTTGGCATTAATGCCCCAAAAATAAGAAGTGAAATCCAGAAAGAATTCGGCAGCAAGAATTCCTCTCTGCTAAATAGGAAAAATAGAAGCCCCATGTAGAGTAAAATCTCTACATATCTGTCAATTATTCCATCGAGAAATGCACCCTGTGCGGAGATACTTCTAGTTACCCTCGCTACCGCCCCATCTATTGCATCGATAACCCCAGAAAAGATAAAAAAGAGGAGGCTTACGAGCAGATCTTGATAAATAGCGAGGATTATAAATCCCAGGATGGCGGGAATCAAACCCATGACCGTCCATGTATTTGGGGAGATTCCAAACCTTGAGAATATAATACCTGTCTTTATAGAAATCCTCTCTGTGTTGAATCTGGATTTTATCATTTCATTTAATCGCCTCTATTGAGGTCCCACCAATAGGTTCAAGGGCGTAGTACTGACCAAAGAACCACCACAGGATAAAGACTATGATAATAGCTGCAATAGCGAGTAGGATTATCCATGATATGACCAACTTTCTTGAGATCATTTTATCCATAGTTATAAATTTGAATTTTCAGTTAAATAAAATCAATTTTATGTAAAGGTTTCTTTTACATCATTCATCATCCTCCCAATAAAGCCTTTGAGCCCTGATCCCTTACCCTCTATTTTTGCCAGTTCCTCAAATAATTCTTTCTCCCTCCTACTCAACTTCTTTGGTGTAACTACTCTAACCCTGACGTTTTGATCCCCCTTGCCCCTTCCCTTGAGATGAGGGATTCCTTCCCCCCTTAGCCTGAAGATAGTCCCTGTTTGCGTTCCGGGTGGTATCTTCAACCTCGCTTTTCCCTTCAATGTGGGAACCTCAATTTCATCACCTAATGCCGCTTGAGTAAAGGTTATAGGTACTTCGCAGAAAATATCATCCCCCTCCCTCTTGAAAAATTCATGAGGATTGACATGTATAACAATATAGAGATCTCCAGATGGTCCTCCTCCAATCCCAGAATCGCCCTCGCCAGAAATTCTAAGGCGAGATCCAGTATCAACACCGGCGGGAATCTTGACAGAGATCCTTCTGGTATGTCTTATTCTCCCAGTACCATTGCAGGTGGGACAGGGTTGTTCTATAATTTTTCCCTCACCATGACATCTACTACAGGTAGTGATACTTACAAATTGACCAAATGGTGTTCTTCTCTCCCTTTTTTCCTGCCCAGTTCCATTGCATACGGGACATGTTTTTGGTGATGTTCCCGCCCTGGCCCCAGTGCCATTACAATCACTACACTTCTCTGTTCTCGGAATCTGAATCTCTGTTTTTAATCCAGATGCCGCCTCTTCCAGGCTTATGTAGAGATCATATCTTAGATCATTACCCTTAACCGGTCCCGCTCTGGTGGTCTCTCTAAACCCCTTAAAAAATACATCAAATATGTCCCTTCCAAAGAAGTCTCTACCAAATAAATCATCTATATCACTAAAATGGGTAAAATCTGACCAACTAAAGCCACCCTTTCCAAAGATACTTTCCGTTCCGGCATGACCAAATCTATCGTAATTGGCTCTTTTATTTGGATCGACTAGAACCTCATATGCCTCAGAAATTTCCTTGAATTTTTCTTCAGCATTAGGTTCCTTGCAAACATCTGGGTGGTATTTCTTGGCTAATCTTCTATAGGCTCTTTTGATCTCCTTTTCGGTGGCATCCCTCCCGACACCAAGAATCTCATAGTAGTCGCGCTTTGTCATATTAGAGAATTCTGATCTAACACGTCGTATGTTACAGCCGTGACCTTTTTACCTTTATCCTTCAATTCGTTGAATCTTTTAATTACTTTGGATGTTTCTAAAATCTCAACTTCGATCGTAGAATTAAAAATCTTTTCGTCCACCCTGACCATCTCATCATACCCAATTCCTATGATCAGAAAATCTGGATTTTCAACTAGCAGTTCCAGAGCCTAATTTAGCCAGATGTGTCAATGGTGTCGATTAACTGCTTTGATTCACATTTGAGTTTCATTCTATATTAAAAATACGATTCGTCTAATCCATACTAACAGCCAGAGGCTCTGCAACCTTCTGCCGCTCAAGTTCAAGCTGGATGAAGTAGTCAGAAATCTTGTTGTCCATCTCTATAAGTTCTTTGACCAGTGGATTTTTCTCGTTGAGTCTGTACAGCCTGGCATTTGCAATTGATCTGGTCTGCTCCATGATACCCAGCTTTACTAATCTGGGAAATATTCTGTGCAACGTTGTCCACGAGACGCCGGAGTTTTCGCAGATGTCCGACAGGGTGTAATCATAGAGCCCTCTCTCAGCCAGCAGGAAATCCAGCACCTTAATTAAAGGCGAGTCTCCAAAGACCTTCCTGAATGCAGAGGTTTCCATCTTATCTTAATTAGTTTTTAATGTATTTTGAATTATATTTTTGGTATAGTTTATATTTATATTCAACACTTATAAATAATCTTATGGAGAAACTCAAGGTCCACATACTCAAAAGGCTGTACAGGTACACCTATGTGGGAAGGAGACATACATCTCTAGACAACCTAAAACAGGGACTTCCAAAGGAAAAGAGAGTAATGAGGGATATAAAAAAGGCAGTCAAAGAACTCGTAAATGAGGGTTATCTTCTTGTTCATCATACTAATAGGGTATCGCTAAACCCAAGGATGCTCTGGGAGATAAAGGAGATTGTATCACACATCAAAAGGAGATGATGAAATTCCTGCCGCCTGAATTCACCCCTTCTCTTCTCCCTTCTTCTCATCCTTCACCTCGTATTCCGCATCCACAACCTTCTCTTTATCCCCCCCATGCTTTTCCTCCTTCTTCTCCCCTGCTGCTCCCTGAGCTGCCTGCTGTGCCGCCTGGGCCTGTTGTGCCTTCTGATATATCATTGCTCCAACCTCCTGAACTGCTTTGCTTAACTCGTCCATCTTCTTCTTTATCTCTGTTATATCCTTTCCGGATAACGCCTCTTTTAGTGCCTTTACAGCCCCATCTATCTTCTCTTTCTGTTCTTTAGTAATTTTGTCTCCAAATTCTGAGAGGGTTTTTTCTGTTGCATATATCAAAGAATCAGCATTATTTCTAATCTCTATCTCCTCCTTTCTCCTTTTGTCTTCTTCTGCATGCTCTTCTGCTTCTTTCACCATTCTATCGATCTCCTCCTTAGAAAGTTTTGTGGAGGCGGTGATGGTTATTTTTTGCTCCTTTCCCGTCCCAAGATCTTTTGCAGAAACATTTAAAATTCCATTGGCATCTATATCAAATGTTACCTCTATCTGAGGAACCCCCCTGGGAGCTGGAGGAATTCCAACCAGGTTGAATTGTCCAAGGCTTGTATTGTCGGCGGCCATTGGTCTTTCCCCCTGGAGGACATTGATTGTAACAGCGGTTTGAAAATCAGCCGCAGTGGTGAATATCTGACTTTTCCTTGTGGGTATGGTAGTATTTCTTGGAATTAATTCCGTTCTTACACCACCAAGGGTTTCTATCCCAAGGGTTAGCGGGGTAACATCTAAGAGTACTATATCCTTCACCTCTCCGGCGAGGACACCCCCCTGGATTGCTGCGCCCATCGCAACACACTCCATTGGATCAATACCCCTCTCGACCTTTTTCCCTACAAAATCTTCTACAAATTTCTGAACTATGGGCATTCTTGTAGGACCTCCAACGAGGATGATCTTTGTTATATCTTCCGGCTTTGTTTTTGCATCCTTTAGGGCTCTTTCCATGGGATGCCTACACTTCTCCACGATTGGCATTACGAGATCCTCCAATTTTGCCCTGGTTAATTTCTTAGTCAAGTGCTTAGGTCCACTCTTGTCTGCAGTAATATATGGCAGATTTATCTCGGTCTCGAGTACCGAAGAGAGTTCGATCTTTGCTTTTTCTGCCGCCTCCCTCACCCTCTGGATAGCCATCTTATCCTGCCTTAAATCAATGCCCGATTCTTTTTTGAATTCATCAACGATCCAGTTTACGATAGCTTCATCCATATCGTTGCCGCCAAGATGGGTATCCCCGCTCGTGGAAACAACCTCAAAGACACCCTCGCCAAACTCCATTATTGTCACATCTAAGGTTCCAGCGCCAAAGTCAAATACCATTATATTGTGTTCTTTTTCGGTCTTATCGATTCCATAAGCGAGAGAGGCAGCTGTAGGTTCATTTATGATTCTCACCACATCCAAGCCAGCGATAGTGCCAGCATCCTTTGTGGCTGTCCTCTGATTGTCATCAAAATAAGCTGGAACCGTGATCACCGCTTTCTTAATCTTTTCTCCCAGAAATGCCTCGGCATCGGTTTTGATCTTCTGAAGGATATATGCAGAAATCTGCTGAGGGGTGTATTCCTTTCCATAAATTTTGTATTTATAATTGGTACCCATCTTTCTCTTCACAGCAATTATGGTTCCTTCGGGATTTGAGACCGCCTGTCTTTTGGCGGGCTCACCTACAAGAATTTGACCATCCTTAGTAAATGCAACAACAGAAGGGAACATTTTACCCGCATAGGTTGCTCCTTCTGCCGAGGGTATGATGGTTGGCTTTCCCGCTATTATCACGGCTGCCTGTGAATTGCTCGTTCCAAGATCAATCCCGATAATTTTTTCCTTCTTTACCTTTTCTTCTGCCATTTTTCATTCACCTTTTAAATTTATTTTCCTTTAGAAACCTTAACCTTTGAGTGACGAATTACCTTTAGATTCAACATATACCCTTTCTGCAATTCTTCCAGGATGGTGCCTTCTGGTTCATCACTTTTTTCTCGCAGAAACGCCTCGTGATAGTAAGGATCAAACTTCTTTCCAATGGCTTCGATCCTTCTAAGACCCGCTTTTTCCAGGATCTGCATCAATTGCTTATAGATCATCTCAATTCCCCGAGCAGATTCTGGATCATTCTTTTCCAATTCGGGAAGGGCTCTTTCAAAATTATCGATCACTTCTAAGAGCTGGGTAATTAATTTCTCATTGGCATATTTCATGAATTCCTCCCTCTCCCTGTCCAGTTGCTTTCTGTAATTTTCAAAATCTGCCCTTTGTCGCAATGAATGTTTCCTGAGTTCTTCAATTTCTTTTTTTAAGCCTTCTACCTCTTTTTCCAGCTCCTTCTTGCTCTTCCCCCTCTTCCTATGCTTAGAATGCATATTAAATTAATTATGGGTTTGGATGTTTAAATTTCCATAAAGATTGAAATTAATGCTTTTGATTCTTATTTTTATTAAGATGAAGGAATTTGATCTGGAGAAACTTGCGAGGTATCCATTTTTGAAAGAGGCCAAGGATTACGTTTCTTCGTTAAATCTGACGCTGGATGAGATCAAGACCCATCCGATATATTCTGCAAGTATTGATCTCGGACGGCAGAGGGTTCAGGATGCATTGAATGGGAGGATTAATCCCAATCTGGAAGACGGTCTCTCTCAAGAACTCAGTATATTGAGTTATGCCATAGCCAGAATCCTTGTCAATCTTACTAAGAACATGGCCATTGTTTCCAGATATGCCTCTGTAGAAGCAGAAAATTCCTATCAATTTCTTAGAAATGAGAGGGGAGAAATTCTAAATGAGATTATGCGGGATCTGAACCTTCATCTAAAAAACAGGGTGTATTTTTCGGAATATCTCAGGCTTTGTAAAAATCTGGTAAGATCAGATCCTAAATGGAAACTTGTAAACAGGGTCGTGGACAAGGGTTATGTGGAAATCGATGAAACAGAAATCCTACCATTGCTTAGAGAGGCTATCAGACTTAGGATTATGGAGCCCGTTGACATTAGGGGAATTCCAAATGAATTCAAAGAGATCTCCAAAAAAATCTCCAGCGAATTTAGCGCCTTTAGAAAACCGATGAATATCAAGATTGAACAGATAGATAATAAAGCGTTGCCACCCTGCATAAAAGGCATGCTCGCCTCCCTGGAATCTGGAAATGCATCCCATAATGAGATGTTCACTTTAGGCACGTTCTTTCTCGGTCTTGGATTGAATGTTGATGGTGTTGTGAAAATATTCTCCAGACACCCGAACTTCAGTGAAGAAAAAACAAGATACCAATTGGGGTTTTTGGCTGGGGAAAAAGGAACCACAAAATATTCCTGTCCATCCTGTGCAAAGATAAAATCCTATGGTCTTTGTAAGGCGGAATGCGGGGTAAAACATCCGCTGCAGTATTATAGAACTCACTCATAATACTATCAAAGAATCGATTGATTATTTCCCCCATTTCTCCAGTGCTTCCCTCAATTCTTCATAATCTTTAGCATATTCCTCCAACGGGATTTCCTGCATAACCGCATTTATGGATTCTCGAGCAGCCAATGCTCCATCCCTGGTTCCACCCGGATGTCCGTGAATTCCACCGCCCATCTGTATGATGATATCCCTTCCAAGAATCTCAACCAGCTCTGGAACTAAGCCTGGATGTAAGCCTCCCGAACATACGGGAAATACTGGCTTTAGATCAAAACATTCCTGGGTAATAGCATTTTTAATCCCGATTACCTCCTCTTTGGGACCCTCCATCTTTCCCACTGCTGTTCCTATGTGCAATTGATCTACCCCAATAATCCTTGAGAGTTTAGCCAGAACCAGCATAGAAATCCCATGCTTCTTATTTCTTGTAAAGGCGGCGTGCATGGCTCTGTGAGCGTGTATTACTAAGTCTAAATCCTCTTCCCTCAGGGATTGAACCGCCGAAAATCCCGCCGTGACGATATCGATCATCACGTACTCACAGCCATTTTCCCTGACAAATTCTGCACGACGTATCATCTCCCTGGTTTCTGCAGTAATATTTGGTATATATATCTTCTTTTCCCCCGTTTCCTCCTCTGCCCTATCCCTCATCTCCAGGGTTTTTATAATCCTGTCGCCGAATGGATTGAAGTCCTGATTTGTGAGATTTTCATCATCCTTGACAAGATCACAGCCACCCATCCATGAGTCATATGCTACACGAGCATGATCCTCGGTATTGAGACCAAGTTTGGGCTTTATTATCGTTCCCACTAAAGGCCTATCCCTTACCTTCAATATCTTCCTAATTTCGTTAATCCCAAATCTTGGTCCCTTGAAGGATTTTACAATAGACCCTGGGAATATTAAATCTAGGAGACGAAGATTTTTCACAGACCTCATACCAAAGATATTTCCAGCTACACTGCTCAAAATCTGTGGCATATTCCCCAACTCAAAGAGTTTGGATGGATATGCGATCTTAATCTCATTTTTTTCCTTATCTATCTCAAAAATACTCGGCTTTAATTTCCCAGTTATTTCCGGCTTCATTGTCTTTATATCCGTCCACGTGCCTATAGAAGATTCGGCAGCGATATCTTCAGATGCCCGTTCCAGTGACAAACCCCCAGCTGGTTCTAGATAGAAGGAAGCAATGATGTCATCTTCTCCGAGTTTGTAATTTAGATCTATGTAGCCTTGCATTTTTCATACCATCCCCTTTGTAGAAGGGATCCCTTCCCCTATAATCCTGGTGGCATCATATAATGCCTTCGCAAGAGCTTTAAAGCAGGCCTCTACCTTGTGATGGTCGTTCTTTCCCTCTACCTTCATGTGTAGGTTGAATCTTCCATTAATTGCAAAGGATTCAAAAAAGTGAGGGATATTTTCCTTGGTTAGATCTCCAAGCTTGGCATCCTTGAATTCTGAAAATTGGATATCAACCTTGGCATATCCTCTTCCGCTTAGATCCAAAGCAACGGTGGCAAGGGCGTCATCTAATGGCACGGAGGCATTGCCCATCCTACAGATTCCCCTTTTATCTCCTAATGCTTTTTCCAGTGCCAATCCCAGACAAATGCCGAGATCCTCCACGAGGTGGTGATCATCTACCTCCACATCTCCCTTGGCCTTAATCCTCAAATCAAACCTGGAATGTTTGGAGAAATTCTCCAGCATGTGATTCAGAAATTTTAGTGGTGTATCAATTTCGGATCTTCCGATTCCGTCCAAGTTCAGTTCTAAAGAAATCTGGGTTTCCTTAGTCTTCCTTTCTATTTTTGAGGTTCTCATCTTCATCATAATTTAGAGTAATTTAGTTAATATTTCTTTTCCTCTATAATATATCTAATAAAATGATATACAAAAAAAGGATATACTTAATCTTCCTTTTTCCGGTTCTGATGTGGTGCTTTCTCATTATTCTTGCACCATATCTTATGAGCATTCATCGGGAATTTGCCGCTAACTTGATCTACTTTTTATTTTCCCCCGTGTGCCATCAGTTGCCAGAGCGCTCATTTTTTCTTTTTGGCTATAAATTAGCAGTATGTGCAAGATGCACCGCTATTTACTTTGGATTCTTAATTACATCGCTAATTTATCCCCTATTCAAGAGGATTGACAATAAAGAAACACCCGGTAAATGGCTTCTTATCCTTTCCCTAATCCCGATGGGTTTGGATGGTGGGATTCAATTAGTGACGAGTTATGAGAGTACAAATCAGATTAGAGCCATAACTGGCGGCATCTTTGGCATTATTCTACCACTCTACATAATTCCCGTCTACAACACAATTATCTATGAGGTTGTGGGCTGGTTGAAGACAAGAAATCAATTCAATCAAAAATCTAGTTAAATATAGTTAAGATAAAATAAAATGAGATATAAAGCATTATTTGTGGCTTCATTTTTGTTGTTTAGCTTTTCCCTTGTGGTTTCAGC
>Ga0209410_1000379_pt1 | contig 20316 bp, 19 predicted proteins | sample Mar14436cmmetaG_FD_184135 | JGI IMG/M metagenome (GOLD analysis project Ga0209410, IMG submission 184135) | Marine hydrothermal vent microbial communities from Guaymas Basin, Gulf of California to study Microbial Dark Matter (Phase II) - Marker... ... | reverse complement strand
CCCGGCGGCCCCCCGCACCGTGTTGTGTCCCAGGACCTCCAGGCGCCAATCGAGCACGGGGCACGGGCGGATCCTACCCACCACCACGCTCATCCCCCCGCCGACACCCCGGTCGAGCCGGGGCTGAGGCCGGTCGGGCTCGCGGCGCACCACGATGGGGCGTTCCGGGGCGCTGGGGAGGCCGAGTTCCTGGGGGAGGCCCCGGAACCCTTCCAGCGCCTCCACCACCTCCCCGAGCTCCGCCCGCCGGGAGAGTTTCACCGAGACCGCCTCGAGGTGTCCGTCCCGCGTGGCCACCCGGTGGCAGTGGGCCGAGATCCTTACTTCCGCCTCCTCTATCCCCTTCGGGGTCAGTTTCCCCCAGATCTTCCGGGGCTCCCGGGCGAGCTTCTCCTCCTCGCCGGGGATGTGGGGGAGGACGTTGTCGAGGATGGCCACCCCGGGCACCCCGGAGAAGCCGGCCCCGGAGAGGGCCTGCATGGTGGCCACCACCACTGCCTCCACTCCGAACCGGCGCCGGAGGGGCTCCAGGGCGAGGACGAGCTGGGCCGTGGAGCAATTGCTCCCGGTGACGATGAACCCCTTCCATCCCCGCTTCCTCCGCTGGAGCTCCACGAGGCCGAGGTGGTCGGGGTTCACCTCGGCGACGATGATGGGCACATCCGGGTCATAGCGATGGCTGCGGGCGTTGGAGGAGACCACATAGCCGGCACGGGCAAACTCTTCCTCCACGGGTCCCGCTACATCCGCCGGGAGGGCCGAGAAGGCGATCTTCCCGGGGATCCCCGGTTCGGGGAGGACCACCGGCAATTCCCGTACCGCCTCCGGTATCCCCTCGGGGAAGATCCAGCGCACCGCCTCCCCGTAGGGCACCCCCGCCGAGCGCCCCGAGGCCGCCACGGCCGCGATCTCGAACCAGGGATGACGGGAGAGCAAGCGCACGAACCACTGGCCCACCATCCCGGTGGCCCCCAACACCGCCACGGGGATCCTCTCCATCATCCCCCCTTCCCCAACCCGAACTCCCGGTGGATGGCCCGTACCGCGTCCTCCACCTGGGCTTCGGAGACCACCAGGGAGATGTTGTGCTCCGAAGACCCTTGCGCGATGGAGATCACGTTGATCCCCGCCTTTCCCAGGGCGCCGAAGAGCTTGGCCGCGATCCCGGGGGTGCGGCGCATCCCCTTACCCACCGCGGCCACGATGGCCACCCCGTCCTCGGCCCAGATCCGATCCACGTTCCTCGCCACAAGCTCCGGCGCGAACGCCGCCTTCAGCGCGTCCAGGGCCCGCGCCGCCTCCTCGCTCCGGATGGCGAAGCAGATGTTCTGCTCCGAGGAGGACTGGGAGATCATGAGCACGCTTATCCCCTCCCGGGCCACCGCGGAGAAGACCTTGGCCGCGATCCCCGGGACCCCGATCATCCCCCGGCCCTCAACGGTCACGAGGCTCAAGCCCTTAATGGCGGTGATGGCCCTCACCGTGGACGCCCCCTCCACCGGGGACGAGGTGATGAGGGTGGAGGGGCCGTCGGGGTTGAACGTGTTCTTGATGCGGATGGGGATCCCCCGCTCCACCGCGGGGAGGACCGTCTTGGGGTGGATCACCCGGGCGCCGAAGTAGGAGAGCTCCGCCGCCTCGGCGTAGGACAGCTCCGGGAGGGTGCGGGCCTCGGGGACGATCCGGGGATCGGCGGTCATCACGCCGTCCACGTCGGTCCAGATCCAGATCTCGTCGGCATCGAGGCAGCTGGCCACTATGGAGGCCGAGAAATCGCTCCCGCCCCGGCCCAGGGTGGTCACCACTCCCTCGGGCGTGGCCCCGATGAACCCGGTGATCACCGGGATTGTTCCCTCCGCCAGGAGGGGAAGCACCGCTGCCCGGGTGCGCTCCCGGGTGGGCTCCCACTGGGGGGAGGCGGCGCCGTGGCGGGCGTCGGTGACGATGAAACCGCTCGCCTCCAGGGCCCGGGCGGCGTAGCCCTCGCGCCGCAGGGCCGCGGCCGTAAGCCGCGCCGAGAGCCGCTCCCCGAAGGAGGCCACCGCGTCCAGGCCCCGTGGGGTAAGTTCCCCCAACACCCCCACCGCGGCACAGAGGTTCTCGAAGTCCCGGATGAGGGCGTGGACCTCGGCGAGGAGCGCGTCCCGTTCTTCCGACGGGGCCACCTCCGCAGCCGCCTCCTCGTGGCGGGCGTAGAGCTCGGCGATGGTGCGGTGGAGAAGGCCGTTTTCGCGCCGGGAGGCGGCCTCGGCCGCCCGGATGAGGGCATCGGTCACCCCCTGCATGGCGGAGACCACCACCGCCGGCGTCCCCTCCCGCTCCGCGAACGCACCCACGATCCCGGCCACGTTCCGGATCCTTTGTCCGTCTCCCACCGAGCTCCCGCCGAACTTCATCACGACCATCTCCCCACCTCCTCCAGCGCCTCGGCCACCGCCTCGAGGGTGGGGGCGATCCGCCGGGGGCGGTTCCCGAACCGGGGCGCGATCCCCGGGAGATCCCCGGTGTGATAGGCAATGGTCGCTTCGGGGTCCTTGAGCAGGTGCCCGGTGAGCACTGCCACCACGCGTTCGTTCCGCCGAATCATGCCTTCGGACACGAGTTTTTTCGTCCCCGCCACCGCGGCGGCCGAGGCGGGCTCGCACCCGATCCCCGCGGCGTCCACCTGGGCTTTAGCGTCCATGATCTCTTGGTCCGTGACCTCCACCACCACCCCCTCGGTCCAGCGCAGCGACCGCACCGCCCGGGGGAAGCTCACCGGGTTGCCGATCCGGATCGCCGTGGCCACGGTCTCGGCCCGCACGGGCTCCAACGGTGAGAAGCCCCGGACGAAGCTCCGGTAGAGGGGATTCGCTCCGGTCGCCTGTACCGCCGCGAGGCGCGGCACCCGTTCGATCAATCCCAGTTCCCGGAGTTCCCACAGGGCCTTGCCGAAGGCAGCGGCGTTGCCCAGGTTCCCGGCGGGGAAGACGATCCAGTCCGGCGGATCCCAGCCGAGGTCCTGGACGATCTCGAACACGATCGTCTTTTGGCCCTCGATGCGGAAGGGGTTCACGGAGTTCAGGAGGTAGATCCCCAGCTCCCGGCAGCTCTCCTGCACCAGGGCCATGGCGGCGTCGAAGTCCCCCTCCACCTCCAGGGTCAGGGCCCCGTAGGCCAGGGCCTGGGCGAGCTTCCCCAGCGCGATCTTTCCCTCGGGGACGAAGACGACGGCCGGGAGCCCGGCCAGGGCCGCGTAGGCGGCCATGGAGGCGGCGGTGTTCCCCGTGGAAGCACAGGCCACCGCCTTTGCCCCCATGGCCTTGGCCCACGTGACCCCCACCGTCATCCCCCGGTCCTTGAACGACCCGGTGGGATTCTCGCCCTCGTGCTTGACCGCGAACCACGCGAGCCCCACCCAACGGGCGAGCGCGGGCGAGCGGTAGAGGGGCGTACCGCCCTCGGGGCGGGAGACGATCAGGTCCTCGTCCACCGGTAACACCAACTCCCGGAACCGCCAGACCCCGCTGCGCCGCCACGGCTCCGGCCCGCACTCACATGACCGACCATCGAAGAGTCCCCGCGAGAGCCTGAGGGAACCCAGATCATGGGATACGTCCAGGAGCCCCCCGCAGTCGCAGCGGAACCGTGTTTCCTCCAGCGGGTACTCATTTCCGCATTCCATGCACCTGAGGACGGCGACCATCCCAACCCCCTGGGCGCGCAAATATAACCGCATTTTAACCACAAGCCGCGGGGATGAAACGGGCCGACAGCGGCTCAAAATCGCGGACGTTTACCGGAACGGACTTTCGCCCACGGCACCGCCCCGGACGCGTAACGCCGGGGATTTACCCGGCCAAGAGGCAAGTCCGCATCAGCTTGGGCGGAAGCGACCCACAGGAGAGGATCGCATCGTGAAGCTCTCGCAGGCTCGCCCCGGGCTTTTTCGCCTTGAACTCGTCGATCAACTCCAGGATCTCGAGCTTCCCCACGAGATAGCTCATCGGCTGGGTGGGGGAAGAGGTGTAGCGGCGTACCTCCGCCAGGGCGTTAGCCCGCTCAAGCCCCGCTTCCTTCACCAGAAACTCCACCCCCTCCTCCACCGACATTCCCCGGCAGTGAAGGGAGACGTCCAGGATGATCCGGGCCGCCCGCCAGAGTTGATCCGAGAGCCTCCCCAGCCGTTGGATCGGCTCCCCGATGAACCCCAACCGCTCCATCAGCTCCTCGCAATAGAACGCCCAGCCCTCGACGAAGAGGGACGAGAGGAACCCGGCGAGCTTCCGCGGGAGTTTACCCGCACGATTCGCGTAGCAGAGCTGGAGGTGATGGCCGGGATAGGCCTCGTGGAGCGCCGTCACCGGGATCTTGGCCCAGTTGTGTCCCCGGAGCCTCTCCCGCTTCACCTCCTCGGGGGCGTCCGGCGGGACGGGAGTGACGAGGAAGATCCCCTCTTGGACCGCTTCCAGGGGGCCAGGGGGCATGTAGGCGGCGTAGGGGATCACCGGCGCCAAAAAGGGCGGCGTGGGCTCGAGCCTGAGCCGCTCCCCTTCAGGGATGGACACGATTCCTCGCTCGATCACGAACCGCTTGGCCCGTTCCATCTCCCGCCGGTAGGCGTCCAGGAGCTCCTCGGCCGTGGGGTGGTCCTCTTTCGCTTCTTCCAGGATCTCCCGAGCCGACTTATCCGGGTTTACACCGGCGGCCACCCGCTCCATCTCCTCTTGGGTCTCGCGGAAGAGCTCCCAACCGAGCTCATAGAGCTCGTCCGCAGTGTAATCCAACATATGGTTTTCTCGGAGCATCTCCTCGAAGAGCTCCTTTCCCACGGCGAAATCTCCGGAGGCCTTGGGGAGAACCTCGTTTTTCAAAAAGGACACGTACTCCTCCATGGCCGCGGCCGCCTCCTTGCTCGCCGAAAGGAGCTCCCTCTTGATCTTCGGGGCGTGTTCCGCGAGCGCTGGGATGAGCGTGGTGAAGAGGGCGATCCCCTGGGAGGCGGACTCGATGGCCACTTCACACCAGACCCGGGGCACCTCCTCGGGGATAATGTTCCCTTTTCCCTCTTCCAGCACCCGCGGTACCTCCCGCAGCCGCCCCAAAACGCTCCGCAGTCGCTCGGGAAGCGGGGCGAAATCCCGCACGACAAGTGCAAAGATCCCTTCCAAACACTCGCCGGAGTAATACCCGGGATCGCGTTCGTACCCCCGAATCCTCTCGAAATCCCGCAGGAAGGATTTAACGATTCCGAGCATCACCTCCCGGTCTATCCGCCCTTCCGGGGAGAGGTCCTCGGGAAGGAGATCCTGAAGCTCCCGCAACGCCTCCTCGACGAGCCCCTTCTGGCGCGCGATGTCCTCCCGCGTGTGGCGCCCCAGGCGATCGTCGTAACGGTGGTCGCCGAGGTGGGTGGCAGCAGTGGGTGCCTCCGCGAGCATCCGCTCGATAAAGGCCTCCGCCCTCCGGTAGAACTCCTCGTCACGCTTCGCCATCTTTCCTCCCTTCCCGGTCTAAAAAGCTCGCCACCGCAGCGGCGAATTCCTCGAAATCCCGAAGCTCCGTTTGGATAAAGCGGTGTAGGGCTACGTAATCCACTTCGAGGTACTCGTGTACGAGGATGTTCCGCAACCCGATCATCTTCTTTAGCTTTTGAGAAAGCGTCGCCGAGATTATCCCTGCATCGGCAAGCACCTCCGGGATGTCGCTATAGCGCTCAACTCGGCCCAAATTGAGGCCCGAGATCAAATGCGAGCCGATATCGATCACACACTGGATGGCCGTCTGGAGCAGATGTGCCGCGTAGAGGCGAGTTTTGGGATCGTCCAAGAACTCAGCAAGTCCGATCCCCTTGAGTTCCTTTAAGAGCGTGAGGTTTTCCTCCAGTTTCCGGAGGCGGCGTTCGATCGTCTCACGATCTATCCCCAAATCTTCCCTCCTTTATACGTTCCCGCATGTAGCGGCTCTCAAGCTCGTAAAGGGGCTTCGTATCCAAGTATTCCTGGATTGCCCGGGCCTCGAATCGTGTCCGCCGGATATCGTCCCGGACGAAGACGAGCTTCCCCCGGGTTATCACCCGATGTGCAAGGAGCGGCGGAGCCCGGTTGAGGATCACGAGGTCGATTTCATCAGTTTTCAAGAGATCCGAGAGCTCGGCGATCATTTCCAGACGCCGCTCCAGGTATCGATCCTCGGGAACATCCTCGGGCAGGAGGACGGCGATATCCACATCGCTCAAAGGGGTTCGCTTGCCGGAGGCGGTGGAGCCGAAGAGATAAAGGGCCTCGATACCCTTTTCCCGAGCGTAGCGGCAAAGCTTTCGCTCAAGATCCCCAAGGTCCACGGTCGCTCAAGTATGGCCACACTCCGCACCCGCCGCCACGGGGCGGGACTCCTCGAGGCGCATGATGGCCGGCACGGTGAAGGCGGCGAGCCCCAGGATGATCATCCCGCCCCCGCCCACCAGGTACCAAAACCGCACCCCGAAGGTATCCGCCAGGGGACCGGCCAAAAGGAGCGAAAGGGGCGCCATCCCCTGGGCCATGCTGGACATGAGCGAAAACACTCGCCCCTGCATCCCCGGCTCCACGGCGGTCTGAACCAGGGCCGTGAACGGGGAGTTGGCCATGGGGTTCATCAGCCCGGCGAGGAAGAACAGGGCCAACGCCGCGCAGAACCAACCCGGGGGCAGGAACCCGACGGAGAAGAACCCGAGCCCCATGCCCACCACCCCGAGGAGAATGGTGTGGATCTTCTTCCTGAACCCTCCCCAGGCGGCGAGCAGGAGCCCGCCCAGCATCGCCCCGGCCCCCCAGGCGGACTCAACCCAGCCGAGTTCGATGGCACCTTTGCCGAAATAATCCTTAACGAGAAGCGGCATCAGTGTGGCCATGGGCTGGGCGATCCCGTTCAAGAGCGCCGCCAGACACAGGAGCAGAAAGAGGCCCCGCCAACCCCACACGTACCGGAAGCCCTGCGCGAGGTCGGCAAGATACGTGGGCCGTGATGCGGGGGCCCGCTCGGGCTCTGGAATAGCGATGAGGAGCAGGGGAAGGACCGCGAAGATGAAGGTGAAGATATCGATCCCCATCACCCCGTACATGGGGAGGGCCGAGACGGCGATGGCCCCCAGGGGCGGGGACACGATGGCGAGGAGGGCGCGCATGGTCTGGTTGAGACCGGCGATGCGGGTGAGGTGTTCCTTGGGCACCAGGAGCGAGGTGGCAGCGGCCATGGCCGGCCAGTGCAGCGCCCCCGCGGCCGAGCGCAGGGCCATCACGAGGTAGATGTGCCAGATCCGGACCGCCCCCGCCCAGAAGAGAAACGCCAGGAGCCCCGCCAAGGCCGCGATCCCACAGTCCACCCACACCATGAGCCACCGCCGGGGGAGGCGGTCCACCAGCGTCCCGGTGAAAGGGCCGAGGAGGACCTGCGGGAGCATGGCCACAAGCGACGCGGTGGCGAGCACCGTGGCCGAACCCGTCTCTTGTGTCAGCCACCACACGAGGCCGAACTGGGCGATCCAGCTCCCCAAAAGCGAGCCTTGCTGCCCCGCCCAGATGGTGAAGAACCTTGTCTTCCAGCTTTTCATTCCACGGATTCAATCCACGCGATCAGGTTAAACTTCCCATCGAGGGCGTTGTACAGGCGTTTGTCGGCGGTCACTAGCGGCGCCCCTTCTTGCTCAGCCAGCGCAAGGTAAGCGGCGTCGTAGGCAGTCCGACCGTACTCATGGGCGAGCTTTAAGGTCCGTGAGAGAGGCACATCCCGATAAAGTATCCCGAAGTCCTCAAATTGTTGGATCGCTTCGAGTGAAAAGCTCCGCTTTACCCTTCCCCTCTCTGCTGCCTTCCACAGGGCGTTTGCCACCTCGAACCGCAGCAAGTCAACGGAGACCAGATCTAACTTCCTGGCATCGAACTGCTCGATAAGCAGGAGTGCTGCCTCACGAAAGGGCTCATCCGGCAACAGTGAGGCCACAATCACCGAGGCATCTACCACGTACCTATCCATGACGCTCCTCCAGTTCCCTGCGGGATGGGTAGTAGACGTCCTCCAGCGTCAGCCCCCGGAAGTGTTGCGAAAGCTCCTTCCACCTGCGGACCGCTTCATGCCTAAGCTGGGTCCGCACCGCCCGTTCGATGAACTCGCTGCGCTTGCGGGGACCCACAAGCTCATCTATCTGGCGCACGAGGTCCTCGGGCAAATTAACCTGTATCCTGGCCTTCATCCTTTCACCTCCGGCTAAATTATACAGCCAAATAAGCCGCAAAACTTGAGCGTTAAAGGTCGCGGTACATGCCTTCCATCACATAGAGCCGCTCAAAGCCGAGCCGCTCGCAGGCAGAAAGAAGAGCGGTGTTTCGCTCGTCGGCCCTGGTGAGGAGCCGGGGGCAGCCGATCTCCCGCGCCCGACGGAGGGCCCGGGAAAGGAGCGCCTCCTCCAGTCCCTGTCCCCGATGCTCCGGCAGGATGGCGAGGGAGGCGTTGGCCGCGCCTTTCTCCCGGAACGGGGCCGCGAACGTGTAGATTCCGACCCACCGGCCGCTGTGCACCACGGCGTACCGCTCCCGTATCCCGGGCTGCATCCGGGCCAAGGGGCGTATGTACCACGGCGTGGGCTCCGGTTCGCCGTAGACCTCCGCCGATTCCGGTTCCCGGGCAGCATGGACGAGCCTTAGGGCCTGCCGATCGAAGAGGTCTATCTTGGAGAGCGTATAACCCGCGGGAAAGAGGACCTCTTCTCCCTCCGGAGGTTCCCGCACGAAGTGGACGACCCGCTCGAAGGTCCGGAAGCCGGCCGACTCATACAGACCCCTGGCCGGGAGGTTATCCTCGAGGACATGGAGGATCGCCCGCTTTCCCCCGAACGTTCGGGCGACCTCCAGGGCGTGCTCCAAGATCGCCCTGCCGTAGCCCTTTCGGCGGTGTTCCGGGGCCACCATCACCGTGCCGATGTACCAGGCGTCCTTTTCGCGGTTGAGGGAAACGGCGGCCACCACCTCCCCCTCGACCTCGCCCACGGCGAAAAGCACGAAGGGCTTTCGGGTGAGACGCTGGATCACCTTCAGGACACCGTAGAGCCGGAGGCTCTTCCGCACGGCCCTCACGTCGAAGCCCGAGATCTCCATCTCCCGGGGGAAGGAGCTACGGAAAAGCTTGATCAGCTGTGCCCCGTCGCGACGCGAAAGTTCCCTTATCCTCAGCGTGCCCATGGGCATCCCCATGGCTCCGGCTACCACTCCTCGAAGAACTTCTTTATTTCCTCGGCGATGCGCTTGCCGATATCGGAGAAATCGACCTTCACCTCGCGGCGCGGCCCCGCGGCGAAGCCCATCCAAAAGGTAAGGATCGCGATCAAAAGGAGAAATCCCGCGGCCTGCCAGTAGTTGAGCGGCTTAAGAAGCTCGAAATGGCTCACGAAAAGGGAGTTGAAGATCATCTGAAAGACCCAAGCGAAGAGGAAAAACAGCCCGAGTTCGAATCCGAAAAGCGGTTCGGCGTGGAAATCGATGAACCCCCAGAGCGTGCGGGTGAGTCCCCTGCCGCTCCACGCGAAGGCGATGATGGCCAAGAACAAAAGGGACGCTGCCTGCCAATAATTGAGCGGCTTCAATAGTCCGAAGTGCCTCACCACGATGGAATTGAATAGCACCTGTAGTACCCACGAGAAGAGGAAGAACGTCGCCGCCCCTCCCGGGGTGAACGGCCCCCTGAAGAGCCTCATTTTCCCTCACCTCCCTCGACCTTGACGCGGATGTCCCCGCTTTCGGTCTTCGCCTCGATGGCCGCCGGGGCATCCGGAGAGCCTTTGAGATCCGACCTCACTTCTCCAAACCTGGATTCCAGCTCCAGGCGGGCTTCGGTGCCCGAGGGCAAGAGGACCTTGATGTCCCCGGAGCCCGAGCGGAGACGCCAGACCCTCCCGGATTCGAGCCCGGATCGGATCTCGATATCCCCGCTTCCGGCCCTGGCCTCTATATCGCCCTTTACCCCCTCCAGGCGGATGTCCCCGGAGCCCGTGGTCACATCCAGATCCCCGGAGAGATCCGCGATCTCGATGTCCCCACTTCCGGTCCTCGCCTCCAGGTCTCCCCCCACCCGGCGGGCCTCCAGGTTCCCCGAGCCGGTGCCCACCACGAGATCCCCATCCACGTCCTCCGCTTCCACATCCCCGGAGCCGGTTTTCGCCTCTACTTCCGCAGCGATGTCCCGGAGCTCCACGTCGCCCGAGCCGGCGGATATCCGTACCGGCCCGGCGATTCCCCACACCTCCACATCGCCCGAGCCGATCTCTACGCGGGCTTCGGTCCTCTCCGGGACCTCGATCTCGTAGTCGATCTCGATCCCCTCGAACACCTCGCCCAGGAAGCTCGGCCCGACCTCGGCGGTGTAACGGACGAGATCGCCCACCCTGATCTCGCGGCCGCGTAGCTCCACGGGCGGGTGCCGCTCTATCAGTTCCGCCAGGCGCTCGGCCCGGGAGCGAGGCACAGCGCGCACGTAGTAAGTCCCCTGTACGACCACCTTTCCCCGAGGACCGCGCCGCACCCCTACATCGCCCGAGCCTGCGGTCACCACGAGCTCCACCGGTTCCTCGACCGAGAACTCCCTCACGAACTCGCCCTTCACTCCCGCCATGGGTCCTCCACCTCCCCGGGCTCGTCCAGGGCGTAGAACCAGCGCTTCCAGGAGCGCCGCCGGTTGTAGCTCCATAGGGCGCGGCGGAGGGGCCAGGTGAGGACGGCGAAGACCATCGAGACGGCAGCCACAGCGAAAGCCAGTGGAACCACCGCGAGGGTGATCGCAAGGACGACGGCCACTACAGGGATCGCGATGGATAGGGCCAGGACCACGGCGAAGATCCCGGCCGCGGTGCCGGCTGCCCCATAAACGCTACCCCACACCGCTTCCATAACCGACCGGATCACCACGTTGGGGATCCAAAAGAGGAACCAAAAAGGAAACAGGGCCAACTTAAGGAAGCGCCTGGCCCTGCGGGACCGCTTTTCCCTGCCGGGTTCTTGCATCAGCCCTTCACCTCCTCGCCCACTTGGGCGTCGGGATGGACGTCCAGGGATTCCTCGTACTCGACGCGCTCGATGCGGCATCCGGGACCGATGGTGACCTTCTTTCCCCGCACCAATTTGGCCTCGGTGCCCTCGAGATACACCTCGTCCCCCTCGATTGCCGAAGCTTGGAGCTTCCCGGGGCGGCGGAAGAAGGGGAGCCCAAGCTCCTCCAGGATGCCGCCCTTATGACGCCGGATCTCGATCGCCTCACCTCCTATTTCCCGCACAAAGCTCGAATCTTCCAGCTTCATTTCCACTCTGTCTGCCGAAAGCAGCCCGTTCACCGTCACCTTTCCCGCCAAGGCCACGATCTCCGCTTCGAGATCCCCCTCGACCTTCAGACCGCCGCTCGTTTTGAAGTAGTGAGCCTTGACGCTTCCCTCCACCTTCAGGGCCCCGGCCACCTTGACCTCCTTCGCGGAGAGGCCGGCTTCCACCTTACAGACGCCGGCCACTTGGAGGACCTCCGCCTCCACCGGCCCCTCGAACCGCCCGTTACCCGAGACCACGATCTCCCGCACCTTGGCCGCGCCCTCGACCTTGCCCGCCCCGGAGATCCGGAGTTCCTCGGCCACGAGATCCCCCTCCACCCGGCCCGAGCCGGAGATCTTCACGGTGTGGTACGCGCCCCCCGCCACCTTGCCGGATCCGGCGATGGAGACGCTCCCCCGGCGCGGGACGTCTCCCCTTCCCTCATCGCAGCATCCCATGCTTCACCTCCCGAGTTCCCGCTTCACCCGTTCCACCAAGCGCTCCAGATCCAACCGGACGAGCACCTTCGACCCCGGGTCCAGCCTCACCGGGTCCTTGCCCAAGACGGCAAAGGATATCCGCAGGGAAATCCCTTCCCGTTCGAAGCTCTTTTCCGCCAGGACGAGAAAGATCCCGGTGGGGGAACGGACGACGTCCTCCGCCTCCCGCAGGAGCTCCACCAGGAGCCGGGCCTGATGTAACTTTGTTTTGTTACGCATGGCCTCGGCTCCGGCGGCCACCGCCACCAGCTCGGCAAAGGTGTAGCCCCCTTCCTTCCAGAGAAATTCCCGCCCCGCACTCCCAATGGAGGGGATGGAAGTGGGATCGTCGTGGACCACCTCCTCCGGCGCGGCCTCGGGGGAGAGGATGCGCACAAGCTCCTCCAGGGAGTGCTCCTCCTTCAGTTTCAGGATCTCCTCGATGCGCCGCAGGATCTTCTCCCGGGGGAAGAAGGTCTCCTGGCCCGTGAAGGTGGAGCGGCGGATGAACCAGGCCTCGGGGATGAGGCCCATCCGCTTCCACCGGTAAAGCTGCCCATAGGATATCCCAGTCAAGCGCAGCACTTCCTTTTTGGAAATAAGGTCCTCGTTCATGTCTTGAGGGCCCATCTCACGATACCCTCGATTTCGGCCGGGGAAAGCCCCTCACGACGTGCCCGCTGTACCAGCCGCATGAGCTTGCGTTTGATCCTCATCGGGCCCGGTGAGGAAGTGGGATGGCGGTGGGCACGCTCCCACACCAGCTCCCTGGCTCGCTGGATCTCCAATCCGGCCCACCAGACCTCGTTTCCCCACACGTCTTCCTCCTTCGCCGGGAGTATAACACTGTGATGTTACGCTGTCAAGGGATCGGGGCATCGGACACCGATTCCTAATTTTGGGACATGGATCAGCGGCGCAGGGCCCGCTCGAAGGGGCTCGGGAAGTAGTCCCTCAGGATAGATCCCCCGATGAATTCCCGCAGGATCGAGATCTGCGGCACCTCCCGACCAAAATAGGGCACCACCCACCGCAGAAGCCCGAGTAACCGTTCGGCCTCGATCCGATGCTTCGGATCCCGGACCTCCAAAAGCAGGCGTTCCGCCCGCGGCCGCAACACCGCCCATTCATACGCCAGGGCCGAGTTGAACATGACATCAGCCCTTCCCTGATACGGGAAGATGAACCTCTTTTCTCCGCGGCGGACGTTTCCCCACAGCCGCAACGTATCTTCGGCGCTGTACCCCCTGAAGGCCGCGTCCCGCACTATCCTGCGGATAAGCCGGGTATCGGTGGTAGGGATGCGATTGAGCTCGTCCAGGTTCAATTGGGTCAGCGCAGAGACGTAAATCTTGAAGGCGTTTTCCCCCGGCTCCCCCGGCAACACCACCGGGTTCAGGCAGTGGATCCCCTCCACCAACAGGATCCCGTCCCGGCCCAGACTTAGTTTCGGTCCGCGCTCCCTCTTCCCGGTAACGAAGTTAAACCGGGGAAGCCGCACTTCCTCTCCCTCAAGGAGCGCTTCCACATGCCGCCGGAAAAGTTCCAGGTCCACCGCTTTAACATCGTCGAAGTCGTCGATGCCCCGCCGCTCCATTTCCTCACGGGGAAAGAAATAGTCATCGAGCGATATGGGATACGGCCGCAGCCCCCGGGAGATAAGCTGGACACAGAGGCGCTTGGTGAAGGTGGTCTTCCCGGATGCCGAGGGACCGGCGATGAGCACGATCCGACGTCGTTCCGGAGGGAGTTCGGCGATCTCCTCTGCGATGCGAACGATCCTCTCTTGATGCAAGGCCTCGGAGACGAGGATGATCTCGCGGATGCGACCGTTGCCAATGGCCTTGTTGATGGATCGCACATCCTGTAGCCCCAAAAGCTCAAGCCATCGGCCGTACTCTTCGAACACCTGCCACAGCGCGGTGTAATCCTCCACAGGGGAAAGCTCGGTGGGACGCTCCCGGCGGGGGAACCGGAGGATAAACCCGCGGTGATACGGGCTCAGGGCGAAGAACCGGAGATACCCCGCCGAAGGGGCCATGGGCCCGAAGAAGTAATCCTGCACCTTGCCCAAACGGTACAAGGGGATCCGGGCTTCGTGTGAGCTGGAAAGGAGAAGCTCCGCCTTGGCCTCCTTTCCCTGCGCCGCAAGCGCACGGGCTGCGTCCGCTGCGGGAAGCATTCTCTTCTCGATGGGAGCGTCGGCCTCGACGAACTCCCGCATCTTGGATTCAATGAGCGAAAGTTCCTCCAGCCCAAAGGGTTCCCGGTCGAGGACCCAGCAGTAATACCCCCCAAAGGGCACGGAATGGTCCACCACAATCCGGGTCCCCGGGAAGAGTTCCTCCACCGCGGCGGCCAAAAGGAGGACCAGGGAGCGGGTGTAGATCCTGATCCCTTCAGAGTCGGTGATGAACACCGGCCTGATCTCGAGGTCCCGCTCCACAGGGGTGGAAAGTTCCAGTAGCTTCCCTTCCGTTATTCCAGCGATGAAGGGGATAGGGGCATCGGGGAAGGCGGCCCGGAGGAAATCCTCCAACTTGGTCCCCACCGGCCCCTCGAAGATGCGGCCGTCGCTCAACCGCACCTGCGCGGTGCTCCGCGGCCTCGAAGGATAGACCTTGGCCATAGGAATTTTCCATTGTACGCCGAACGGTTCCCGGTTCCAGGAGAAGGGATGGCCGGACACATCCGCCTTTCCTCCCGGGATTTGGAACGGCACCGGCTCCTGATCCACGTCCGAATCGAAAAAGGAGGCCGGGAAGATCCCGGCCTCCGCGTGGTTTCCGGGGAACCGGCCAAAAAGCTTTGGATTACGCCAGGAGTTTCTCCTCGTACTCCTTTAGATACCTTGTACTTTTTCGCACGTCGGCAAAGAGGCCCTTTACGCGCTCCACATCCGCGGTGGTTATCTTTCCATGGCCGTTTTCCCGGGCCACTTCGGCCGCGGGCCTTATCATTTGCACGGCGTACCGAAGCGAGCTTTCGGCTCCGATCCTTGTAAGGAGCTCCAGCGCCTCTTCCTCGGCCTCCACCCCCTCCTCGCGCATCCTGATCGTCAGGATCTCTCGGACTTCCTCGGCCTTGTAGGGACGCGTGGTGATGATGAGGAGGCGATCCAGGAGATCCAAGGGAATCCCGTGGGGAGAGGAAATGTCGGTTCCCCGGACCTTGGTCACGCCGCGGTTGCTGGCGAGGATGATCACCGGGGCCAATTCCGACTCCATGGCCCGGTTGAGGAAGGCGAAGGCCTCGATATCCAGCATGGCCACTTCGTCTATGAAGAGGACCCCCGGTATGATCTCGGCGGTTCCCTCTTCCACCCTCTCCTTCACCATTTCATCCACCCGTTGTCTCACCTCGGGATCGATCTCGGCCCGCTCGGGGGCCCCGAAGAAAAGGGAGAGCATCCCACCGCCCCGACGGGCGTTTATCTCGTCTAGATCATTCAGGGTCATGGTGTAGACGAACTCCTTTTCCTTCTCCACGGGGCCGGTGGGGCGGGGGACCGGCTTCTCGGAGGCCGCGGCGATCTCGTACGTCTCGGAAGCCTTTTCGGAACGCCCCACGCGGATCACGCGGCCCGTTTCGGCATCGATCTGGATCACGTCGCCCATGGAGATCCCCTGGTTGATCATGGAGACGGTAATGGAGCTTCCCACGTTGAAGGTGCGCCGATCGTCGGTGGTCTCCAAGGTCAGGCGGGCGGACTCGGGGATCTGTTGGTAGGGGTTATAGGGATGGCGGGCGAGCTTCACATCGAAGGCGGTCACCTCGCCCTCGTAGACCTTGCGGAGCTCGTGGAGCCTGACCCCAATGGCCTTGCGCATGGCCTGCATGAGGACCTCCGTTTTCTTCATCTCCGCGGAGTAGATCTCGGACCCGCTCAAGGAAACGAAGGGGACATCGGCCCCGAGCTCCCGGGCGATGGCGATAGCGATGGCGGTCTTCCCCGTGCCCGGGGGACCGGCCAGGAGGATGGCCCGGCCGGCCATCCGGCCTTCTTTTATCATGCGGACCACGATCCCCGCCGCCTCCCGGGCCTCGGTCTGTCCCACCATCCCGTCGGCCACGGGGCGGGCCCTCAAGCCCTCAAGCCCCAGCCCCTTGATGTGGCTGTGAGCACCGATCCTCTCGAATTTCTCGCCTGAAATGGGCTTTATCTCCGCCGCCATCTTGCACCTCCTTCTGGACAAGGCTCCGTCCGGAAACCCGAAGGGTCGTTGGGATCGTCTAAGTAAGAGCGTTTTTATCGTTAGCCGGGCCTAAGATCTCGGGCTTTCTCGAGCCCTGTTTCACTTTCCCACCAATTATAGAAAAACTTTGCAGAGGCAGCGGTACAAGGTTTTTCGCGCTTCCCTTCCCCACGGTCCAGGGAAGTCCGAGTGACCTTTATCTTCCATCAGCAAAGGGCGCCATTGACCCTTGCGTTTCCTGGCGTAAAGATAGGTTGTGTTTCTGAGAAGGTTCAAGCGGAGAAGATTGCGATCTTCGGAATTTCCCGCTTCCTGGGTATCCACCTTGGAGCGGAATCTCCTCCATTACCGATGGCTTCCGGAAGAAGACCTGCGGGAGCTCTTCGGCCATATCCTCGTCTTCCTCCACGAAAAGAAGTTCTTCGGGGGCGGCGGATTCGAGGTGACGGAAGAGGTGAAGGTGACGGTGGCGGCATATGCCTGTCTCCTTCTTTTGCATCGGGAGACCGACTACTTCCCGCGCATGCGCACCGTGGTGGTTTACCCCACCGAGTACCTGGCCCCCTACACAGAGGAGGACCCCATCGGTGTGGTGGTGGAGGGATATCAGGTCCGGTCCGGCGAAGCGTGGCAGCGGGGCCCGGTGGTGTTATCCTGGGAGGCGGTGCTGCGGGATTCCCGGCGGGCCCGGAGGTGCCGGCACGTGGTGATCCACGAGTTCGCCCACCAGCTGGATTATGAAAGCGGAAGGGCCGAGGGAACGCCGGCCATCGCCGGAAGGGTGCCGGCGGAGGAATGGCGCCGGGTGATGCAAGCGGAATACCGACGCCTGCGCCGGGAAGCCCTCTTGGGGAGGGCCACCCTCCTTGATCGCTACGGGACCACGAGCCCCGCGGAGTTCTTCGCCGTGGCGGTGGAGGCGTTCTTCATGTGTCCCCAGAGGCTCCACCAGCGGCATCCCGACCTCTACAGGTCTTTGGCGACGTTCTTCCGCCAGAACCCTGCCGCGGACTGGCATCATCTGCCCGAGGCGGAGGAGCTGGACTGAAAAAGGAGGGAAAAATGCGGCTTCCTTGGATCTTCGTGGTCTTCCTGCTTTTATGCCTCTCCACGATGGGAGAAGAACTCGTGGAGAGTACGGGGCTTTGGGCCATCGACGGAGACACCATCGTGGTGGAGATAGCCGGCAAACGGGACGAGCTCAGGATCATGGGGATTGACGCGGTGGAGCGACAAGGATGCCTAGGGGAAGAAGCAGTGGAGTTCGTACAGGAATTGATAACGCGCGCCATCTGGCTCGAGCTCGATCCGGAAAAGGGCCTCGAGCGCCGGGACCGGAACGGCAGGCTCCTCGCTCACGTTTTCCTTGCCCCAGTACAGACCCCGGGGTCATTGCTGGCCGCAACCTTGGCCAGGGAAGGCTTCGCCAAGCTCGATGTGCGGGACGTGAAGGACATCTGGGGCGAGGATTATTTCGACATCCGCTATACCCCATGGGTCATTCGCGCGCAGATCCTCGCCGCCCTCGAGAGGCGAGGGTGGTGGGGAGAATGTGATCCATTCTTCGATGCGGACTTAGTGATCGCGGCGATAAAACATTGGGGAAACGATGAAATCGCGTACATCATAAACCGTGGTGCTGAACCCCTGGACCTCGCCGCCGGTTGGGCCCTTACCAGCCACCCTTCACAGACCTTGGATTTCGGCCGCTATACCCGCGAGCTCCTCCTCCCGCCCGGATGGATCCTCCGGGTCCACTCCGGCCCGGTAAACTCCGGTCGCAAAGGGGAGTTCGTTGTGGACCGAGAGGCAGGGGTCATCGATTGGTACTGGACCGGGCGAAAGGTCTGGCGCCGTGAAGGGGATGTGGCACAGCTGACCTTTGGTGAAACCGTGGTGTACGAGTACCGCTACCCCGAGCCTTAAGGCTCAACGCCTCCGACGGTGAAGCGCGACTTCGAGGGAGCGGATGAGCCGAGCTACGGAATCGGTGCGGAGCTCGATGGCATCGTATCGGCAGGCTTCGTGACAGCACATACACCGAATGCAACTCCTCCGATCTATCCGCGCGCGCCCGCCGTCGATCGCGGCGGCCCCTGTGGGGCAGGCGCGCACACAGGCCCCGCAGCCCACGCACCTTTCCGGCACCACCACGGGACGTGCCTGCAGGTGCTGGGTGGCCCAGCGGGTAAGGATCCGGGGGAGGCGCCCCAACACCTCCCCTGCTGCCGGTGGCAACCGGAAATCCTCCACCCGGACCGAGGCGACCTCCTCCCCCACCACCTCGATCTCCGCGGGATCCCCGGTGCCTAAGCCTCGGTCGTGGGCGTGGCGGGTGGTCCAGACCCGCAAGGGATCGAGGCCCACGATGGATTGGGCCACGGCATCCACCGCCACCGCGTCCCCTCCCGCGATGACCAGGCCGATCTCCCGGGGATCCCCGTTGGCGGGCCCAGCGCCCTCCATCCCCACCACCGCGTCCATCACCGTGAGGGCTGGCCGCACCGCCGAGAAGATGTCCACGAGGAGTTGGCAGAACTCCGCGGGCCGGGGATGATCCCCGTGGAAGCGGGTGCGGAGCCCCGCGGGGACGACGCCGTAAAAGTTCTTCACCGCCCCGGTGAATGTGGTGAGGGAGTGGGTCTTGAGCTTGGGGAGGTTCACGATCACGTCGGCTTCGAGAACGGCTCTGGCAATATAAGCCTTATCCAAAACCGCGCCGTTCACCTCGACCTCCGTGAACCCCTTCTCCCGCAGGTTCAGAAGCTCCACCCCCAACCGGGCGCAGATCTCGCGGTAGCCGGAGACCTCGAAGCTTCGGAGGTCGTGCACGTCGTCCCCCACGGTGATGTGGGGGGTGATCTCCCGCAGGAGGGAAAGGACGGCCTCCGCGAAGGCCGGGTGGGTGATGATGGCCCGTTCCGGGGGCGAGGGCGGCGGCAGGAGGTTCACCTTCACGAAGACCTTGGCACCTCGGGGGATGAACTGCTCCAGGCCCCCGAGCAAATCCAGGGCTCGTTCCACCGCATCGCACAGCTCCGGGGACCCGTAACCTCCCGCCCGCACCACCGCCACCCGCGTGTTGGCCATCGTGTACGGGACCGGGGACCTTCACCCTATGAGCTTGCGGGGATCGGTGATCTTCCCGGTGACGGCGGCCGCGGCGGCCACCGCCGGCGAGGCCAGGTACACCTCGGCCTCGGGGGATCCCATCCGCCCCTTGAAGTTGCGGTTGGAGGTGGAAACGCACACCTCCCCGGGGGCCAGCACTCCCTGATGGGCTCCCAAGCACGGCCCGCATCCGGGGTTGAGTACCATGGCCCCGGCCTCCACGAACTTCCCCAAGAGGCCCTCCCTGGCGGCCTGTGTCCACACCTCCCGGGAGGCGGGGATGATCAGCATCCGCACCCCCTCCGCCACGGGACGTCCCCCCATCACCTCCGCCGCCAGCCGCAGGTCCTCCAGCCGGCCGTTGGTGCAGGTACCGAGAAGCACCTGGTCCACCCGCAGCCCCTCCACCTCCGAGATCGGGACCACGTTGTCCACGGTGTGGGGACGGGCCACCTGGGGCGGAAGATCGGTGAGGTCGAACCGGAGGACCTCCTCGTAGGCGGCGTCGGGGTCGGGGTACACGGGCTCGTAATCGGTGACCCCCCGCTCCCGGAGGTAAGAGAAGGTGGTCTCGTCGGGGGCCACATACCCGTTCTTGGCCCCCATCTCCGCGGCCATGTTGCAAAGAACGATCCGGTCGGAGATGGACATCCCCTCCACCAGCGGTCCGGCGAACTCCACCGAACGGTACAGGGCCCCATCGGCCCCGAGTTTGCCGATGAGATAAAGGATCACGTCCTTGGCGGTCACGAGCTCCGGCAGCTTCCCGGAAAGTTCGATCTTGATGGTAGTGGGGACCTTGAGCCAGAGGTTCGAGGTGGCCCACAGGGCCGCCATCTCGGAGCGGCCGATCCCGGCGGAAAACGCCCCCAGGGCCCCGTAGGTGGTGGTGTGGGAGTCCGCCCCGAGGATCAGCCATCCCGGTCGGGCCAAACCCTCCTCCACCACCACCTGGTGGCAGATCCCCCGGCCCACATCGTAGAACCGGATCCCCTGCGTCCTCACGAACTCCCGGATCTCCTTGTGGTTCTCGGCGTACTGCACTTGGGCCGCGGGGACCACGTGGTCCAGGATCACTACGAACCGCTCCGGCTCTTTTACGCGTGCAAGGCCCAGCTTCCCGAAGATCTTCTTGATGGCGGCGGTGTTGTCGTGGGACATCGCAAGATCCGGCGTCGCCTCCACGATCTGTCCCGGGACCACATCGGGGAGGCCAGCCTTGGTCGC
>Ga0209410_1000378_pt1 | contig 20323 bp, 19 predicted proteins | sample Mar14436cmmetaG_FD_184135 | JGI IMG/M metagenome (GOLD analysis project Ga0209410, IMG submission 184135) | Marine hydrothermal vent microbial communities from Guaymas Basin, Gulf of California to study Microbial Dark Matter (Phase II) - Marker... ... | reverse complement strand
GGTTTGGAGCAAGACAGGTTTTAAGAGATGTTTCTTTTGAGGTAGAAAAGGGAGAAATTTTGGGATTTTTAGGCCCAAACGGGGCGGGTAAGACCACCAGCCTGCGTATTTTAACCGGTTATTTCCCTCCTGATAAAGGAACAGTAAAAATCGGTGGCTATAATATTACCCAAAATCCTTTGGCGGTGAAACAAAAGCTGGGGTATTTTCCTGAACATAACCCCCTTTATCCAGAAATGACCGTGGATGGTTATCTGCGCTTTGTGGCTAGAATTAAAGGTGTAAGGAAAAAGGAGGAAACAAAGAGGGTAAATACCGTAGTAGCTGAGTGTGGATTGGAAAATGTGCGTCATCGCCTGATAAAGCGTTTATCCAAGGGATATAAACAACGTGTAGGGCTAGCACAGGCATTGGTCAATGACCCAGAGGTTTTGCTTTTAGACGAACCCACCATCGGTCTTGACCCCAAACAAATTTATGAAATTAGGCAATTGATTAAGGCATTGGCTGGCCAAAAAACAGTAATTTTAAGCACCCATATTTTGCCAGAAGTGAGTATGGTTTGCACAAAAGTGGTAATTATCAAAGATGGTCAAGTAATAGCTAAGGATAACCCTGAAAATTTGACTGCTCAAAAAGGCTATGTAGAAATTTTGGCAAGAGCACCAAAAGAGGAGTTTACTGCATATCTCAAGAATATCCCAGAAGTTAAAGAAGTAGAGGCTAAGATGGAAGATAATTTTATTCGAGCTTACATACATTTTGACCCTCAATATGAAATTAGGCCTAAATTAACTCAGGGGATTGTTCAAAGTGGCTGGGAATTATTAGAACTCCGTCCCCGACGGAAGAGCTTAGAAGAGGTATTTGTTCAACTGGTCACCAAGGAGGCAAGTTAGATGCGCAATATCTGGGTAATCCTTAAAAGAGAATTATATAGTTATTTTGCCTCACCTATTGTTTATACTATTTTGTTTATATTTTTATTGTTAAGTGGCTACTTCTTTTACAGCAATGTGGCTTATTTTAGTCTAATGAGTATCCAAGCAGGTCAGTGGATGGGTGGTGATTTTACTTTGGGAGAATGGGTAATTGAGCCCCTATTAGGTAATATGAGTGTGGTAGTGCTTTTACTTTTACCTCTATTAACTATGCGTCTCTTTGCGGAAGAAAAGCGCCAGGGTAATTTAGAGCTACTTTTAAGCTATCCCGTGCGAGATATAGAACTGGCATTGGGGAAATTTTTGGGATGTATGAGTGTCTATACCTTAATGCTCTTTTTTACCTTGGTTTATCCTTTACTTTTAGCCTGGTTGGGAAGGTCAGACCTGGGGACATTCTTTAGCGGATATTTAGGTCTGTTTCTTATGGGAAGTGCCTTTATCGCCTTTGGGCTTTTTATTTCTACTTTGACCGAAAATCAGGTGGTGGCTGCTGCCTTAACCTTTGGCCTGTTACTATTTTTCTGGATTATTGGCTGGGCGGCCTATATTACTGAACCACCTATTTCCAAGATTTTTGAAAATATTTCTCTTATTACCCACTTTCGCCATTTTACCAAGGGCATTATTGACACTGCAGATATATTTTTTTATCTTAGTTTTATTATCTTTGGTATTTTTCTCACTTTGAATGCCTTAAGAGCACAATACAGAAGGGATTAAATTGAAACGATTCACTTACCCTGTGCAATTAGTATTATATTTAACTATTTTTTTGGGGATTTTGGTAGTATTAACCCTTTTTGCCCAACAGTATCACTTACGTTTTGATTTGACTACTAATAAACGCCACACCCTATCCCCGCAAAGTATAAAGGTATTAAATAAATTGCAGAGTTCAGTAAAGGTTATTGGGTTTTTTACTACTGGCGCTGAAAAAGATAAAGCAAAAGACTTGCTAGAACAGTATGCTTATCATAGTAAGAATTTTGATTGGACTTTTATTGACCCTGAAAGACATCCTTTAGAGGCCAAAAAATATAATATCCATCGGTATAATACTTTAGTAGTGCAAAGCGGTCAAAAAAGAGAACAGATATATGAGATATCTGAAGAAAAATTGACTAACGCTATTGTGAAGGTAACTCGAAAGGGAAAAAAGACCATTTACTTTTTAAAAGGACATGGGGAACATGAAATAGAAGATATTGAGAAAAATGGTTATAGTAAATTAAAAGAAATTTTAAATGAAAAAGGTTATGAGGTAAAGCCCTTATTGCTAGTAAAACAACCCAAGATTCCAGAAGACACTGCCTTGTTGGTTATTGCTGGTCCACAAAAAGCATTATTGTCTGCTGAAATAGAGGCTATAAAAACCTATTTAAATAAGGGAGGAAGTGGATTATTTTTGTTAGAGCCAGAAACAGGTCAGGAATTAGCCAAATTATTAAAAGAAAAAGGGATAGTTTTGGATAATGACATCATTGTGGATAAGATGAGCCGCCTATTTGGAGGAGACTATTTAATTCCAGTAGTAGTCAAGTATAATCAGAATCATTCTGTAACTAAGGGGTTTAATCTGGCCTGCTTTTTCCCTCTGGCCCGTTCTATTAATATAGAAAAAAACCAAGATAAAGGGAAAAGAGTAGAGATACTTGCTTGGACCAGTGAAAATAGTTGGGGAGAAAAGGACTTATCAGGTTTAAAAGCAGGCAAGGCAATTTATGATGAGAAAGATATTGCTGGTCCTATACCTGTAGCAGCTGCCAGCTTTTCAGAAGAGAAAAATGGCTTTAAACTCATTGTAGTAGGTGATAGTGATTTTATAGACAATACTTATTTGCAAGTCTCAGGTAATAAAGATTTAGCCTTAAATATGATCAACTGGCTTACCGAAGAGCAAGATTTAATAACTATTCCCCCAAAAAAGACCCATTCAAAGCCCTTAGTCCTTTCTAGCAATCAGGCTCAAGTTCTCTTTTGGCTACCAGTGATAGGATTACCTCTTTTGGTATTATTAAGTGGGATAGTGATTTATTGGAAGAGACGAAGGTTATGAGCTGGAAAAAAATATTTTTTTATCTCTTTTTTTTGATAATAATATTGGCACTTTATAGCTACCAGCAGGTTAAGACCAGAAAAACTCAACAGATAAAGGAACAGGAAAAGCAAGTTTGTCCTTTTAAAGTAGAAGAAATAAAAAGTTATACCTTAAAAACCGAATATGGTTTATTTCAATTAGAAAGAAAAGGCAAAAAATGGTGGTTAACCAAGCCTGTTAGTGACTGGGCTAATTCTAGCACCTGTTCGCAGGTTTTAGAGACAGTAGTAAATAGCAAGATAGAGAGAAAAATTACCCCTGTTCCTAAAGACATCTCTCCTTATGGATTGGATAGACCCAGGATAGAAATTACTTTGATTTCAGATAAAGAAACATGGGCCCTTAAATTGGGTGGGGATACTCCTGATAGAAGGCGTATTTACGCCTTTACTACTGACAAAAAAGCCATTTATCTTTTCCCAAATTCTTTGCTTTGGAGTTTAAATAAAAGATTGGGGGATTTAAGGGATAAACATATCATAGCGTTTGACCCTGCTAAAGTGACACGTCTATCTTTTCAAGGCAAAGAGATAGACATAATGTTGGAAAAACAAAAAAATCAGTGGTATATAAAAACACCTTTTAATGCTAAGGCAGATAATGACGAAGTGGAAAATTTGCTTTATAAGCTTCAGGCCGAACAAATTAAGACTTTTATAAAAAAAGGTGTTTCCCCTCAATTGAAGATAGAGTTGTGGGAGGATATAAATAAACCCCCTTATTGGCTGAAATTAACCCTACAAAAAGAAGAATTAATCGCCCAAAGTAATTATCATCCCACTTGGTTCACCCTCAGAAAGGGATTATGGAAAGACATTGTAAAAACTCCAGAGTTCTTTAAAGACAGGCACTTTGTTAAATTTGATAAAGAAATGGTGGATAAGGTAGAAATCATTTATGGGAAAAAACAATTACTTGCTCAAAAAAATAAAGAAAAATGGGAAATAAAACCAAAAAACTTAGCTCAAGCCTATGAAATTGAGTTTTTTTTAGAAGATTTACTTAATTTAAAATACCTACCTGAGAAAATTACTCCTTCAGACCTTGCATCATGGCAAGCAAGAGTTAAATTATGGAATAAAAAGGCTCAATTAGTTTTAGATATGAAATGTTATAAACATAAAGAACAAAGCTGGGTGAAATATAAAGATAGATTTTACCTTGTAGGCAATAATTTTTGGGAAAAATTTCCTATTAAAATAAAAGAGGAGTAATTCCATGGCTAGAGTTACAATAGAAGATTGTTTAAAAAAGGTAAATAATCGTTTTGCCATAGTCCATATGGCAGTGAAAAGAGTGTTGCAACTTAGAGAAGGGGCAAGACCTTTAGTTGAATGTGATAATAAAGAAATTGTAGTAGCATTAAGGGAAATTGCCGCAGGCAAGGTAAAACCAAAGACCGAGGAAAATGGCCAAAAATAAACTTCTTACTTGCTTAAAAAAAAGAAATTATCTCAATACCCCTGTTTTTGAGCGAAAAGAATGTGTAAAATATGGAGAGCTATTTCAAAAACAGGGTTTTTTGAGTGATGCCATAGATTTTTTTGCCAAGGCTGAAGCGAAGGAGAAGTTGGAAGAACTTTTGCCTCAAGTGATAACTGAAGGAGATGTATTTTTATTTACCAAAATTTATCAGGCCTTAAAGAGAAAACCGTCTACTTCTGATTGGGAAAAAATTGGAGAAATAGCTTTTAAATTGGGAAAGTGGCAGTTTGCCCTTAAGGCGTTTCAAGCAGCTGAAAATAAAGAAAGGACAAAGGAAATAAAACAGTTATTAGAAAAAGAGGGAATGTTTTTTAGTGGCACATCTGATTTGCCTTTCTTAAAACAAAAGACATCAAAGTTAGGAAAAAGAAAGTAAAAATGAAAAGAGACTATTATGATATTTTAGGTGTTTCTCGTAATGCTACGCAGGAAGAAATAAAGAGTGCCTATCGCAGATTAGCCCTGAAATATCATCCTGACAGGAATCCAGGAGATAAAGAAGCAGAAGAAAAGTTTAAAGAAGCTGCTGAGGCATATGAAGTTCTTAGAGACCCAGAAAAAAGGGCTATTTATGACCAGTATGGTCATGCTGGTTTGGAAGGTTATGGTAGACCCTCAACGCATTTTAGAGATTTTGATGATATTTTTTCTACCTTTAGTGAAATTTTTGATGAATTTTTCGGTTTCGGTCCAAGGCGTAAAGGGTATGTACCAGAAGCAGGGGCAGACTTGAGATATCAGCTAGAACTGAGCTTTGAAGAAGCCATCTCTGGAACAGAAAAGTGGATTGAGATACCTAAAAAGGCCACTTGTCCTTTTTGTGATGGTTCAGGTATTCAACCAGGGTATCAACCTGAAATTTGTCCTTCGTGTCAGGGAAGGGGACAAGTTTATAGAAGTCATGGTTTTTTGAGAATAGCTACCACTTGCCCTCGGTGTCAGGGAGAAGGTTATATCATTACCCATCCTTGTAATAAATGTCAGGGAAAGGGATGGGTGAAAGAAAAAAAGAAAGTCAAGGTAGTAGTCCCTCCAGGGGTAGATACAGGAATGAGCTTACGAATTCAAGGAGAAGGCGAACCAGGACTTCATGGAGGACCACCAGGGAATCTTTATATATTCATTAGAGTTAAACCTCATCCCTTCTTTACTAGAAAAGGAGATGATATTTTCTGTGAAATCCCTATTTCCTTTGTTCAGTCTGCTTTAGGAGATGAAATAGAGGTTCCTACTTTAAAAGGACCACAAAAACTCAAGATTCCACCAGGCACTCAACCTGGTCATACCTTTCGTTTAAAACATCTAGGAGCCCCTCGTTTAGAAAGAGGAGGAAGAGGAGATCAGATTGTAAAAATTATAGTAAAAGTGCCTACAGACCTTACACCACAACAAAGAATGCTTTTAGAAGAGTTTGAAAGGATAGAAAGAGAGAAAAAATCTACTCCTTATAAACGGTTTTGGGAAAAAATGAAGGATTATTTCAGCTCCAAGTTTCAAGGAATATAGTAGTGTCTCTCACTCATTTAGATAAAAAGGGCAGGGTTTGTATGGTAGATGTAAGTCCTAAGCCTGAGACTGTGCGGGAGGCAGTGGCTCGAGGACGGATAACAATGCAACCCCAAACCTTCAATTTAATTATGTCAGGTCAGATGAAAAAAGGAGATGTATTTACCACCGCAAAGATTGCAGGAATTATGGCAGCCAAAAATACCCCTTTCCTCATCCCTATGTGCCATCCCTTAAATATTACCCATGTAGAAATTTCATTCACTCCTTTATCCCAAGAAAATGCCATAGAAATAGAGAGTCAAGTAAAAATTGTGGGTCGCACTGGGGTGGAAATGGAGGCCTTAACCGCAGTAGCAGTAGCTGCTTTAACCATTTACGATATGTGTAAAGCAGTAGATAAAGGTATGCGGATTACAGATATTGGGTTGCTCAAAAAGACAGGTGGAAAAAGCGGAGGGTATGTAAGAGAGTGAAAATCGTTAAACTAGATGCCGCAGGTATTAGAGATTTTAAGGAAAAGTGGAAGAAAAGACAGTTAATTTCTAAAGAAATATTAAAGAAGGTTTTAAATATTATTTTTGACGTGCAAGAAAGGGGTGATGAGGCCTTAAAGGATTATACCCTTCGCTTCGATCAATTAGACTTAAACATTACAGGTATGGAAATCAGTCAAGATGAAGTAGAAAAGGCTTATACAGAAAGTAAAGAATTTATTCCTATTTTAGAGACTGCTGCTCAACGGATTGCCTTTTTCCATAAGCATGGTCTACCTCAAAACTGGTTTTTTACCGACGATTACGGCAATATTTTGGGGCAAAGAATTACTCCTATTGAATACTTAGGTGTATATTGCCCAGGTGGTAAGGCTGCTTACCCTTCCACAGTGTTAATGAATACTATCCCTGCACAGGTAGCAGGCGTTAAAGAGATTATCATGTGTGTGCCTACACCTAAAGGAGAGATTTCCAAATTAGTGCTTGCTGCAGCCAAGATTGCAGGTGTAAATAAAATCTTTCGTTTAGGCGGGGTACAGGCTATAGCCGCCATGGCTTATGGAACAGAAACTATCCCTAAGGTAGATTTTATCTGTGGGCCTGGCAATATATATGTAGCCGCGGCCAAAAAATTAGTTTTTGGTGAAGTAGGTATAGATATGGTTGCTGGCCCTAGTGAAATTGCCATTATTGCTGATGGAATAGTATCTCCTGATAGGGTAGCAGCAGATTTACTCTCACAGGCAGAACACGATGAGATGGCAGGAGTATTTTTAATTACTTCTTCTGAAAACTATGCCCATTCGGTTTTAAAAGAAATAAAAAAACAATTGTCTTCTTTAGCCCGCAAGGCAATTGCCAGTGAGGCCATGGAAAGACAAGGCTATATTTTCATAGTGCCAGATTTAAATACTGCTGCTCAAGTGGTGAATGCCATTGCCCCGGAACATTTGGAATTATTGATCGCTGAGCCCTTTAGTTTTTTAGATAAGGTAAAACATAGTGGCGCCATCTTTCTAGGTCAACATGCTGTAGAGGCATTAGGAGATTATATAGCTGGTCCCAATCATACCTTGCCTACTGGAGGCACGGCTCGTTTTTCTTCAGTATTATCCAGTGAACACTTTTTAAAGCGTTCCAGCATCCTATTTATTTCTCGCGAAGGACTCCTTGCTTTGGGACCAAAGACCATAAAGTTCGCCCAAGCAGAGGGGCTTACTGCTCACGCCATCAGTGTGAAGAAGAGACTAGAGGAAAGTAAAGATTGATGGATGCCCCTTTTTTAGGTTGATTCTCCACTTCAATATTCCCCTCATGTTCATTTACAATTTTATGCACTATAGCCAATCCCAAACCGCTACCCTGAGGTTTGGTAGTAAAAAAAGGTTCAAAAATCCGGTCTTGTATTTCTTTAGGGATACCCCTTCCTGTATCCTGCACCATAATTTTTATCATATTTTGTTCCCTTTCCATGATAACTTTTAGCATTCCTCCATTAGGCATAGCTTCCTTAGCATTAACAAAGAGATTCCAAAAAAGCTGTCTAATTTCCTCTTTATTTCCCCTAATATAAGTCTTTTCCAAAAGAGCAGTGTCAACAGTAATTTTTTTGTCTCCTAAACTCCCTTTAAATAAGGTAATGGTTTCTTTAATTAATTGGGATATGTCCACTTTTTCTCTTTCTCTAGTGGGACGAGCATAACTTAAGTAGTCTGAAATGAGGGCATTAAGCCTTTTTGTTTCTTCAAGTGCCAACTCAATTAATGTTTTGTTTTCTAAAGAAACATCTTCTTTCCGCAACATCTGTAAACACCCACTGATAGAAGTAAGGGGGGTTCTGATATCATGAGCCAGGTGAGAGGCCAATTCATTAAGTAAACTCAACTTCTCTACCCTTTTTAAATGGGTTATGTCCTGAAAAACAATCACCTTTCCAACATATTCACCCATTTCATCTGTGAGAGAAGAAACGCCCAAGCCTAAATAGATAAGTTTACCATTGGGTTTTACAAAGGAAAAACTTTGTCTCTGTCCAGGAGTTATTTCTGCATGAGAAAACAATTTATTGATAGGTTGTTTAATTAAAGATTCACTTTTATAACCAAGAATAAATTCTGCCGCCTTATTTATATATGAAATCCTATCCTCATTATCTAAAGTGATAACACCAGTTTGGATACTTTCTAAAACACATTTGTGTAAGGCTTCAAGAGATCGCAGTTTTTCCCTTGATTTTTCTAAACGTTCCAAAAGAAGGCTAATAAGAAAGGCAATGGCAAAAAAGGCACTAAAATTTATCAAAAGGGTAAAAAGGACATCGCCTCCTACTGGTTCTCCTAAAGTAGGAATAATCTTAAAATATTCTAAATCAATTAGAGTGCCATAAAGAATAAAAGCAGAAGCTGCGGTCAGAAGGGCGCCTCTCTTGCGAAAAAGATGGGCAGCTAAAATGATAATAAAGATATATAGGTCAGAAAAAAAACTATTTGCTCCACCAGTAATGTATACTAGTGTTGTTATCAAAAATAAATCCAGAGCAATAGCTAGTAAAGATAAAAAATGGAACTTCTCTTTTCGCCAAATTACCCAAAAAATACCAGTGGTAAGGTAAACAATACTTAACCACCCCAAAAAATAAACAAAATTTATAGCAGGATAAGGCCATTTTTGTTTTAAATAGAGACTTATACCCAAAATACTAATCAAAGATACAGAAACAAACCGCAAGAGTAGATAAATTTTTAGACTATTTTTGGAAGAAGGAAAAGCGTTCATTCATTATTATCTATTTTATTGAGGCCGTGTTTTTGCAGTTTATATCGAAAACTCCTAAAGCTTAAATTCAACAATTTGGCTGCTTCTTTTTTTACTCCTTTACTCCTTTTCAGTGCCTCTAAAATAAGCCCTTTTTCTATCTGGGCTAGCTTTTTTTCTAAGTCTATGCCTTCTGAAGGCAATTCAGCCTCTTCTTTTAAAAGGTGTTTTTTCTTTTTGAAATCCGAGATAACTAAGCTTTCAGGAAGAATGATATTGCCTGTTTCCAAGGCCACACATCTTTCAATAATATGCTCTAGTTCTCTTACGTTGCCTGGGAAGCCATATTCCATTAAAAATGAGAGGGCGGAGCTAGAAATCTTGGGTACTTCCTTACCCAACTCTTTAGAATACTTCTTTAAGAAATGTTCTACTAACACTGGAATATCTTCCTTTCTTTCCCGGAGTGGAGGAACCCGGATGGGAATGACATTAAGACGATAATATAAATCTTCCCTAAACTGGCCCGCGGTGACCTTTTGTTCTAAATCTTGATTAGTGGCAGAAATTAGGCGAATGTCTACTTCAATTTCTTGAGTACTTCCTAAAGGTTTAAACCTTTTTTCTTCCACTACCCGTAAGAGCCTAACTTGGAGAGTAAGTGAAAGGTCTCCAATTTCATCTAAAAATAGTGTCCCTTTATGTGCACTCTGGAAAAGACCCATTCTATCTGTTGTTGCTCCAGTGAAAGCACCCTTTTTATAACCAAATAACTCGCTTTCTAATAGAGTTTCAGGAATGCCTGCACAGTTCACAGTCACAAAGGGTTTATCACTTCTGGGACTTAAACTATGAATCGCATGAGCAATAATCTCCTTTCCTACTCCACTTTCTCCCATAATCAAGACATTTGCTTTGGTAGATGCTACTTTAGGTAGGATTTCTAAAATCCTTAACATAGCTGGACTACGGGCTACAATGTTCCCATAATGAAAAACTTTTGTTTCAGAAACTGTCTTTTCTCTGGCTAATGCCCTCTCAACCAATTGTTTTAATTCTTCTAGATCAAGTGGTTTGTTAATATAATCAAAAGCTTCTTCCCGCATTGCTTCCACGGCCGTTTCAATAGAAGGATAAGCAGTAATCATAATCACATTTATATTTGATCTTTTCCTTTTGAATTCTTTCAAGAGTTCTATCCCATCAATGTCTGGCATTTTAATGTCCAATAAAACTAGATCAAATGGCTGTTTATCAAATATTTTCAACGCTTCTTGACCTGTAGAGACATAGAAAGGCTCATAACCTTCTCTTTTCAAAAAAGTTTCTAAAAGAAAGCCAATATTTTTTTCGTCATCTACTATAAGAATTTTAGGATTTGATTCCATGCCAGAAACCTATTAATTCTTTCCTTTAAATTACAATAAAATTTGCTTTTTGTCCATATTTTCAAACGTGTTTTCAAAGATTAACATCTAAATTTTGGGGAATGTCCAATTCCTCAGAAAGGTTGACGATTAAATAAATCCCTTATAAAAAGATTTCTCCAATAGAAGGAGGAGGAAATAATGTTTAAAATTGCCCCATCCATTTTAGCTGCTGATTTTGCCAACCTTGCATCAGAAATTAAAGCAGTTGAAGAAGCAGGGGCAGATTGGCTCCATATTGATGTAATGGATGGTCATTTTGTCCCTAATTTAACTATCGGTCCCCCGGTAGTAGCTAGTTTGCGCAAAGTGACAGGTCTCCCTTTAGATGTCCATTTAATGATAGAAAAACCTGATAACTATTTAGAGGCCTTTGCTCAGGCAGGAGCAGATATCTTGACTGTCCATGTAGAAACTTGTCCTCACTTATACCGCACTTTAGAGAGTATTCACAAATTAGGCAAAAAAGCAGGGGTGGCATTAAATCCAGCTACACCTTTAAGTTTTCTAGAACCTATTTTGGAAGAAGTGGACTTAATCTTGATTATGAGTGTAAATCCTGGTTTTGGCGGACAAAAGTTTATTCCCCAGGCCCTAAGCCGCATTCAGACTGTGCGGGAATGGATAAAAAAATATAATCTTAAAGTAGACTTAGAGGTAGATGGAGGAATCAGTGAAAATACATTGTCTGAAGTAGTGAAAGCAGGAGCCAATGTATTTGTTGCTGGCTCAGCTATTTTTAGTAAAAATGATTATAATAAAATCATCCGTCAATTTCGGGAAAAAATAGGCTAAAGGAGAAAATCTATGTCCATCAGCTTAGACAGAATACCAGCAGGCAAAATAGTCCGTATCCTAAGAATTGAAGGAGGATTAAGGTGTAGACAATGTTTGGCAGATTTAGGAGTTCTCCCAGGAGAAACTATAAAAATTATAAGAAGTGCTCCTTTTGCAGGACCTATTCTAGCAGAGGTAAATGGCACAAAATTTATGTTGGGCCGAGGGATGGCTACAAAGGTAATAGTGGAGGACATTGATTGAAAGCTGTATTGGTAGGACAACCTAATTGTGGGAAAAGCACCATATTTAACTACCTAAGTGGCTATAAGGCCATTGTTTCTAACTTTCCTGGCACAACTGTAAAATACACAGCCAGTAAGCTATTTATTAATGGCTATACCTGTGAATGTATTGATTTGCCAGGCACTTATTCCCTTATCTCTATGGATGCAGCTGAAATAGAAGCCCGAAAATATCTATTGAGAGAAACAGTGGATGTGATTATCAATGTGATGGATGCTTCTCTTTTGGGAAGAAGTCTGGAACTTACCCTTGAGTTGTTAGAGTTGGGTAAACCTATGGTTATAGCCTTAAATATGGTTGATGAGGCGGAAAGGAAGGGTATCCAAATTGATATAGAGAAACTATCCCAGATTTTAGGTGTGCCTGTGGTAAAAACCATTGCTTATACAGGTAAAGGATTAGCTGAATTGGTAAGAACAGCCTTGGAAGTTCATAAAAAACAAATAATTGGCCAACCTATTTATTTGAGCAAAGATGTGGAGGAAATAGTAGTAAAACTTACCTCAAAAGTGGATAAAATAGCTAGGACATTGAACCTCCCCCCTCGTTTTTTAGCCCTTAAACTTTTAGAAAAAGACACTGAATTTGAAAAAATTCTTGAAACAACTGCTTTTTCTCTTTTATCCTTTGTTAATAAGACACAAAAACACTTAGAGCAAACACATGGGAGACCTTCTGATGTGGTTATTTCTTCTGAAAGACATGCCCTAGCTATGAACATTTATGAAACAGTAGTGAAAATCCTTCGTTCACCTAAACCCGATATCAGGGATAAAATAGATGATGTCCTTATGCACAAGATATGGGGTTATATATTTTTGGCCTTGATTTTTTATCTTTTTTTTACATTAGTTTTTAAAATTGGTAGTTTTATTGAAGAGCCATTAATAAGTCTCTTTGACCAAAGCCTAACTGAGATACAAAAATACATCCATCGTTCTTCTTTTATTTATGTAATTATTGAAGGGATTATCCAGGGCATCGCTGGTGGGATAGCCATTGTTTTACCTTACCTAACTCCCTTTCTTATTGGTTTGGCTATCTTAGAAGATTCTGGTTATTTACCCAGGGTGGCTTTTCTGCTGGATACTTTTATGCACCGGCTGGGTCTTCACGGAAAATCCGTTATTCCCTTTCTTTTAGGTTATGGTTGTAGTGTTCCTGCAGTGATGTCCACCCGGATTTTAGAATCGGAAAGAGACAGATTTATTACTGCTATTTTGACTACTTTAATCCCTTGCTCTGCTCGCACAGTCATCATCATGGGATTAGTTTTCTATTATCTAGGACCTAATTACGCCTTTGGGATATATATACTCAATCTCCTTGTGGTTGGTCTAGCAGGAAAGGTTTTGACCAGGATGTATCCAGAGGTTACGCCAGGATTGCTTTTAGAAGTGCCTAATTATCATCTTCCATCTTATAAAACTGTATGGATAAAATCATGGTATAGACTTAAAGAATTTATAGTGATAGCGTGGCCTATTTTGATTGTGGGAAGTATTGTTTTGGGAATTTTACAATTTTTTCAATTAGATAAAATAATCAATACCCTGTGTTTACCTATTACTATCCCCTTGGCCTTGCCTCCAGAAGTGGGAACCACTCTTATTTTCGGCATCCTGCGCAAGGAACTATCTTTAATTATGCTTTTACAGGCCCTAGGGACAAAAGACATCCTGACCGTCATGAATAAGGGACAAATTCTTACCTTCACTATATTTGTAGTTTTTTACATTCCCTGTGCAGCTACTATTGCGGCCCTATGGCGGGAGATTGGTGGTAAAAAAACAGGTCTTGCTATAATTTTTAGTGTTATGATTGCCTTTACTGTGGCCATTTTATTTAGGTTTTTGAGTTATATTTTATTTTAGAGGAGAAAAGCATGAAAGTTTATCCTATACTTGTAGGAAATAGACCAAAGGAAACAGATAATTACATTACTATTAATTCTCCTTATGATAACCAAGCTGTGGCTAAAGTATGTGTGGCTGGTGAGAATGAGATAGAAGAGGCCATTGAAAAGGCCCTAAAGGCATTCAGCCTTTTAAAACACTTACCTGTTTATGCCAAGGCAAATGCATTAATGCAAATTAGTCAAGGTGTAAAGGAGAGAACAGAAGAAATAGCCCACATGATGGCTTTGGAGGTAGGAAAACCTATCTCTCTGGCTAGGATAGAAGTAAACCGTTGTATTGAATTATTTCAATATGCCTCAGAAGAGGTAAAACGCTTTGGCGGGGAAGTAATACCTTTAGACTTAGACAAATTGGGAGAAAAACGCTTGGCCATCTATAAACGCTTTCCTATCGGACCCATCTTGGGAATTACACCTTTTAACTTTCCTTTAAATTTAGTGGCCCATAAGGTAGCCCCTGCTCTGGCAGTAGGCAATCCCATAATTATCAAGCCTTCTTCTGCTGCCCCTATCACTGCTTTAATATTGGGTGAAATCATTGCTCAAACTGATTTACCTGAGGGAAGTATCAGTATCTTGCCCTGTTCCACCCAATTGGCAGAAAAGATGGCAAGAGATGACCGTCTGGCCATGCTTACTTTTACAGGCAGTCCGGATGTGGGATGGTATTTGAAAACCATTGCTGGGAAAAAAAGGGTTACCTTGGAATTAGGAGGAAATGCGGCTTTGGTAATCAGTTCTTTGCATCTTAAAGAATTTCTCTTAGAAAGGGCTATCTTTGGCAGTTTTTATCAGGCAGGTCAGGTATGTATCTCGGTCCAGCGTATCCTGGTTAAGGAGAATTTTTATGAAAGTTTTCTTGAGGAGTTTGTGGAAAAAGTAAAGATGATTCACACTGGCAATCCATTAGATGAAAATACACTGGTAGGTCCTCTTATTAACCAAACCGCTGCCCAAAGAGTAGAAAATTGGATAAAGGAGGCCTTAAAAGACGGAGCAAAATTGGTTATAGGAGGGAAAAGAGAGGGTAATGTAATTTATCCCACTGTGCTCACTCACACCCGGCCAGAAATGAAGGTAAATGCTAAAGAGATATTTGGTCCTGTAGTTACAGTTGAACCATATAAAACATTTAATGAGGCCATAGCAATGGTAAACAATTCTGTTTATGGGTTACAAGCAGGTATATTTACAGAAGATTTAAACGAGGTTTTTTCTGCCTATAATCAGTTGGAAGTAGGAGGGGTGATTGTTAATGATGTGCCTACTTATCGCAGTGACCCCATGCCCTATGGAGGAATTAAGGGTTCTGGTATAGGGAAAGAGGGAATTAAATATGCCATGACTGAAATGAGTGAAGGAAAAATTCTAGCTATTAAATATGTCTAAAAAACGCCCTCTTGAACTTGAAGATATTTATGAAGAGTTAAAAAAACGAGGATTGCTGGATCTTTCGGTGGAAATTACAGACATAGAAACCTATAATAAGTTTCAAAGTGAATTTTTTGATAAAGTTAAGGATATTTTCACCAAGCCCTTGCCTTTAGAAATTCAGTCAAATTTAAAGAGGATTGTGAAATTAGCTAGTTTAAAACCAGGAGAGATTATTTTAGATGTGGGAGCAGGGACAGGTGTGCTTATTCCCTATTTTTTGCCTTACAAGCCTAAAAAAATTATTGCCTGTGATTTATCCCCCAAAATGTTGGCTAATTTGAAAACAAATTTTCCTCAAGTAGAGACTTATTTGATGGATGTGAAGGATTTACCCCTTCCAGATAATTCTATTAATGTGGCTTTTTTAAATGCTGTATGGCCAAACATTGGGGATAAACCCGCTGCCCTTAAAACCCTTAAAAAGATATTAAAACCTCATGGCAGAATGATTATTAGCCATCCCGAGGGAAAAGAATTTGTAGATAAATTATCTCAAGCTATGCCCTTCCCTCTTGACCCCTTACCTAATAAAATTAGTTTAAAGAGATTACTTAAAAAATATGGTTTTATCCTTCAGATATATATTGATGAGCCTAAACTTTATTTTGTATTAGCTTATACCGAGGATAATAATTGAAAAAAATATTTAGTGTAGGATTGATTTTATATTTCTTATTTATTTTTTTAACTAAAATAGTTGAGGCAGAGAAGAAAGAAGTGGCTATTATTCCCTTTTTTCTGAATGCCCCGAAGGAATTTAATTATTTAAAAGACGGAATTTATGATATGTTTTTTATTCGCCTGGGGAATGAGAAAGTAGAAGTAATTGCTAAAGAAAAGATACAAAGAGTAATGGTAACACTAAAAATAAATGAAATGCCCACCAAGACCCAAGTATATCAATTGGGAAAAAGGCTCAAGACTGATTATGTGCTTTACGGGAGTATCACCATTACTGACCAAGGAGGTAGTATAGCACTCAGGCTTCTAAATATGGCCCAAAATAAAACATATTCCTTTTCTGATTCATGTGCAAAAGAAGAACTTCTTTTAGAATTAAGTGCTTTAGCTACAAAAATAAATAATAGTATGTTAGAGAGAGAAGCCAACGAAACAATTGCCAAACCATCATTACCTCCTAAAATCAAAGTTTCTCCTTTGCCTTCTACCAAAATCAAGTTAATTAAATGGTACAGCTACCCCCTTTCTTTTGAGGCAAAGGGTTTAACTATAGGGAATATAAATGGGGATGGACACAATGAACTGGTGCTTATTGATGATAATAATATCTGGATTTACCATTATGTCAAAGGCTCCCTTGCTCTTTTAAAGAAAAAAGAGTTTCCTGATAATGTCTTTCTGGTCAATATTGATTCCTGTGATGTAGACCAAGATAGAAAAGAAGAACTATTAATTACTAAGATGATTAAAAATTTGGTTACTTCTGAGGTCTATTCATGGCAAGATGGTAAACTTAAACCTCTAGCTAAAGATATTCCCTGGTGTTTAAAGGTCCAAACTTACCCTGATGAGAAAAAGGTAATTTTAGGACAAAAGGATTTCTATAAAGGAAATCTCTTTCGTTTGATATGGGATGGTGAGGGATTTAATATAGCTGAAAAAATTTATTCCTCACCAAACATTAAGATATATGATTGTGCTCTTACTAATTTGACTGCTGATAATGTTCAAGATTTGTTATGTTTAGATAGGCAGCACTATCTGAGATTGATTTCAAAAAATAAAGAGTGGAAAGGCCATGAATATTATGATGGTTTACTGGTAGCTGATTTGGATAAAATGTCTCCCTTAGAAGTAATTGTTTACAAAAATTACCAAGAGGGGCAAAAAGGTTTTTACCAAGGGCAGTTTAAATTGCTTTCTTGGGACAAAATGGGAATGAAAGTGGTGTGGTCTTCTCCTAAAGTCATAGGATATATTACCGATTGCTGCATAGGTGATTTTGATAACGATGGCCATAAAGAGCTAGTCTTTATGGTAGTAAGAACAACCTTGCCTGTAGGTAAAAAGACTATTGTAATAGCCTATGACCTATCATTTCCCAATACAAAATTGGCTAAAGATGTATTCTAATATATCTTCTGATGTAGTTTCTCCTACGATTTCACCTAAAATATCTAAGGCTTCTTTGACTTCAACGCTAATAAATACCGCAGGAAGCCCATTTACCATAGCCTCTTTTATCCTATTAATCGCCTCTATTGCCCTTTCTAACACTTGTTTGTGGCGTAAGGTAGGAATAAAACTAGGCATGCTTACATCCTTTCCTAAAAGATGGTGATAAATAGTTTTTTCTAATTTTTCTATTCCTTGCCCATAAAGAGCAGAGATGTGAACTATAGGTAAATCTTTGAATTCCTTCTTCAAAACTTTTTCATCTATTTTAGGTGTTAAGTCGGATTTATTTAACACCAAAATTATATCTTTTTCTTTTATTTTTTCATAAATTTCTTTATCTTCTTTACCTAAAGGGCGGCTTACATCAATTACTAAAAGCACAATATCTGCCTCAGCTATCTTCTCCCATGCCCGTTCCACACCAATGGCTTCAATAGCATGTTTAGTCTTACGTAAACCGGCTGTGTCTGCTACTCTGATAGGCATGCCGTTGATATTTAACACCTCTTCTATAATGTCACGAGTAGTTCCAGGTATAGAGGTAACAATGGCTTTATCTTCTTTCAAAAGGCAGTTTAATAAAGAAGATTTTCCTACATTAGGCTTACCTACAATAGCCATAATTGCCCCTTCTCTTAAGACCCTGGCTTTAGAATAGGCTTGTAATAACCCCTTAATAGGTTTTAATACCTGGTTTTCAATTCGTGGAAGCCATGCATCAAGGGGCGCAATTTCTACCTCTTCTTCAGGGAAATCAATGGCCACTTCTAAGTGAGCCTTAAATTCTCTTAAACAGTCTCTTATCCTCTTAATTTCCTGCCCTAAATAACCCTGAAGCTGGCGGGTAGCAAACTGAAGTTCCCTTTCAGTGCGTGCTTGGATTATATTCAAAACTGCTTCTGCCTGAGATAAATCTAATCTTCCATGGAGAAAGGCCCTTTTAGTAAATTCACCTGGCTCAGCTAATCTAGCTCCCAATTTTAAGCTTAATTCAAGCACCTGTTTTAGAACCAATGGACTTCCATGACAGTGAATTTCTAAGACATCTTCACAAGTATAACTATGGGGGGCACGCATAAGCACCACCATAACTTCATCTATTATCTCTTCATTTTCAGGATGAATAATGTGACCATAATAAAAATGGTGGGATTTCAAATGAGAAATGGGTTTTTTAGGCCGAAATATCCTTCTGGCAATTTCTTCTACCAAAGGCCCACTTATTCTTACAATACCTATTCCACCTATGCCAGGAGGGGTAGCAATGGCTGCAATAGTATCTTCTGAATATGGCATAAATCCCAAAATAATATATAATATTTATTAATGGATATAGCAGAAAAAATTGAGAAGTTAAAGAGAATATATGAAGAATTTGAAGAAAAGGTAAGGGAATTTAAAAAAGAAGCTGTTTGCCAAAAAGGATGTGCTGATTGTTGTAAGCAAATGGCTACCATTGATTGTACTACATTAGAAGCATTTGTTATATATAATAAAATCAATGCCTTTGCTGATCCCCTTAAAAGTCAAACAAAAAAGAAATTAAAGAAGGAAATTCACAAAAGGACAACAAAAAGCCATACCACTTGTCCTTTTCTCACTAAAGAAGATAGCTGTCTTATTTATGAAGCACGTCCATTTAGTTGTCGCTGGGTTTATTCTTTGAAAAAATGCAATGGCAAATCGCCCACCATCCATCGTGTGGTATTTGAAGAAGCGAAAAGCACTATAAGAAAGATACAACAACTTGATAATACTGGTTATTCAGGACATATTACTTTCATACTTCAATTATTTGAGAAAGAAAGTTTTACAGAAATTTATTTAACAGGAGGCTTTAACCCTCAAAAATTGCAAAAGATTCTTTCTCTCTATCACATTTTGCCCAATCTCAAAAAGGTATAATTTTTACCAGGGCTACGCCAAAGTCAGGCCATAAGTAATTTAACAAAAAGAACAAACGTTTAAATATGGTCTAAAAAATCCAAAGGCCAAATGGGCTTGATTTGACATTTGAGCTTTGTCATTTGTCATTTTAAGATTTAATGTCCATCATTTGGATCTCCGTTAAAATTACTTTGACGAAGTCCTAAAGTTTTACCCCTTTAACTATCCAACTCATTTATTTGTGATCTAAAAGTCCGTTCTATCATCTGCTCAATTCGTCTGTAGTAACAGTTTGAATCAAGACTTTTTTAGACACAGATTTTGGGCTAGGTGGCGATTCTAATATCCATCCTTTAACCTGATGCAGATAGACCTGGCGTTTAATGCCATCTCCGGTAGTATAAAAAATACGAATGCCATTTACCCGCATCTCATCATCAATCACAATATCAATTCTTTCTAAGAAGCGAATGTTGCCAGGTCCAAAATCTGTCATTACATACTTACTCTGTTCAGACACGGCAAATTTAGGTATCCAGAAATGAGCCCCATACAACTTTTGATGAGTCTGATTTACCACCTTTGCTTCAACTGCCAAAGATCCAAAAAGGAAGAGCAAAACAGATAAAACCACCGTTTTTTTCATCTTTACCTCCTGTCTCAAAATAAACATTTTATACAAATGTAGCCTAAAATAACCAGGGTAGCAAAACCTGTAGCTAACCAATTTAAATATCTTTCCATAATTTTTTGCACCTGTTGTCCCCAAATATAAAAAACTCCTCCAACTAAAAAGAACCGTAGGCCCCTGGCTACCAAAGAAACAAGGACAAAAGAAAGGAAATTTATCTTAAAGGCACCTGCACTAATGGTAAAAAGTTTATAAGGTAAAGGAGTAAAACCACCAAGACCAATAGCCCATACATCATAATTCCGATAAAGATGTTGGACCTGGAAGTATTTATGACTTAAGCCATAAAGATGAATAATTTTCTCACCGATGGCAGCCATAAACTGCCAACCAATAAAATATCCTAATATGCCGCCTAAAACAGAGCCAAGGGTAGAAAGACCAGCATAAAAAAAACTTTTTTTAGGTTGACTTACACCCATAGTGATAAGTAATACATCAGGAGGAATGGGGAAAAAGG
>Ga0209410_1000377_pt1 | contig 20409 bp, 16 predicted proteins | sample Mar14436cmmetaG_FD_184135 | JGI IMG/M metagenome (GOLD analysis project Ga0209410, IMG submission 184135) | Marine hydrothermal vent microbial communities from Guaymas Basin, Gulf of California to study Microbial Dark Matter (Phase II) - Marker... ... | reverse complement strand
GTATTTTTTTGAGCAAGCCATAAACATTCGTTTGACGTTCCACCATCGCCATCCCTCTCCATCTGAAATAACCCAAGAAGAGAAGGTCCGCCCCAAGTTCTTTTAGGATCGTGTTAATATCGTCGATGCTTCTCATCTTGTCTATGACAACTCCATATAAGATGGCCACTTTAACATCTGATAACTTCATCGTCTCCGCCCTTTTATTTAAAGACTCCCTTGACGGATTGAAGTATATCCAGAGGAGCCCTAGAGCCAAAATGGAAATTACAATTGCAACCAATAAAATTTTTTGATTAATCTTCCTCATTTCTATTCTCCGACTTGAGATTATTTCAAATATATTTAGGGTTATAGAATTACATAGACAATAAGCCTAAATAATTTTTGATTTAGAGATTTCTGATGGCGAGCGGAAGCTCCTTGTCTTTTATCACCTCCGAAGCCAGTATAAGAGCAGACCTCATACGGTACGAAAGAGATAAAAGAATATCTTAAGAGGAGAAGGATAAAGATGGAGAAGGGTCGAAAACATGGGAATGAAGCAAAACGAAGTGTGGAAGGTAATAAGACCCGAAAAGAGGAGCCTATAGGCGCATGAAGAACATCACCGAGAAGTTCTTTATGAATATCAGTTTTTATGATGATGAAAATGCCAGGAAAGCCCATCATCATCTACGTCATTAATATCCATGTTTATCCGCCTCTTTAATACTCTCTAAATATGCATCTTCATAGAGCTTTCCGACTCTGTCAATAGAGAATCTCTCGACTGCCTTCCTTCTTGCTTGCTCAGACATAACCAACCAGTCGTTCGGGGATGACAAGATCCGTTTTATTGCTTCTCCCAGCTCTATTGGATCTCCCGGATTAACTAAGATCCCTTCAATGCCGCATTTTATTATTTCTGGTATGCCCCCTACTCTAGTGGCTACCACGGGAGTTCCCGAGGACAAAGCCTCTAGTAGCACGACGCCAAAGCTCTCGCCTGCGAGGCTTGGAAGAACGAATACTTTGGCCATCGCGTATATTTGAGGTTTATCTACCTCTTTAACTGCGCCCATAAACGTGATATCTTCAATGTTGGAGGCTATTATCTTGAGAAAAGGCTCCATATATCCCTTGCCAGCTATAATGAGACGGGCTCTTATCCCGCATCTCCTAAGATGCTTCATGGCCCTTATGAGTATGTGAACCCCCTTTCTATGCACAAGCCTGCCCAAGTAAAGGATTGCATCCTCTCTAAAGTTAAATGGCACATACGGCTTAAATTCGTCCGTATCCACGGCGTTCGGTATAACCTTTACTTCGCCCTTCAGGCCGAGGAATCTCCTTATAAAATCAGCTGCGGAGTAACTTACGGCGGTAACAAGCGTTGGTTTAAGTAACCATCTATGCGGGGTTATATAGGAAATCCTCATCCAATGATTTATATCATTAGTTGGAGGTAAAGAATGATTCGTAAGGACGCATGGTATTTTAAGTTTTGTTGAGGCTCTAACGGCAATTAATGAGAGAGGAGTAAAAGAGTGATGCACATGCACGACATCAGGTTTTATCCTTTTAATAGCACATTTTACCTCTTGAATGGAAGGAGGAACTATATGATAATCGAGGGGTAATACAGCCTTTATTTTTATGGCATTCTGACATTTGCATTCCCCTTCCTTGAATAACACGCATACTTCATGTCCCCTGCTAATAAGCCATTTCGAGAGTAGCTTGACTTGTGATGCTACACCCCCATATATGCTTGGTGACCACTCTGTGACCATAAGTATCCTCAAAGCGACCACCACGACGAGAGCGTTACTGAGACTACGAATAGGCAATCTATGAAACGTTCCCAACCAAACTTGTATCCCAAAAAGAATGAGACAAGGAAAGTTATGGAAGTCAAAGGAATAGCGCATGATAGAAGATGAGCAGTCGAGAACGCAGTCAAAAACGACCCAGCAAGTAATAAGGTAAGCCTTGAAGCCTCTGGATGAGCCACTGCCGTCGTATGATCTCCAGCGGCCATATCATATATGCGATCCTCACGCAAATTCCTTAGTTGTAAGAAGATTGAGTATAATGAGAGAAGTATGGGCTTAGCCCAGCTGAGTAGATGGATCTCTCCTCCCCCTATGAAATATCCATAGAGATATAGTAACCCTCCAAAGAAGAGCGCATGCGAAACCACGTCAAAAAATGACCTGCTTTTCAACCTAATTGGAGGGACGCTATAGGCTATTGCCAGGCATGACATAAATATATAAAGCATAAACATACTAAGATCGAGCACATACAAGCAGAGAATAGCCAATATATGATTTGCTAACAAAATTATTACATGTTTTCTGTCACATCTACGTGAGCATAGAAGATTATTTTTTGAGGGGTTCGATGAGTCAGAATCCGCATCAAACAGGTCATTCACTGCAAATGCCATTGCCAGATAGGATGCTATTGTATACGCGAATAGAAGATTGAAAGTTAATGATTTAGCTCCATCAATGTAACCGATTGTAGCCATCCAGAGGTACGCCTTCCATCCCATAGGTCTTGACAATCCGATGATGCACTTCAAGGAGTTTTTCATTTGTCGCTCATTCCTATAATATGAAGAAGAAATTGATTTATAATTTTCTAAAAATTCATAATTTATTGAAAAATATTTTTAGGGTGTTTTATGACGTTGACTTTTGCCGCAAAATGAATGAATTATTATATTTAACCATGAAAAATTACTTTAAGGTGATGAGATGAGCGTTGAATCGTGCATTTCCGAAGATTTCATTTCGATGATTTCAAAATTAACCTCTAAGCTTGGCTTAGGCGAGGCTGTAGGGAAGATTTTCACTTCTCTGCTACTTTATGGAGGATATCTAACGCAGGATGAACTTACCCGGTTAACCGGTTATAGCACAGGCCTCATTAGCAGTAGCCTCTCATTTCTTGAGACCATCGGCTTAGTCACTCATAAGAAGAAAGGAAGAAAAAAGCTGTATAAGGCTGTAAGATCAATTTTAGATGTACTTGAACGCTTCTTTCAAGAGATAGTTGAGCGGCAATTATCTTCCACAATAAATTATCTTAGGAAGAATATTTCTTGCTTCAGCGAAGAACGTAGAAAGAATATGGAGAAACTACTTCTAGAATGCGAAAAAGCCAGATTACTCTTAGAATTGGATATAAAGTGCCTTAGACAGATGAAGACTCTTCCGCTTAAAGACTTTGCGGAAAAGATCGGATTTGGAGGCATTAAAGATATTTCAATTTAGTATGACGGAAGATGCGGGATCCTTAAGCCATAAAAGTTCCTTAGAGGATAAGATTACTTCATCTTCATCGATTATTAGCCAAAAATTCTTTAAGCAGAGGAGTATTGACTTTGTAGGGACTCTCTCATTTGGATGGTGAGTTGATGAAGATTCCATTCCATTTGGAGTGCATAGGCTGCGGATCAAGGTATAATCCCGATCAGATGATTTACACCTGCAAGAGATGTGGAGACCTATTATCAGTTGAATATGACCTCTCAGAAATTCCCAGAGATATTGAGGATACATGGAGAAAGAGGTCTCTATCCGTTTGGCGGTATAGAGAGCTCCTTCCCATAAACGCGTTTGATCTTCCAGTGAGCCTAGGTGAAGGCGGAACTTCACTTAATAGATGCATAAGACTCTCCGATAAAATTGGATTGAAGAATCTCTACGTTAAGAATGAGGGTGAAAATCCGACTGGATCATTTAAGGATAGAGGCATGACCGTAGGGGTTACTAAGGCCCTGGAGCTTGGAATGATTAGGGTTGCATGCGCCTCGACTGGAAATACATCGGCCTCCCTTGCCGCGTATGCTGCAAGGGCTGGAATAGAATGTATAGTTCTGATTCCATCAGGTAAGATAGCATTCGGAAAATTGACTCAAGCCATAATCCATGGGGCTAAGGTAATACAGGTCAAGGGAAATTTCGATGAGGCTCTGAGGATAGTCAGAAGGATATGCCAAACTCATAGGATATATCTGCTCAATTCGGTTAATCCTTTCCGTCTGGAGGGGCAGAAGACAGCAGCCTTCGAGATACGCGACCAACTATGCGGGAAGGTTCCAGATAAGATCGTGATTCCCGTGGGGAACGCGGGGAACATCAGCGCCTACTGGAAGGGTTTCATGGAGCTTCACAAGATCGGCTTAATCAATGATCTTCCACAGATGATTGGCATACAAGCTGAAGGAGCGGCGCCAATTGTGAATTCCCTCAAAAAGGGAATGGATTTCATTGAGTTTGTTGAAAATCCCGAGACCGTTGCAACCGCCATTAGAATAGGCTCTCCTGTTAATTGGAAGAAGGCGGTTAGAGCCATTAAGGAATCCGATGGAACTGTGGAGAAGGTTTCTGATAGGGAGATACTTGAGGCTCAGAGGCTTCTAGCACAACTTGAGGGAATATTTGTTGAGCCTGCAAGTGCAGCTTCGATAGCAGGATTGATAAGGCTAGTCAATGAAGGCTTGATAGATAAGGATGAAACTGTCGTTTGCATACTCACTGGGCATGGGCTTAAAGATCCAGATATAGTTGTAAAACAGTTTGCAAGGCCTATTGAGGTTGAGGCGACTGAAGAAGCAGTCATAGACGCGATCATGAGTAAAGAGAAAACATCCGTAAGTGTGCACTACTCGATGTAGATCGCTGGCCTATAGGGCTTTGCCGCTCCAGCCCTATTCTTTGGATCATATCTTTCTGGATCATCCTCGCTGAATATGAGAACCTCAGCCTTAAATTCTCTCTCAATGAAACTTCTCGCTTCATTTAATATCTTAAGCTCATTCATCTCTCCTGCCTCAAGCCTCCGACGCCTCTTTTCATCTGGCAGGGTATTCACTTCTTGCAGGTTCTTCCCGACGTACGCGGATATCTTCTTCGCTAAACGTCTAAGCTCAGGATCTCCCATTAGACTCTTCATCACTGAGCCCATATCAGCCTTTCCCGAGGTGGATGTCCGAAGCATCTCCAAGTACGCTCTCCATTTCCAATCTGAAGATACATAATAGCATATCTTCCTAGGCGTTATTTTCGTGACCTCAATGATGTTTGCAGTATCATCTATGAGCTGTCTGATCATATCTTCAGCCTCTTCAGCCTTCACGTTAACCTTTGACTCATCAGGTAAGGGCCAATCGACAGTGGATACGAAGCCTTCTCTTCCAATCATGTGCCAGAGCTCCTCGCATATGTAGGGAATGAAAGGAGCCAGAAGCCTGATCCAAACATCAACAACCTTTAATAGTATCTTCGGATTTGGATTCTCAGTCCTTCTCAGATACCACCGAATATCATTCCAGATTTCAAAAAGAGCCATCTCAGCGGCTGTTCTCGTCTTCAAGTTTTCTATAGCATCCGTCACGGCTCTTATTCTTCTCTGAAGAACGGAGATCAACCAGCTATCGATGTTTTTAACCTCTGATTGGCCTTTCAGGCTGATTATCTCACTAATGAATCTATAGAGTGCTCTAAGCCTTGAGTCTATACTTTTGGCATTCTCATCACGCCAGTCCGGATCGTTCATGTCCTCAGCTCCAAGTAGAAGAGTCAACCTTGTAACGTCAGCCCCGAACTTTTCAACTGCATCGCTGAGCTTGAGGAAGTTCCCCTTAGACTTAGACATCTTCTTCCCTTCGATTGAGAGCATACCGTTAACTCCTATTGCTTTCGGCCATAGTTCCGGCGGAAAGAGAGCTGTATGCTGGAAGATGAAGAATGAAAGATGGTTTGGAACTAGCTCCTTCGCTGAGACCCTCAAATCAACCGGATACCAATACGTGAATTCCTCTCTCATCCCTCTTAATACATCAACATCTATTCCAGACCTATCGGCGAGACTCTCTGGATCTCCCAAGCCGAAGAATATGTAATCAAAGACCTCATTCGTTAATTGTTCAGCCCTAATATTATACCGCCTAATATGCTTCACTATCGTATAGAACGCCATGTATATCGTCGAGTCGCTCAGAGTCTCAACGATCCAGTCTGGACTCCATGGGAGGGGTGTTCCAAGCCCAGTTCTCCGAGCGCATGCCCAATCTCTAAGCCAATCTATCTTCTCATGGAAGTATACGCGGGCTGACTCAGGAAATATCTTGGCCCTATCTATAGCTTCATGTGCAAGCTCCTTCCATTCCGGATCGGAATACTTAAGGAACCATTGATCCGAGAGAACCTTAACTATGCATCTCGTCATGCATCTGCATACAACCTTTTCAGGCAGATCATACATCGAATCTGCTATTCCATCCCTCTTAAAGTCCTCTATTAACTCGGCCTTTACCTCCCTTACGGTTCTACCAGCATACTTGCCAGTTATGGGCTTTAAGACTCCAGTATGAAATTCCTTCTTATATATGATTGATGTTGCCTCATCAACCTTCGGATCAAACTGATCCTTAATCTTCATCTTCTCGACTATCTCTATGGCCGGATACTCGCCGAATCCCTCAACTTCAATAAGCGATATGGGCTTTATCTCCTTCACAACTTTCGGATCTATACCAAACTTCCTTAGGAGGTCGGGTTTCTCCATCAGATCCCTAATTGCTATCCAATCCGCCGGAGCATGCGCTGGAACACTATATACTACTCCAGTCGCCGAGTTTGGATCAACGAACCACCCTGGAAGTATAGGAAGTCTTCTCTTGCTTATTGGATCTATAAAGTATTTCCCTATCAGCTCAGCACCCTTAAACTCTCTTAGAATCTCGACTTTTCTGAGCTGCTCTGAGAGCTTATAGGCTGCCTCTTTACTGATTATCCATTTCTCGCCGTCAACGAGAGCCTCAACGTATGTCGCATCTGGATTTATGAACATATTTGTGACTCCATATATTGTTTCAGGCCTGAAAGTTGCAGCGGGCAGATAGGCATCTTCAAATTGAAACTTTAAGAGTGTATATTCCTCTGCTGATACTCCCTCGCCTTCTAGGCGATCATGATCTCCAGTTGGGCTTTTACAGTGCGGGCACCAAACAACCGGATGTGTTCCCTTAACGACGTAACCCTTCTTCTTTAGCGTTTCATATTGCCACTCGATGAATCGACTGTATGTAGGCTCAAGGGATGTCGTGTGGAATTCCCTTCTCCAATCGACTGAGAAACCGATTCTCTTAACGGTCTCTCTGCCCTCAGCCGTATAGTATTCAGCCATATAAACTGGATCTGCAAATTTGCTCAATTCCTGCTCGGGGACACCGTCGATCTCCCTCAGCATCCTGATCATGTCCTTGTCTCCTCTTTTAACTCGTAATGCCGCGCCTACTATTGGCTCTCCAGTCCAGTGCCAAGCCCATGGGAAGAGCGTATTGAAGCCTCTCATCCTCTTATAACGTGCGTAAACATCAACTCTGCAGGCTGTGAATCCATGTCCTAAATGTAGCGGCCCATTCATGTATGGATACGGAAACGTAACAAAGCATTTTTTACGTTTAGGATCGGGATCAGCCTCGAATATTCTAGCTTCCTCCCATCTTCTCCTCCACTTCTCTTCGATCTCTCTCCATTCAAACGACAAATTTTATCCCCTCCAATCTCTTCCGAATTACATCCTTAACTCTCCTTAAGGCCTCATCCGCCATCTCAACCCTTACACCGCCGGCCTGAGCAAAATTCACCTTTCCACTCCCCCCTCCTCCGAGTATAGAGCCGGCCTCCCTCGCGATCTCCCTCGCATCAACCCCGGATTTTAGAGCTTCATCTCCAACATTAACTATGAGCCGTGCACTTTTATCTACATGTAATAGGGATGCAACGGCTCTCTTATCATGCCTTACTATCTCAGATGATACTTTTATCAGCAGATCTAGATCGGCCTCATCTGCATTTACTATTTTCGATACAATCTTGACTCCGGCAACCTCCTCGGCCTTAGAAAGGTAATCTTCAGCCAAAAACCTCGCTAGGTTAGAGGTTAATCTTTCTCTGTCTTTTCTGAGCGATCTCCATTCAGACACCACATTCTTCACTGTCCTCTCGACCTTCTCCGCCGGAACTTCAAGCAAACCTGCAATTCTAAATATTTTTTCTTCAATCTCGTGAATGGCCTTCACTGCTGGAGTTCCAGCAGAGAATATTAATCTTTCAACCCCATCTTGGACTCTTTCGGTTCTGATTATCTTTATTAATCCGACCTCGCCCGTAGATGTACAGTGTGTTCCTCCACAGGCCTCTACATCCCAATCTTCGATCTTAACTATCCTAACTTCCCTGCCGGGGACAACTCCTCCCTGATATATTCTAAAACCATATTTTCGCTCAGCGTCCTCTCTAAGCATCCATGAAGTCTCAATTTTAAGGTTTCTCATCACTACTTGATTTGCAAGATCCTCTATCTTCCTCAATTCATCGATGGTAATTCTTTTCGGATGCGATATGTCAAGTCTGCTTCTTTCAACTCCCTTCTGAGCGCCAGCTTGCCATACATGCTCACCCAGCACCCTCCTAGCCGCACCGATTAGTATGTGAGTTGCGGTATGACTTCTCATCAGGCTGATCCTTCTGTCCCACTCGATCTTACCGATAACTTCATCTCCCTCCTTTGGAGCAGGTCCCTCAATAAAGTGTATTATTACTCCGCCTGCCTTCTGAACATCAGTCACCATGGCCTCTTTCCCATCGAAAAGGAGGTAACCCCTATCGGATGGTTGACCTCCACCCTCAGGATAAAAGGCCGTCTTGTCGAGTATAACCCGATTTCCTGAAACCCTAAGAACTTTAGCCCTAAATTCCTTCAGGTACACATCTTCATAATATAGCTTTTTGGTTTCGGGGAGATCGGAGAATTCGCCTTTAACGTCTGAAATTCCCTCCGTTAATACTGATCTCTCGGCTTCTGGAGCAGCCATATGTCTCTCCGCGACATAACTATAGAAGTTCTCGGGTACGCTTATCTCTACACCCTCAGATCTAGCCATTTCACTGACAAATTCCGGAGTTAAACCATGAGAGTCATATAGTTCGATGAGGTCGTTGAGTGAAAGTTTTCCCCGTCCATGCCTTATCATTCTCTTAATTATGCCCTTTCCACGATCAAGTGTGTGATCATACTTTTCCTTCTCAACTGAGAGGAGCTCCAGAATCTCATCTCTCATATCTTTAAGGTGAGGAAAATCTCTAGACCACATCTCTATCTGATCTTCAACTATATCAAATAGCCTATATTCAATCGAGAGACCTCTGAGAAGTCTAAGCGTCCTTCTAATGAGCAGTCTTGTCAAATATCCCTCACGCACGTTTGACGGAACAACTCCCTCAGCTAAGAGGAAAGTCAAGCATTTCGTATGATCAGCAACGGCATAAACATTAACGATTGGATCTATGAGCCTACTTAACTCATCTGGGCTTACTCCAACTCTCTCGGCGACCTTCCTCCAATTCTCAGCCCTACTTGACGTCTTAGATATTGATATTAAACCTGAAACTTTAGAGACTTCCATAAGAAATCTTCTATCCGGCATCTCAACTCCTGCCATACTCCGAATCTTATCGAGCAATTCTCCGTAGATCGCTTCGAACCCGCTTACACATCCCTGCGAGAGCCAAGTGAATCTTTCAATGCCGTATCCGGTATCAACGGTTCTTATTGGGAGCTCTATGAACTCGCCATTTACAACCTTATACTTCATGAAAACTAAAGTTGCTACTTCCAATCCTCGAATTACACTTTCCAGGTCTGGACCGGCGTTTCCGCCGCCGATCCATACGCCCTCTTTGTATATTACTTCCTCATCCCTCACTCCCAAGATCTTAGTTACAAATTCATGGTGGTATCTTACCGTCTGATCTTTCCAGTAGATCTGTCTATCCGGATGATTAAATGCATGATGCCCGCCCATTTCAAATATTGTTAGATGCCGACCGAATGTTGACCCTACGCTTTCTATGTCTGGGAATCTCACGCATGGCTGAACTATAACCAGCGGATTTGCGGGCGGCGGAATCATACCCTCAGTCACGTAGGGCTGAAAATCTATTATGCTCGCATTAGTGAAGTATAAATCATCCCTCCACCTCGCAACTACTGGATATGGCTGAATGCGTGTATGCCCTTTCATCTCGAAGAATGAAAGGAACTCCTCTCTCATCTCCCTCAGATTATAAGACTTACGAATTGGAGGATCGCCTATAAAAGTGTAATCTGAACAGCCATGAGTCGTGGATTCGCCGCAGAACTTCTGATCATGATTTAACGTCCAAAAGTATTCTCCACATTTTGGACAGAACTTCCTAACATATCCATACTCATCAAAGAATGGTAAATGATATTCCTCTTCAGAGAATCTCATTGGATCTCCCGCCGAACAGAAACAATTATGAATTTAAGACTTAAATAAGTGTCGAAGGGATGAATTAACCTTCGCTATTAACAAATGAGACAAAGCCGCACTTTAAATATGTAATCGTTGCCTAACCGAAGAGAGCTCCTAGACCCTCCAGAGCCTCCTCCTCTTTCTTCTCTTCCTCTTCAGGCTTTTCCTCTTCCTTCGGCTTCTCCTCAGCTGCTGGAGCTGACTCCGTTGGCGCTGCTGCCGGAGCCGCTGCTACGACGGTTGGAGCTGACTTGATAGCCTCATCGATGTCAACTTCGGATAATGCTGCTACTAGAGCCTTCACCCTCGCCGGATCGATCTGTATGCCAGCGGCTTCAAGAACCTTAGTTATGTTATCCTCATCTATTGGCTTGCCAGCCTTATGCAATAGCATAGCAGCATAGATATACTCCATCAAGCTCACCCTCTACAATCTTTCCACTAACCTTTCAAAGAAAAGAAATCTTATACTTAAATCTGTCGGAAAAGTCATTGGATTATGAGCCGCGCCGTCCTACAGGATGGTAGCATACAGCCTTCATGCCGAATATGGATCTTCACTTATACAGTATGCAAAGCCTTTTTTGACACTTATCATTCTGTTTACATGAGGAAACATGATTTTCCCCGTTGAGAATAAATGTTCATTATGTGGAGCTGAATTTCCAAGTTTTCTGCTTAATCGCTGCTCAAGGTGTGGTAGGCTCTATTGTAACAACTGCATCATTCAAAGGGAAGATAGAGAGCCTATCTGCTTAAATTGTGCAAAGAAGCTCATCACGCCTAGGATCTCATGGAGGAGCAAGTATACTTACCTAAGAGAGTATTTGGCCTCAAAGGCTAATTTTAGCGAACGTATTAGGCTGTCATTCCGCAGGATAGAGGAGATCATGGGTGATAGACTTCCTCAATCAGCACTTAATAATCCGGAATGGTGGTCGAATAGGCCGTGGAGATCTCACAGCGAATCTTGGCTTTCAGTGGGTTGGATGGTAGAGAAGATAGACTTGGAGAAGAGGGAAGTAATATTCAGAAGGATGAAGCCCATAGAAATAAATACTAAAAGGAAGCAGAGACATAAACGCCTATCTGAAGAATTTAAGTCATTAGCCCTTAAGAGTGAAAGACAAAAAAGGATACGCTCAAAGAGAAAGATCACCGAGGCAATCATACGCATGAAAAATCTAAAAAGAAGATTGCCTCAGGAGAAGCTCAGATTGAACAAACAGAGAAATGCATATGAGAAGAGGCTATACAGACTTGATGTGAGACCAGAATAGTCTCGAAAATCTTCTTATGAAACGTTCTGATCATTAGGTAAGGGGGCAAGGAACGATGACCATACTTACAAACGTATCATCAATACTATCGGGAAAACACGGTAACGATAAGGTCATAATTAGAGGGTGGCTCCATAATATGCGTTCAAGTGGAGGAATACACTTCCTGATCATTAGAGACGGGACTGGAATAATTCAATGCACAATGAAGAGAGGCACTGTTGACGATGCACTCTTCGAGAAGACGAAGGATCTAACTCAGGAATCATCTATTGAGGTGATCGGAAAGGTAGTTGAAGATAAAAGGGCGCCTGGCGGATATGAGATCCGAGTTGAAGATCTGAATGTTTTTCATAAAGCGGAGGAAGGTTATCCCATTGCAAAGAAGTATCATGGTCCAGACTTCTTGCTTGACAATCGTCATTTATGGATAAGAAGTCAGAAAATGCAGACGATACTGCGCGTTAGGGCAAAATTTCTTGAGGCTGCAAGAGAATGGTTTAAAATGAATGGATATACTGAGTTTCATTCGCCAACCATAATAACAGCCGCATGTGAGGGCGGGGCAACCCTATTTCCAGTTAAATACTTTGATAGGGAAGCATATTTAACTCAGAGCTGGCAGCTCTATGCAGAAGCCGCAATAGCTAGCCTCGGAAAGATCTATACGGTAGCTCCATCATTCAGAGCTGAAAAGTCTAGAACGCGCCGTCACTTAACCGAGTATTGGCACTTAGAGGTTGAGGTTCCATGGTGCGACTTGAAATGCATAATGAAAGTTCAGGAGGAACTCTTAGCATACGTGCTTGATGTCTTATGCGATGAAATGTCGAGGGAACTTTCGTATCTCGGCAGAGAGCCTAACGATCTGAGGAGAATGAAGCCTCCATACGAGAGGATAACGTATGATAGTGCAGTTGAGATATTAAATGAGGAGGGAATTCAATTTAATTGGGGAGATGACATAACATGGACACATGAGAAAATATTAACCAAAAAGTTCGATAAGCCATTCTTTGTAACGCACTTTCCAAAGGGAGTTAAGGCATTCTATCATAAACCAGATCCGAAGAGGCCGGAAGTCACCTTGTCAGCTGACCTTCTGGCTCCGGAGGGATATGGTGAGATAACTGGTGGAGGTCAAAGGATAGATGATGCTGAGGAGCTAATAAGGAGAATTAAAGAGGAAAACCTTAATCCAGAAGATTATAAATGGTACATTGACCTAAGAAGATACGGTTCGATTCCTCATTCTGGATTTGGATTAGGAGTTGAACGCGCTATAGCGTGGATCTGCAAGTTGGATCACATAAGAGATGCTATTGCCTTTCCAAGACTAATAAATAGGGTCTATCCATGAATTTAATAGTGAAATAAAATGGATAAGCCGAACTTCGAGAGTATGTACCAAGTTCTACTCCTCGATGGAGAGCCAGATAGAATTCCATTTTATGATCTTTTTGCGGATCTCGAGGTTATGGAGGCCATTGTCGGAAAGAAGATTCCGGCTCGTGGAAAAATATCTTAAAACATGAAGATATTCTAAAGCGTTACTTGACGTTCAACATAAAGTTCCATCGTAAGCTTGGATATGATTATGTTGTACTTGGCATACAATCATCGTTCCCAAGAGACAACGTTATTCTCTCCGATGATACAGCTTCGTTGCCTCGAGAGAAAAGAAGATGGCAAGACGAAAATGGGTGAGTGATCGAGACACGAGAGGACTTCGAAAGATATCCCTAGCCGGATCTGGATAGGATACAGGAGATCTATACGTTACAATATGAGTTTCTGAAGAGAAATCTTCCGGATGGCATGATGATAATCTTTCACTCCAGGAGAGTTCTTAGAAAATGTAATGTGGCTTATTGGGGCAATACCATTCTTTAGAGCGCTCTACAGGGATCCATTTTTGAGTGAGGATATGTCTAGAAAAGTGGTAAAGGTGATCTCCTATTATTGTGGGCTAGCTTCAGAGGGTGAAATGATCAGAGCGTTAACGATGGGAGACGATATGGGATATAAGAATGGCCCGATTATATCGCCAGAGATGCTTAGGAGATACATCTTTCCGTGGCAGAAGAGGTGCGTTGAGAAAGTCCATAAGCATGGAAAACACTTCATACTTCATAGCTGCGGAAACCTAAAGGTCGTAATGTATGATATAATCAATTATGTTGGGGTAGAAGCAAAACATTCCTTTGAGGATACATCTTATCCAGTTATCGAATATAAGAGGCTTTACGACGAGAAGATAGCGATACTAGGCGGAGTAGATATGGATAAACTCTCCAGAATGCCAAATAGGGAATTTCGAGAGTACGTTCGAAGGATAATCAGGAAGCGCGCTCCTGGAGGGGATATGCTCTTGGATGCGGAAATAGCGTTGCAAATTATGTGGATCTGAAGAATTACCTATCAATGTTCGAGATGGGAAGAATATATGGTAGGTATCCAAGGATAAACTGATAAGGAAGATTACAGAGTTCCTTCTATGATACCCTCCTCTTCAGCTACCTTTAAAATGGCCTCTTCAGAAGAGAACCCCTTAGACTTATACTCTCTCAATTTATATTCCAGAACATTCAAGCTCCCCCAAACTTCCATATGCCTTCTACAGAGTCTTTTATACAAATCTTCGATATTTATCTCGAATTCGCGAAGTCTTTTCCTCTCCTTTAAGATGGCTTGACGTTCGAATTCACGTTCCAAGAGTGGAGCTGCCTCGTTGATGAGACTTAAAAGCCTATTCGCCTCAAAGTTGACCCTATAAATCGCAGGGAAGGCTAAAAGAGCAGCAACTAAGGGTAGAGCCGATAGGAATGAAAGACTTACGACAGCAGCTATAATGAAGATGAGAGCAAGTGTGAGGATTACTCTTTTATAGCTGAATCTAAACGTTATAAGGGTTACTTTGCCCTCGCTTGATAATTGAACTTTTAGATCCGCACCTAAAAATCCTCCAATCCTCGCATTAAAGCCTAAGTTGTGATGCTCGATCTCTTCGATCTTTAAATTGAAGTTCTCCCTCAGAATTTGCATTATGCATCTGTTGGCATATTCGACTGGAACGCGAATATACTTCTGCCTTAATGATGGAAGTATGGGAGATAAGAATGGGGGATTATGTCTAGTGCCCATTCCGTCAACTCCCTGTAGATGACAACTGCATCATAAAACCATATAGCTGATAGGATATTAGGATACTTATGAAAGCAACCAACGCGATGAGAATCCACCTTGAACGTGAGATCATCTCCCTCCTACTTTTGAAGTATGTATCTACTATGAGAAAACTATTCATGTACGTCATCAAGCCTAAAATAACCATGAATATTGCCAAGTTAACTGGCGTGGGAAGCTTGATTGAAGAGAAGATGGATGGAGGAGCAGAAATAGTCTCAACTCTCAACATTATGCTTATCGTCCACTCGCCCCTACTCCGCGATAATGGATCCTGAAGTTCAATAAAGTACTTGTCAACTCTAATTCTCTCTCCATAATAGTCTCTATAAAAATCATAGTTGTTTCTACTATATACTCCAAGCAGATATTTCCAGGTTTGATTACTGAAAAATCTTATGGTTAAGTTGTATATTCCAGGCTTAGCTGGCTGGATCCAAACGGCAGAAACCTCCTCCCTCATACTCGTCACATATGGATCTAGATATCTCGTTGCTATTGAAAGCGAGTATACCCCATTCTGAGTTATAGGTGTGCATTTAGCGGATAAATTCTCGACCGGAGGACTTAAATATATGGTTAGAAAGTCATTCTCAATCATCTTCAGCCTATACCGCTCGACATTCCCCTCTCCGATTAAGAAGGAAGCATCTAAGAGGAGAAAATGAAATGCCATAATAAGCAGAATGGGAAATAATAGATGCTTCGTAAAGAATGAATGACTTGACATATTCCTCTACAATCCCAATACGTCTGCTCGTCTATTAATATTTTCCCAAGGAATAAACCGTTAATATTTTATTATTCGCATGGAATCTTTTATTCGTTAATATGGTGGAGGAGTGAATTTTGTCTCATAAGAGCTTAGAAAAGATAAAAGTTGGATTCGTCCCATGTCACAGGGAGCCATTCGATGAAAAATGGGCAGTCGAAATGAGAAGGAGATGCTTAAGGGCTCTCTCAAAGATAGAAGAGATGATAACTGTAGTTCCCGACGAAGAATTAACAAAAAACGGTCTGGTAAGAGATGATTCAGACGCGGAAAAAGTAATCAAACTCTTTAGAGAAGAAAGCGTCGACGGGATAATCATAGGCACTATGACGTTCGGAGATGAAGTCTCAGCGTTATCCATTGCATCCGCATTCTCAGAAAAACCGATACTGCTCTTCGGAACGAAAGAAGGAGCGTTTACGCCTGATGGGAATAGAAGATCAGACTCTTTCTGCGGAACAATCTCGATCTCGTCAGGTCTATATAGAAGGAACATACCGTTCCTCTTCGCTGGGATAATATTCCCCGAAGAAGAAGCGTTCTTGAAGGCTGTTAGAAATTTCGTCCGGGTATGCTCAATAGTTAAAGGATTCATCGGCGCGAGGATAGGCTTAGTAGGCCCAAGGCCAGAGAGATTCCAGACATGCATATGCAATGAGGATGCTATGATAGAGAATTTCGATCAGAGTGTCATACCCATATCTCTACTTGATATAGTAGAAGAGGCTAATCGCCTAGACGATGATGATACAGAGGTTCAAGAGATCATTAATGAAATGAAAGAAGAGGCTGACCTATCAGAAGTAAATGAAGAAGCTGTTAAAAAGATGGCGAAGCTCGAACTCGTCTTAAAGAGATTCGCTGAGGAAAGAAATCTCTCTGGAATGGGAATCCAATGCTGGACTGCAATGCAGGAGATATATGGAATATCGCCATGCTATGTCATGGGCAGACTAACAGACCGTGGAATCATGACCTCATGCGAAGTAGACATTTACGGTGCATTAACCATGCTAATCCAATACTTAGCGTCATTAAAGACCACGCCTCCACACTTTATAGATTGGACCATAAAACATCAAGAAAAAGATAATATATTCTTGGCATGGCACTGCGGAAACGGCCCTCCATCTCTGGCATGCGAAGGATGCAAAATAAGAATTAGAGAGCACAGCATCATATCGGCGGCGCTGGATAAGGAGAAATGCATGGGCACAGCGGAGTTTCAATTAAAACCAGGAGTCGTCACGATATGCAGGCTAATCGAACATGACGGAGAATTCAAGATGCTCATAACGAAGGGTGAGATTGAAAAGTCCGATCAGAATCTTAGAGGTTCATGGAGCTGGGTTAAAGTACCAGATCTGGAACTGCTCTATAGAGTTATAGTCGAGGAAGGATTCACTCATCATGCAAGCATGATCCATGGAGACTACATAAAGCCAATAGCCGATGCTTGTAAGCTTCTTGGAATAGAAGTCGTTCAGATTTAAGGGAGAGGATATGACAAGTAGGATCAGCATGCAAGTGGATTTTGAAGGACGAAAATTCTATTCAACACCTATCTCAATCGAGATAGATCTCAAGGAATATGTGAAGCGGGGTGATAGAGAGGATTTTGAGATTAAAATTGTTGATGAGGCAACAGGAAAAACAATACCATGTCAATTCTCCCCATCGGAGAATGAAAGCCTAAAGGGAAAGCTTTCGTGGATCCATCCCAGTTATGCACATGAGAAGCTCGAGGTGATAATTGGCAGTGACGTTCTTAAGGGCTATAATCTCCAAGAGGAAGTTAAGATATGGGATAGAGGAGACTATCAGCTCGAAGTATTCGTAAATGGAATGCACGTGACGAATTATATTTATAATGACGCATATGAGAGGCCATTTCTATATCCAGTAATTGGGCCAGATGGGCTAAATGTGGTTAGGCATATACCCAACTTTGGGGATCATCCACACCATAAGGGAATAAACATAGCACTAGGAGACGTCTCTGGGAAGAGGGGAGAACCTGGAATAAACTTTTGGGCTTTAGGAAACATTGGAGATCCAAGGCATGGTAGGGTTATCCACCAAAGATTCAGGAAAATAGAAGAGGGGCCTGTCTTCGGATTGATCGAGGCGGAGAACGTCTGGAAGCAGAATGATGAGTTAGAGGAGCCCACATACAATAGAATCAGATGGAAGATTAAGTCTAAAGGACGGATCTTGATGAAAGAGAGGAGAACCATAACAGTATGGAATGTATCTCCCATGCGCATAATAGACATTCATACAGTTATGGAGCCACTCACAGATGAGATAATCTTAAGCGCTGATGTTGAAGGAAAGGGAACCGCGAAGGAGAATGGTCCCCTCGTCATCAGAGTTGCAGACTGCATGCGTGAAACATCCGGGGGAAGAATCGTAAATTCAGAGGGGAAAATGACGGAGAAAGAGTGCTGGGGGAGACCTGCAAGATGGGTTGACTATTATGGACCAGTAAAGGAGGGAGGGCCAATAAATGGCATAGCAGCGATGGATCATCCAGAGAATATTAGACATCCAACCGGGTGGCATGTGAGGGGATACGGATTATTCGCGGCAAATCCATTCTATGATAAGAAGCCTGAATGGCCTGATCAAGGGCCAATATACCTATCAAAGGCAAGGGGAGATAGATTTGATATGCGATATAGGATTTACATTCATAGGGGCGATCCATGGCTGGGAAGAGTTGAGGAGAGATGGCAGGAATGGACAAACCCGCCAAAAGTTGAAATCCAATAGGTTCAATTAAGCCTTAGCGACCAGAGTTATGATGTGAAACCTCCAAGCCAAATATCTTCCGGGGAAATCGAGTGTAAACTCAAAAGTGCCATTATGAGATTAACCCATTCAACGCTCAGTCTTAAACATGTCAACTCAAGAATTACATGATCTAAATGATGAAGCATGAGCATGGAGATGATAGAATAGTATGTGCAGATTTAGGCTACACATCCTTATGAATCTCATAATTATGCATGTAGGGATGGAAAAGCTGGTAGCCTATGCGCATATAAGACCGCGGGAAAGTCGAGTCTCCACTCAAAGTTATAGTCGAAGAGGGAAATAGATATGCATGATAATTGTCAACTTAACAGTGAAGATTGTTCTTTAGGGAGATAGCGTAGATGAGCTTTTTAGAACTTTACGTTAGACGGACATTAGCGTTCGCCGGAAGCGAATGTAGATTTGAAGATGCAGATTACGTAATCGTTGGCGTTCCATTCGATAATACGAGTTCTTACCGTCCCGGATCGAGATTCGCTCCATGTGCAATTAGAGAGGCATCTCTTAACATTGAGGGATTCAGCTTTAGATCAAATAGGAGCATTGACGATTTGAGAATACACGATGCCGGAGACTTGGATGTCAGTCTGAGAGTCGAAGAGACGCTGAGACGTCTGGAGCTTGTAACGAGGGAGATCATTGAGGCCGGGAAGACTCCGGTTCTTATTGGAGGAGAACATACGCTTACTATAGGCTCTGTTAAGGCTATAAATAAGCCCTTCAAGCTCTTATGCTTTGATGCGCACTTAGATCTAAGGGATGAGTACTTAGACATGAAGTTCTCCCATGCAACGGTAAATAGAAGGATTTACGAGACAAACAAGAATCTGGAAGGCATCATCATTGTAGGAGCCCGCGCAGCATGTAAAGAGGAGACCGAATATGCCGAGAAGAAGGGAATCCATATAATATCTTCTCGTGAAATCCAAAATGGTAATATTAGGGATTCCTCGTCTAAGATTAATCGACTAATAGAAGACGCGGGGGCTCTATATATATCAGTGGACATGGATGTTCTTGATCCGGCGTTCGCTCCAGCCGTTCAAACTCCTGAGCCTGACGGAATATCAACCAATCAATTATTGAATATGATCTCAGAGATAAACTTGGATCGGCTAGTCGCATTCGATATAACTGAAATGACACCTCAATATGATTTTGGAGTTACATCGACAGTGGCGGCAAAGATAATCTTTGAGGTATTACTGCTAAAGGGCTGATCATCTATTCACGATTGAAGACTCATCCCTAAGCAGAATGGCCATTATAAGTGAAATGGAGGTAAGCACAGTTAAGAGATAAAATAGCGTTTGGATATTATAGTTATCCCATAGGTATCCGCCGATGAGTGGACCTATTGTGAGGCCTAAACGGGATGATGTAAGTCTTATCCCGATTGCGAACCCCTTCCTTCCACGGGGGAAGACCTCGGCTATATACGTGTTTGAGGCTGGCCACGTCGCGCTCCAAAGGCTGTAGATGCACATATAAAGTAGAAGATTAAGCAGATAGTCATTTGTGACCATGAAAAGCACGGATAGGATCGGTATTGGAAGAACGCTGTAACATATGGTCTTCTTCCTTCCAATATTATCCGCCAAAAATCCGCTTGGAGCTTGAGCGATTAAAGTTGCCAATCCCATTCCAATAGAGAAGAAAATTCCAACTTCAGTCTTCGTCTTTCCAAATCTCTCAGTTAAATAGAATGGAAAGATCGTTGAAAGCATACTAATCGAAGTATTCGCTATTACATGTAATAGGATGAAGAAAGTAAGCGTTGAAGCTATCTGTCTGATGGAAAATTCGGGCTCTCCAATCTTGCCTCGGCTATATGCCACGCTTCCCCTTGGAAGTAAGAAGCTTAAAAGTAGATATGATGTTGCAATGGAGCATAGAAAGTAAAAGAAGAAGGTCCATCCATACTCATCGACTATTAACCCTCCAAGAAAGGGACCGATTAAACCTCCTATGGGCCATGCCGTATTTATCAATCCGAAAATTCCACCAGT
>Ga0209410_1000375_pt1 | contig 20443 bp, 19 predicted proteins | sample Mar14436cmmetaG_FD_184135 | JGI IMG/M metagenome (GOLD analysis project Ga0209410, IMG submission 184135) | Marine hydrothermal vent microbial communities from Guaymas Basin, Gulf of California to study Microbial Dark Matter (Phase II) - Marker... ... | reverse complement strand
GCCATACTGGATGGTGAATATGGCCTTAGGGATCTAAGTATAGGAGTTCCAGTCGAGCTTAGCCGAAGTGGAATAAAGAGGATAGTGGAGTGGAGATTGAGCGATGATGAAATGAAGACCTTTCTTATCGGGGCTGAAAGACTTAAAAGGGTCATAGACTCTCTCATAGAGAAAGGATGAGTCAATTCGAGTTGAGAGCCATGTCTGAGCAGACGGAGATTCTGAAGGCATGCCGCGAATCTAGAATTCCAGTCCAGAGCGATCATCCAAGAATCTACTTTACTAGGGATGAAATTCCGAAGTTAAGGGCTAAGGCCAAGAAATGCAGGTGGATCTATGAGAAGATGCTGAAAAGATGCGATGAGTTTCTTAAAGCTCCAATAGAGAAACCATCGAACTTTGATGATCTATTTTACATCACTAAGAATTCCTTGATTGATCTCTGCGTCTTCTATGCCTTAACTAGCGATGATAAATACGCGGAGAAGATCAGGCAGATAATTCGACGCTTCATGGAGTTCGACAGTTGGATACTGCGTGAGCATACATATCCACCAGCAAGTTCAAGGATGATCGATCTTGCAGCTGCGGAGGTATCATTCGGCTTTGCAATAGTATACGACTGCCTCTACGACTATCTCAACCCATCCGAGAGAAGAGCAATCGAGAATGCAATAAATAGTCACGCCGTAAAGCCGTTCCTGTATGTTGTGAAGAACCTTTCAGAATGGTGGATGAAGCCGGAACAGGCAAGCTCAAACTGGAGAAGCGTGATCTGTAGCGATGTAGGCGCAGCTGCATGCGCCATAGCAGAGAAGTTAGAAGATGCGAAGTTCTGTATCGAAGAAGCTTTAAGCGGTGTCATTTCCGTTTTAGATCGTGGGGGGATCGACGGCGGCTGGAGCGAGGGAATTGGATACTGGGGATACGGCATAGGAAGGGCTGTTCATTTCGCTGATATAATGAAGAGAGCCTCAGGTGGATCAGTAAATCTATTCGCTCATCCCTATCTTAGAGTAACTGGCAATTTTGGCTTGTACTGCGAAACCCCTGATGGAGGCTCATTCAATTTTTCAGACTGTAAATATGAACCTCCGAATGCCTGGCTAATGGCTCGGCTTGCAAGAGAGTATAGAAATCCATACTGGCAGTGGTGTGCGGAAAGGAATATGCAGGGAATAGCCCTCGAATTCCTATATTATGATCCAAGCCTTAGATCTAAGGCTCCGTTTGATCTGAATCCGTCAATGCACTTCCGGGGTATAGATGTTGCGGTATTGAGGAGCGGATGGGGCCAGAGGGATACGTTCATTGGATTTAAGAGCGGACCCACGGCGACTCATCATCCACAATTAGATATAAACTCATTCATTGTCTGTGCTTATGGCAGGAGACTTGTTGAGGATCTCGGATTGTGGTCTTACGCTCATGCCTCCGGATTCTTCTGGGATTGGGGTCCACGCTGGGATTTCGATGCGAACTCAACATTGGGACACAATACTATACTCGTTGACGGAGAGGGACAGAGATACGGAAGTCAATATTACGGCAGAATAGTTAGGTTCTTCACCTCTAAGCATTACGATTATCTCGTCTCGGAGGGGCATAGGGCATACGGAGAGCTGCTTGACAGATTCGTTAGGTTCCTAGTCTTCCTGAAACCAAACTTGATCGTCATAGTTGATGATTTGAAGTCGAGTCGTGAAAGGAGATTTGAGTGGCTTCTGCATTACTCTGGAAGACTCGTTGAGTTGAATGGGGAATTAAGGGTCATAAATGATACTGCAAGCCTCGATGTTCTGCCACTAAAGCCCGCTGAGACAGATGATCTGGTAATAGGAAGAGTTGAGAGAGTAAGCATCTATAATGCTGAGGAGGGGAGAGTTAGGCATATAAACAGGTATCTAAGCATCTCACCCCTCCACAGAAAGTCGAGATTCCAATTTGTGATCGCAATGTATACTCATCCATCATCCCCGAACTATAGTAGGAACTGGACCGCTGAGATCAGCAAATGCACAGATGAGAATATTGGTCTAAAAGGAAAAGCCGATGGATACAATTACATGATCGAGCTTAACCTAGCAGCTGAGGACGTAACCGTGAGTATCAATTAGAATTGGAGACAACTGCTGCGGAAAAGAGCAGAAGAAACCTCTCCACATTTTTATGCAGAATATTATGGTGATCCTCATCGGTTATTCTGAAGTATGAGATGCAAGCCTTCGACGATCTGGCATTCTTCCACATTGACGTATTTTTAGTTTTCCGAGGTATCTGAGAAGTTAAAAAACTATATAAGATCGATTCTCTTTCCTTCTCTTTGAGTAAAAATGGGCGGAAAGAAGAAGCCAACGTTAACTCAGCTCGCTAAGCAATTATCTAGGCAGGCTCAGAAGGAGGCTAAGCGCGCCAAGAGAGAAAAGAAGGTTACAGGCGGAGAGGCTAGAACGGCCAGAGTAATTCCACCGGATCCAAGAGACCAGAACGTGATAAAGCAATTGCAGAGCATGAAGGTTATAACTCCTTATACTGTGGCTTCACGATTCAATATACTCCTCAGCGTAGCGAAGGATTTCCTTGAGGAACTCCATCGCCAAGGTGTAATTACATACGTATCAGGCGGGAGAAACCTTAGGATCTATAAGCCTTCAGGCCAGTAAGACATAATTTCAACCAAAAATCTAAATTTACTATTTGAGGAATAGAGTAGTGTGTAACATGTAGTTCTCGGAGTTTCGTATGCTAGATGAGATTAAACAGATTCATTTATGATAAGGTGATTTTGATTGATGATGCTGGCTGGGGAGACCTTATCTTAGGTGTAGTCATAGGAGCCTTGAAACTTCCGGATCATAAGTATATGGAGCGTAGAATACCAGTGGCGATGTTTCAGCCTCCAAACTTCGAGAAGAAATCTTATTTGGATGAGGCCAGACGAATAGCAGATGAGATAATCGATGTGATGCGGCCAGACGAAAAGACATGCTTTAAGGTCTGTTCTGGATATATATTATCCAGCATCCGCAGGCATCTCAGGAATAGGGGATTTCACGTTGAGAAAGTGAGGATTGAAGGTGAACTTCAGGAGAGAGTTGAGAAGGGATACGTGAACTGGTGCATAGAGGTTGGAGTTCCACCTGAGAAGCTTAGAGGGAAAAGAAGATTTTATGCACTGCTCGAGTGGGTGGCTGAGAGGCCTGAATTGAGGGAGCGTCTAGTTAAGACGGGATGGAAGAGCTGGAGGGAGAAGTGGCGGGAAAGGGTGTATCAGATACATCTTGAGAAGATGAAAAGGGCAAGGGAGAAGTATTATATGCATAACTCTGACTCTAGATCTTCACAACTGTGATCTTCGCCCCTATCTTAACTTGACGGAAAACATTTAGGTCTTCATCCCTAACCTTCCCGACTGGATTTACTGGAGTATGAGTCTTAGTAGCTTTATAGAATATGCAGAGGGACCTCGCCATCGGCCAATATGCTATCAGCCCAGAATCGACTGATCTCTTAGCCTTCTCAACTCCGAGATTAATCGAAACTGGAAAGTAGATTCCGCCATTAAGAAGGGCGGCTCTACCCTCAAAAGGAAGAATTCTGACAAGAGCATTAACAGTTCTAGGCGCGAGGAATCTTATGAATTCCCCCTTTGCCTCGCCGATGCCCTCAACAATGAACCTAATTGGTATTGAGGAGAAACTCGTCAAAGCTCTTATCCCACTTGAATATTCAAAGTCTTAGGTATAAGAAGTTAACTGAATGCCTAAATTCTTTACAGGCCAAGAAGATCTTCTGCTTCAATAGGAGAACCGCATGGCCGCAACATATTGGATGGCATACTCGAGATTGAAAGAGAATCATAATCCCTAGGATGCTTCTCTATTGGCTTCCAGCCTCTGTCATCAGTATTCCGGCTCTTCTCTCATAAACCGATGCTTCTTTCAGAAGTGATATTATCTCCTTCTCATCCTCCGGAGAGACACCATCACTTGCGAGTTCGATTATCCGCCCGTATACATTAGCTGCTTTGGCCAGGTATCCGGCCGCCTCCAATACCGACTTATCGTCTGAGAATCTTTCTCTAAGGAACTTTGCATTATCAGTTCTTGAGGTATATGCGAGCATTATAGACCAGATTATTTCATTAATTCCCACTTTGCCCTTGCTGATGTAGTCCGCTAATACCTTGAAAGCGTAGGAGCCGAAGTACATGCCGGAACTGTCCAGCGTAAAATTACGTCCAACCTGCAAATTACCATTTACGGCTAGGATCCTCCTCAAATCCTTAGAGGGCTCTCCAATCTTAACGAGGTATATTAGGGAATATTTCCACGGAAGTTTATATGCTGCCGACATTTCCTCAACTGCCTTAACTACAAGGTCCGCTGGAAACCCGTATCCCCTCTTTCCAAATTCGAAGATGCATCTTGATTGGACGGGCTCATAAAGGTAGAATTCATCCCCTTCATAGCCTATTAGCAATTCAAAGTGCGGTGCGAAGAAACTCAGGTTATACAGCCGGGACATGTTAACGGGCAGTATTACGGGTATATTCTTAGATACGAAGTAGCGGCAGGCATCGACAAATAATCTCCTATCGCTCGTGACTAGCAGGTTGTATTTGAAGTTTAAAATTTTAGATGCATTAATGTATCCTACAAATGGGTCTCCTCCAGGTATCATGTATACTCTCTTGTTGAATGTTCCGAGGTATGCTCCATAAGTGAAGCCCATTATGAAGTTGAAGTATTCGATCGGCTCCTTAATTCCATACTTGTAGGCTACCATCTGCAGGCATATCGCCGCGCAATACGATTTGTTACTGCTTATCCATGGAACATCAACTATAAAGTGACTTGAAGGATAAGACCCTACATCTCCACTAGAGAGCCACTTAGGCTTGTATGCTTCAACTACGTAGTCATATTGGAATTTCAGCCTCAAATTTACCCTCTCAAACTTAGCCTCAGGTAGATGCAATACGTAGCCCGCCATGGCCAAGGCTAAAATTAAGATTAGCGCCCCGCTGATGAAGTTCTCCCCCGTCTTCAAGATCTCACCGAATATAAAATACAACATGCACCATTAGAAAAGCTTTTTTCATAAAATCTTATAGTTTTAGTGAACAAGCAATGCCACATTAGGGTGTAACGAGTCTATGATAGAACTTGTAAACCTACAAGTCAAGTATGGTCGGCGTCAGGAACCCATCGTCAAAGGCGCTAATGCAAAGTTTGAGAATAAACACTTAATTCTAGGACCGAACGGTTCAGGCAAAACGACGCTCTTTAGGGCTATTACGGGATTAGCGCCTATATCCTCCGGCAGAATACTTATTGATGGTGTGGACTTAGATAAGATATACAGTAAACCCGGCGTATTAGCGATAAATTTAAGCGAGGTATACAGTGTCTTCCACTTAAACGCCTATGATCATCTGCGTCTGTTTATGGATCTAACGGGTGGAGATGTGGATCTAGCCCTAAAGATGCTTGAGGATCTAGGGTTAAGTAATGATCTTCTGAGGAAGAGGAAGCCATGGGAGCTCTCCGCCGGCCAGCAAAAGGCATTCTCAACAGTGATAGCCCTATTCTCTAATGCCAGACATGTCCTACTCGATGAACCCTTCGAGCAGCTCGACCCAGCCAGAAAGGGAAGGCTGATTGAGTATCTCAGAGAGTACAAGGGCGTATTACTTCTGAATACCCATGAGACATGGCTTCTCTCAGCATTGAGAGACTGGAATGCACATTTAATGTTTGAGGGCAGACTTTATGGTTCCCTATGCGCGGGAGAGCTCGTTAAGGCAAGTCTGGTTGTTGGTGATAAGCCCGATGCTATGTTAAAGTTTAATGTGTCAGGTAAAACCTACAGCCTAGTAAAGGGAGAGGTTGGGGAGCCGCTTTCAAGGCTTATAACATTAGATAGAATCTATGAGCTCTCATTGGGGGAGGCGGAGAATATATGACCTTGTATCTTAGGCTTAAGATTAAGGATATGCTGACGACGCCGGAGCTTTTAGGGTGGGGTATAGGCTTCATAGAGTTTTGGGTTTTAATGTGGATCTTCGTTTTCAGCCAGATATCAGCGGGAACCGCATGGAAAATCTACGTTATAAAGACCAATATAACTATGGCCTACAGCTTTCTAGGATTGCTCTCAATGTCATCTGTGGCTGCTGGTTTATCGTATAGTCTTTTCTATGCATCAAGGGCGGCAAGATACCTAACGAAGTTTACTAGGATCGGCATAGTAAGGTTTATCGTTGAGGACTTCCTTGGAAGCCTAGTGGCGATACTGATCTTCGCTCTAGCAATATTCCTTTCCGTTATAGGATTCTCGTATACGAAGTGGGGAATTCTAGCCTTACCTGAGAATCCAATTGGTGTGATAGTTGACTTGATAATAGCCGGTGTAGCATTGTATTGGTTAGCCTACATGATAACATTAGCTGTCATAGTATCAAGGAGAACCAAGGCGTTGACAATGGTGAGCTACATACCATTACTGATAGGTTTCATAGCATACTCCCAACTATGGATCGACCTAGGAAAACTCGCATACTTAATGCCATTATGTTCACTACCAGCACTACTAACATATCATGGCATAGGAGCATATCCGCCGACAGGGGCATATTTTGCTTGGCTAACGGGCGATAAGTTGCTGCCAGCGATAAACTTGAGGTTAGCTGCGATCTCAGTCTTCGCATGGACCATAATCTTCATTATACTATCGCTGATACTACTAAGAAAGAGCAAAGGCATACCAATAGAGGAGATAAGACTCTAAAGTTATGTTAATGCAACCCATAACCATCTAATTTTCATTTAGGCTTCAAAAGAAATGCCACATGGATCTGAGAGACTAAAATGTAAAATTTGGATTTGAGCTGTATGGGCAAATCTTAATATAAGATTTTACAGATCCAAGCGTGAGAGAAAATGTTTGATGCTGAAGGAGCGGCTGGGAGAATTAAAGACCTAGAGAGTCAGAGGGATAGGCTCGTAGAGGAGCTCAAGAGGCTTGATGAGAGGCTTAAGAGGGGCGAGATAGACGAGGAGACTTATAAGCAGGAGAGGCATAGGATAGAGAGAAGCATAGTTGAAGTCATGGATAGGCTTGCACAGATGAGGTTCCTGTCAGGAGAAATCTAGCAAAAGCTAAAGTTTAAATCAGAAACAAGAAAATCCTACGAGTTAGATAATGCTCCGGTAGTATAGCCGGGACAAGTATTCCGGCCTTTCGAGCCGGAGACCCGGGTTCAAATCCCGGCCGGAGCACCAAACCATTCCAACCATATCTGCAACATATATCAGCTGATATACCATCCAGTTCACTAAGGATTCATTTGAGATATATCCGCAACGCCAATTATCTCTTCCGCCATGCGCTTCATGTATCTCCGCATCCATATGATCTGCATTTTCCATGTCATGGTAGATTACCTATACGCCTCAGCGACGCATCTGCTAATGATCGTACTAACATGCCAGAAGATGGGATCACACTTTCATAATTGTGTGATGGATAAAATGGTCTTTTCCAACTCCATAAACTTAGCCCCCTGAAATCTAAGGGACAACTATCAGGCAGAGATTTTCCCATATGAACCATTTAGACGAAGAATCTTCTCTCATTTATGCAATTACGAGATGAGCGGAGGATCAGTCAGGCAGTTTAGGAATTCTCTGAACGACGCCGCCTTCTTCGATATGACCTCCAAGTCTGCTTCTTTCATTATTCTCTCGGCTATATTCTCAGCCTTATAATACAACTTCCCCTCCCTCTTAAGCATGTTATTTAATTCCTCCGCTGGATCCTCTATACTCTCTGGATCTCTAATCGCTCTGAACCATCTACAATTGAATACCCTACTAACCGCATCGGTATCGGCGAGAAACCAGGCTTCAATTGCATGTCTCACAATCACAAGTTTAACTCTTTCACGTAAATCGGCACTAATGGTCCTTCTTATCCTATTATATCGCTCCATTATTGCCTTTTCAGGATATTTATGGAGATCCTTCAGAATTATGAACTTGTCATATTTGGATCCAAGCGTCCTAATTACTCCTCTAACCTTTTCGATTCTATTGCCGCGCATTAAGACAACCTTAATTTTAGCGTCTAATCTTTTCGCTATTGATCTAATTGCGCCTTTCTCAGTAACACCCTTAACTAGAACTAGAACGTTCATGCCTGACATATGGCTCTACTCTATCAGTTCTGAAAACCAAGCTTCTCCGAGCCAGATTCCCTCTTCCAATAATCTCCTTATCTTCTCTACATCTTTCACATGCGATATCCTAGTTTTACCTTCTTCCTTTATGACTAGGCGGAGATCCTCCGGTGAGACGTGATCCACCAAGTATGGGGAGTGCGTGGTAATAACAACCTGAACTGGAGACTTCTTGCATAGATCCGTTAATGTCTCAAAGAGGTGGGGGTGAACACAGTTTTCCGGCTCCTCGAATGCTACAAGTGAGCCGCCGAGGTAGAGAGCCGTTACGAAAGCCAGAATTCTCAGGGTTCCATCCGAGATGTTATGGTAGGTTAGGATCTTGTCGATTCCCTTCTCTCTTATCGCAAGGTAGGTACGCGTTCCATCCGTCGTGACGGGCAGGTTTATCTCAACAATCTCGGGAACGAGACTCTTCATTACATTCTCGATCTGAATGAAGCGGCTCCTATCAGAGGTTAATAGCGTATGTAAGGTTTGAGCCAGATTTGAGCCATCACGCCCCAGAGAGAGATTAAAACCAACTGGAGACTCAGACCTTATATTATCTGCATTAAACGAGTACGTGTAAATGCCACTAAGATGATCCTTCACCTCCCTCAGCATAGGATGGACATCTTGAAACAGATAGAAAAGAGCTAAGCAGAATTCGCTAACTGATCCATCTATCACTCCTTCAGTCTCAGTTACGTATCTAATCCTATCTTTATCTGGTCTATGCAGCAGCACATTACCAGCGAACGTCACCTTTTCATCCGTTAAAATCCCCTTAGAGTTTAGTGAGAATTCATACGAGGCAGGCTGACCCCTAATTTTTAGATTAGCTCTTATTTTCATCTCTTTGCTTGGATCAAAAAAGATCTGTTCGATTGAAGCAAAATGCAGGCAATCCTTGCATAATGATTCAAGCACTTTCCTCTCTTTTGCCTTTCCTATGCATGCGAGTAGCGCCAATGCTTTTATGACGTTACTCTTTCCACTAGCATTCGGGCCGACTAAAACTGTTACTTTGCCGAAATTTATGATAGCTTTTTCGAAAGATAGGAAATTCTCTAATATGAGACTCTCAATCATCGTTTTTGCCAGCTCAAAATGCACTTATAAATCTAATAATTTTGTGCAACTTTTATAATTTTGCATTATATCTCCGAAGGATTATACTTGCCCACTAGACCTCCCCACTAAGATTTATTTTTTGAATTGATTACATTGTTGTGCAGTCCATTGAGGAGCTGGAGGATCCTTTATGGGCGCTGGCAAATTGAGCGGCTCTACTTTGAGTATTAGGGATTGGGTGAGGGAGGAGGCTGAGCTGAGGGATATTATGGCCATATGGATTCATGGCGAGATTTCCTCGCAGGAGGAGATTCCTTGGCGTGGAGGGCATGATGAGGGGACATTCACGTATTCATGGTTCCTATTTTATCTTCTCACGGGAGATGAGTGCATATCTGCCTTTCTAGGGAGATTGAAGGAGAGATGTCTGGATTGGATGGATAGGGCGGATTTCATGTATCATGGCTACTGGAGGAGCATGGATGTTCATCATGGAACTGAACTCTTCAATAATTTTCTCGCCCAATACATCGCTTTCGACGGGGATAAGAAGGTAGTTGAGGCATTTGAAGATGTTGCCCATCACATTGGGAATTGGGTTAAGGGCATCCCCGAATGGTATGACTGGCGGAAGAGGCTTTTTAAGAGTGAAGTTTTAGGAACTGAACGCATAAAACCTGATAGAGGCGAAAATCTCCCATGCCACTTTAGACTTGTCCAGATCCTTCTTGAGGCTTACATTGCCACAGGTAGGAGACGCTACTTGGATCTAAGCATGGAGTATGTGGATCATTGGATCGAAAGGTCTAAGGCTGAAGGATTCATTCCGTTCTGTTTGAATAGCCCAGAAACGGGTAAGTCTAAGCTGGAGATCGTTGAGGAACACGCAGCCAACAATGCGATAAATGTTCTTATGGACTTGTATCTGCTGACTGGAAGGGACGATTATATTGGAGCGGTGAGGGATCTCATGCCATATCTGCTGGGGAGCATATCTGATCCAAACAATAATATGTCGGCGAGCTTAATCGCCAAGTATCGTATCATCAGCGGAGACAGAAATTTTGATGACAAAATCATAGATTCGCTTCGAATTCCCAGCGTAGAAGAATTCACCTCGGCACTAATGATCTTCGATTCTGAATTTGAGAGGAAACCTCATCCGCTCGGCTTGATCGGAAGGAGAAGAGACGAGCCGACATGGGCATTTCGCAGAGCCGACGGAGAGACTGTTATGGATGAGTGGAGCCCGCCGGCTCATCTTCTACTCGCCTCGCAGATCAGTGGAGATGAGGATCTAGCCGCCCTGGCCCTTTGGAGGGCGAAGGTTAGGCTTAAACTTGCAATAACGAATCTTAGGCTGGGACGGAATCATGGATGCGCAGCGAATACAGCCTCGTCAGTTGCCGCCGGGCATGGACGTAGCTTCCCATATGGGAATGTCACATCAACGCTCTTCCCAGCAACGCTCGGAGGATTCCAATTTCTCGGCTGGTATAAACCCTACATCAAGTATTATGGTCGAGATGGGAGACTTGGAATTCCAGCTGAAGTTCAGACACTATTCTTCCCAGTGACTCAAGAGGGAAAGAACAGGATAATAATCCATAATGGTAGTTCAGACTCGGTCAGGCTAAGTCTTGAACTTACAACTGGAAAATGGCGCAGAGATGGGTTGGAGAATATAGACTTGAAATTCATTAAGTTCTCTGAGAGATTTTTGACGGTTGAGGTTCCAGCCAATACCTTTGGAGAGATAAGATTCGCGTAGACGGATGGCCCGCACATATAGGCGTAAGTGGGCTACCGTTAAAAGATACCGCCGGGAATAGTATAATGTGTGGTTGGTATGACCTCTGAAAAGGATCATGCGAGATCATGGATTGAAGATAACCGCGAGGCAATAATAGGCATAAGCGATAAGATTTGGGAATATGCCGAGCTAGGATTGGTCGAGTATAAATCTTCATCTCTGCTGATGAACGAGCTGGAGAGTCATGGATTTAGGGTTGAACGTGGAGTCGCAGAGATGCCGACTGCCTTCATAGCGTCGTATGGAGAGTCAAAACCGATCATAGCGATCATGGGCGAGTATGACGCTCTACCAGGCCTATCACAGGAGAGAGTTCCATACCGGAAGCCTCTTGAGCCCGGAAAGCCCGGGCATGGATGCGGACATAATATTCATGGGACAAGTGGGATGGCTGCTGCCATAGCCGTTAGATATGCCATGGAGAAGTATGGCTTGAAGGGGACTATCAGATTTTATGGCTGCCCGGCTGAGGAGAACTTCAGCGGCAAGGTCTTCATGGTTAGAGATGGATGCTTTAGAGATGTGGATGCGGCTTTAAGCCATCATCCGGGAACGATGAATTGCGCAACATTAAAGAGCTGTTTGGCCGTAAACTCGGTTAAGTTCCACTTTTACGGTAGATCCGCCCATGCTGGGGGCTCGCCTGAGCAGGGTAGAAGTGCACTCGACGCCGTTGAACTCATGAATGTAGGAGTGAACTATCTGAGGGAGCACATAATTCAGGATGCTAGGATACATTATATTATTGAGAGCGGAGGTGAGCAGCCGAATATCGTCCCTGATTATGCGCGGAGCTGGTATTACATTAGGGCTCCGGAACGAGAGCAGGTAGAGTTCATTTACGGATGGATTTTGGATATTGCTGAGGGAGCGGCTAAGATGACGAGAACGAAGGTTAAACATGAATTTGTGGGTGGACTCTACAATTTGATACCGAATAGAACGATCTCTGAGGCTGTCATAAGGAATATGCGTGAGGTTGGGCTTCCAGAATATACGGATGAGGAATTGGATTTTGCCATGGAGATCGCGAAGACAATACCTAAGGAGATGAAGATTGAAGCCTTAAGGAAGTCTAAGAGGCCGGGATGGGAAAGGCTCATAGATAAGCTCATAGATGATGAGATACCCGATCCATGGGGGGAGGGAGAATTAAGTCATGGAAGCACCGACGTTGCGGATGTGAGCTGGCAGGCTCCAACAGTCGAGTTCAATACTGCATCGTGGGTCTTAGGCACTCCAGCTCATTCATGGCAGGCAGTAGCTCAAAGCGGAGTGAGCTTGGGACATAAATCCCTAATCTTCGCATCTAAGGTTCTGGCCTCGACGGCGCTAGATCTACTCATGGATGACGGATTGCTTAAAAGGGCCAAGGAGGAGCATAAGCGTAGGCTCAGGGGGAGAGAGTATAAGCCTCCGATACCGCCGGAGATGAGGCCTCCGCTTGACGCATGGAAATCCAAATGACACAATATTGTGCTCTTTATCTTCTGATTATCCTCGCCTTAGCTCTAAACTTCAAGTATCTCTCAAACATCTCCTTGTTTGGGCTTCCTCTGGTCTCAGGCCGCGTTGCCTTTAGGGCTCCAGCAAGATTAGCCCTCTCGAGAGATTCGACGTCGTCGAGTCCCTGAGCCTTAAAGGCTGCGAATGCGCCTAAAAAGGAGTCTCCGCAGCCAACTGTATTCACGACTTTTAGGCCTAGCTCCTCAAGGTTTACTGGCGGAACCGAAGCCATGATCCTCCGATTTATCATTGAGCATCCCCTCTCGCCGAGCTTGAGTATCAATGTTATTTGCTGATTTATCTCGGAGAGAATCCGCCATGCCTCAAGAGGATTAGTCTCACCCGTCAAATTCTTAACTTCAACCTCGTTAATCACGAGGTAATTCACATTCCTCAGTATCTCCTTTAGCCTTTCTGCTCCAAGCGTGCTCCTTACGCCGGCATCCCACATCACGATCTTCCCAAACTCCTTGGCGATCGAGGCTGCCATCATCAACGTCTCAAGTATGGGATCGATCAATACGATTATCGAGGAAGCCCTCAGCAGGCTTAGGATCCTTCCGCAACGTAGATCCTCAGGCTTCAATTCTAGATTTGCCCCGAAGAGCGTATTGATGATGTTCCTACCCTCATCATCTATCAGTATGTATGCCTGTCCAGACTCAGCATCCACAGTGAATTTTATACCTGAAACATCAACTCCCTCATCCTTTAAGATTTTAATCTGTTGCTCGGCTATTTCATCTCTTCCAAGGCATCCTATCAGAGCGACTTGACCACGACCTAAAAGTCTCGCGGCTGCTACTGCCACGTTGGCTCCCTTCCCTCCGGGGACACGCATTATCCTCTCAACTGGAACCTCCTCCCCGATCCTTGGGAACCTCTTTACGAAGAGATTTATGTCCCAGTTTATCGCTCCAAGAACGGATATCCTAGGCATGTCGCCCATCCTCTATGGCTTGAATTCTCCACCTAGAATCCTCCTCGTCTGGATCTTATATTCCTCAATATTCGGCTGGTTGAAGGGATTAACATTCATCAGATAGCCCAGAAACATTGTTTCGATCATCTTGAACTGCATGAACTCTCCAATTGAGAACTCAGACTTATCTGGCAATGAGATCTCAATAAATGGTCTTTTTCTTCTTCTGAATGCCTCCTTCGTCCCCTCAAGTATCGCATCGAGAATCTCCTTTAGATCTCTCCCGTCTATTCCTTTAACGAGCGAGGAGTATTCGTCAGCCTCTGGAACACTCACGCTGCTTCTAGGATCCTCAACTCTTACAAAAGTTATCAGCTTGTCATAGGGACCTCCAAGGTATAGTTGGGCTACTGAATGCAGGTCTGTTGAGCCTATGGAGACTGTCGGTGTTATTCCAGCATTCACCCTTCTACCATTCCGATCAAGCTCTTTCCCTAGACTTTCGGCCGTCAATTGCCTACACCACTTTCCCAAAGACTCAAGATCGCATGAGAAGAAGAACAGATCAGATATGTTCTTTCCATCCAAGTAGTGCCTGTATTGGATGCTTGCCGTTATCGCCGCTGGATTCTCTTTGAGATTCATGCTTAAGCATTTCTCCGTCATCCGCCTCGCGCCCACCAGCAGATCCTCTATCTTTATGCCTAAGATTCCGAGTGGGAAAAGACCTACAGGAGAGAGAACGGAGTATCTGCCAACGATCTTTGAGGGTATCTCGAGTAGCGAGAGGCCGCGCCTAACGGCTACTCTCCAAAGCACAGAGTCTCTATCAGTAGTTACAACTATGAAATCCTCATATTTCCTCTTATACCTCTTAAGCAGGCTGAGCAACACTCGAAAGTCCGCTACGGTCTCAGTTGTATCTCCCGATTTGCTCACAACGTTTAATAGGATATGCTTATCCTCTTTTAGAGCCTTCTTGATCAGCATTATAATGCTGTTCATCATGTCGGGATCCACTGTGTCGGCGTAGAGCACCCTTATCTCTGGATCCAATAAATTATAGAATCTTCCCAAGACTGCCTCTTGAACAGCTATTGTCCCAAGATTGCTTCCGCCAATACCAACCACAACTAGGAATCTCGGATCCAAACTTAGCTTATCGCTTATAAGGCTCTTGATGCCTCTCAGCATCTCCTCGTCATACGGCAGATTTATAAATGCCCTAGGATCGGCATATCCGCTTGAGATTATACTTCTAGCCCTATTTATCTCGGGCGTTATATTCTCCGCGGTGCTCAGAATCTTATCGGCGGGTATGAGGACATCATCGTAGCATATCTTCAGACCCATTCATGATCATCCCTTAATGCGACAAATGAGCCATCTAAGATTGCACGCCTTCCACTTAAGGAAGCTCATAATATATAGGCGTTTCTCTCTGCGCTTGAATCATCTAGTAAGCCATACGGAGCTTGTCCACGCGAGATTTCCATCCGCCTGCTCAACCCGCAGATAATAGTATGCCAGATCAACTGGTGGCTGCTGATCCTTATTCCAGCCTTATAGCAGATGATCAACTTCCCTCTCGGAATGAGATTCTCCTTAAACTCAGCCGTGACGTCGATCCACTCCCAAGAATCCCTTCAGACTTCTATGGAGAGGATCTCTAACCGGGCATCCGCCTTAATGATCTCCAAGTATCCATTCCTATCTGGATCCTTAATCTGTGGTTTAGAGAAGACCCTCGGGTATTGTCAGTCGTATCCTTCCGCCACGCCTTATTAAAGCCGCGCCAGCGGTAAATATCAGCCTAAAATTCATAGGCCTACCCACGGTGGCTACGTTTGGAATTATCTGACTCATACCCGGTGATTCGCGGTTATAGCCTAAAATCTGCCTCTCAACATCGGCAAACCCTCCATGCGGAATGAAACTTTTATTACTCGTTACTAGGCAGATATCACTAGCCGGATCTGTGAGGTCATAAAATCTTAATATTGGTGGGCTTGCCAAGTCGAGTTTTAAAACCTTCTTCCCCATGAAGAGCCATCTTCTTCCATCCTCATCCGCAACCTTACGTGGAAGCAGTCTTTCATTCCAAAACTCGATTATGGGATGCTTGGCCTCAGTGTAAATCCAGAAGTAACATTCACCAGCAAATCTCCCTATTGGTAAGAGGAGATCAACGTATGGTCTGGATGGATAGGACTTTGCGTCTCGAAGCGGAACGATTATGTATATGTCCTTTGAGTCTTCGCAGTATATGCCCATTTAGCCCTTCGATCCTAGATCGGCCATCAGATCTTCTATGGAACATCCTATGAGATGACAAGATTAATAAAATAGTTATGTGATACTCGTAGTTAATGCGAACTAATAGAGGGATTAATGTGCCCACAGCCTTTGTGTTAATCAATACTGAGACTGGATTCATGGATGAGGTTCTTAGGGAGCTGGGGAAGATCGAAGGCGTTAAGGAAGCCTATACGGTATATGGCGTATATGACATAATCGCCAAGGTGGAGGCTAAGACTATGGATGGAATAAAGGACATAGTCACATGGAAGATTAGGAAGCTCAGTAATGTCAGAACCACACTGACAATGATAGTTATAGAAGAGGCGAAGTAGCCCCTGTCTTGTTAATGAACCATAATCCTAACCTATTCTTCCGATCCTCTCAAGTTCATCAGCAACGTCCTTCAGACCGAGCTCCTCGAGCTTCTCTCTCGTCGGCCACCCACTCTCCTTATTCCATCCCCGAAGCTCATAATACTTCTCAAGTAACTTCAGGAACTTCTGCTTATCAAGCATTTTACCATCATCTTTACCCGGATAATTGAAGCCCGCATCGATCGTTGATTCATCGATTCTCCTTGATCTGCCGTAGTTTCTAACATCGATCGCCCTGAGCAGATTAAATATCCTCTCGCCCGCCTTCCGAAGTTCATTCATGCTCACATCTACTCCAGTGCATGCAGAGAATAGCTTAGCCATCAACTCGATATCCGCCATTCCATCCTTACTCGTCGAACCGAAGATCCTCGGATACTCACTATCACATAGGATTAGCGAATCGACTACCATTCCCATGTCAGTATGCCATATAGCCGGTATGGCCCGTGCCTCCGGAGGATCATACTCGACCGATGGATCCAAAACGTTTGGGTCGCCGTATACCTTCATGGAGATCTCACGTATCCTCTCGGGTGGAATAGGCCCTCTATACGGCCCTATCTCTGGGAGGTATCTTTGAACATGGGAAGTCCAAGAATGCGATGTGTCGCTTGCTGGATCCCTCGTATCCACGCACCACTGCAGAACCGTCGTCAGCCACATAGGCCAGTAAATGTTGCCACCGGGACCCCAATGTCCAGCCCAATGCTCAACTTGACCAGCGTGACGTGGATAGATACGGTCAAGTAGGGGCTTGCCCTTGCCTCCGAAGAGTCTCTCTGCGGCGTAGCATGCTCCATCCGCTAGGGCATCTCCTATTGGGCCTTCACGGTAGGCTATTTTACGTAGAAGCATCACTAGGAACTCAGGTGTTACTGGCGCGCAGTCTCGGAGGTATCTTATCGGCTTCTCGGGGGCAGGTATCTCCATCCCATCTATCTCCTTTATAAGGTTATGTTGCTTGCAGAGTTGCAGCCATGGAATTATCCCGTATGACACTTCCCACCCGTTTATTCCATAATTGCTTACAAGGAACCTTGCCTCGATTCTGCCTCTCTCAGACGTAACATTGAACCCATAACACATCTGCTCTGTAGTGTAGAGCGCTGGTAGAAACTCGCCTTGAATATCCATCCATAACATTCCGGAGCATACTGAGAGGCAAAATCCGCATTTGTGCCTCCTGAAGTTCGGGCCTGAAATATCTATCTCACTGAGGCTCTTCGGACCATAAGGTGAAGGGCCCTCCCTGCTCTGTTTTAGGCAGAGACTAAGAAACTCCTTTGGCCTCGCGATCTTCACTCCCCCGCCTCCATGGACGGCTATCGCCTTTAGATTCTTTGATCCCATAACCGCTCCGAATCCTCCCTGAGCAGCCGCATTCTCAGTTTCGGTCTGTATTATTGCGATTCTGCATAGGTTCTCTCCTGCCGGACCACATGATATCACCCGAACATCGTCTCCATGGATTGACCTGAGAGCCTTTGTCGTCGCATACGTCCCTAAACCCCAAATGTCCTCTGCACTTAATATCTCGATGTTTCCATCATCTATCCATATATAGACTGGCTTCTCAGCTCTTCCCTGAATTATTATACCGTCGAATCCCGCATACTTCAGTTCTGGACCCCAATGCCCGCCCATTCCAGACCTTGAGAAGCAGGGAGGGTGCTGCTGCGGAGCGACGCCTAAAACCTCAACTCTGCAGGCTCCAGAGGCTAGGGTTCCAGTTAATGGGCCAACCATTATCATAAGTCTATTCTCTGGATCAAACGGGCCTATTTCCGGCCTGATCTCCTCCCAAGCGATCCTTGCCGCTATTCCTACTCCTCCAATATACATCCGTGCATACCTCATTGTATCTATCGTCGTTATCTTCTTTCTTGTGAGATCGATCCGAAGTATCTTGCCAGTCCATCCATAGATCGTCATTTCATTCCCCTCCTCTGAATGGCTGGAACGTATGTTAGAGCTCCGCTTGGACATATCTCAACGCATACTGGGCCGCCCTCGCGATCTTTACAGAGGTCACACTTGAAGTACACTCTTCTTCCATTGACTATCTTATGCTTTATAACAGGTTTTTCCGGCATTAGTGGGCACGCACGTGCACATGCACCGCAGCCTAAGCATTTATTCTCATCTATAACCCTTGCCCCGGTTTTCTCATCTATATAAATAGCCGGATTCTCATGTAGGCTTAGACATGCATAGTAGCATGCCGGCCAGTCACACTGCTTACATATAACAGCTGACGGAAATCTAGGTATGAAATCGTCAAAGATCATCTGTATTCTCGAAAGGGAGGGATTACATTCTCCCTCATGGAACAGTGAACAGGCAACCTCACATTCCCTACATTCCACACATCTCTTCTCATCGAAGATTATGACCCCGGACCTTTGAACTTTAAATTCGCTTTTCACTATTTCGCTTTAGCCCCCTTCAACGCTTAATCCGACAGATACCTGATCTTTCATCCAAACCAGAGTATGTAATTAAGCGTTATCACAGCCGTTACAGAGTCTTATCGGCTTAACAGGTTCTTTAAGAGACTTATGCCGTTAGAGACTGTGAGGTCAAGTGAAGATGCATGTATCCTTCTCCTCTTGACCCTCACTATTCTCTGAGTGATGGGGTTATAACCTTCGATCTCAGTATATCTCCAGTAAATCAGCGTTCCATACCTCTGCCATCTAGGAGCCCTCTGAATATCGAATCCTCTCTTATGCAGCTCCCTGATGATCTCATGTCCCTTCATCCTAAAGGTCTCCTCTCGCCCTATAATTTTATTAGCATAGGCATTCAGAAAGTTTCTAAAGGCATTCAGACATCTCCACCTTAAATACTCGAGTATCTCTAGGCGATCACTAACCTTAACTATTCTAGCATCGAATGATATTGGCTTCTCATAGGAGAAATGCCTCTTTAGGCAGTTCTGGAGGAATGAAGATGCGTATGAGGGGAGGATCGAGAGTATCTTCTCGATTCTCCCATTAAAAGGCACATGTGAATCGCTGAGGAATAACAGGCTAATCTCATCGGATGCCGTGTGGGCTATGGAAATGTTGAATCCCGCCTCCATCATAAGAGCCTTTGCAGTCTCGATCATGCTCTTATGGAATCTCTCGTCGAAGGGCCTCTCCATTCCGCATTCGTCAGCGACTCTATGGAATCCTCTACCATCCATCCTCACAATAACTGGAGCCTTAACGGTCTCTCTCGAGTATATCTCCCATCCCCTAAACTTAGACTCTTCGATCCTCAATTGATCCACTTCAATGTGGCTTTGCCTGCCTCAGATGCATCAGCTAGCATTACTGGCACTATTAGGTATAAGATTTATCTCGTTTAATCTTGAGGAAGATTAGAAGATAATTTGGAAATTGAATCTGCGTAACATCATGGCTCGAGTTGAATCGCACATTGATAGAAATCTTCGCTCCTCTCTAGATCAGATCTTTAAGCCAATGAATATATCTCTCAACAAGAAGCAGAAAACAACTCATGAAGTTTTCATATAGCGATTTCTAGTAACAATGAGGCATATTTGCGTTTTGAGATGCTTTTATCTGAGATATCTTGTATGGCGAGTGGTCAGGTTTGAGAAGAATTTAATGGTTTGAAGGAGATTTTAAAGCACGTTGTTTTTGAGGAGACTTGAATCATCAGAGATTAAAAGGAAGCTCTAAAGGGGGACTGTTGGAGAATTTTTTTATGAATTTTGGTATTATACCTCAGGGGGAACGCTTTGTATTCAGCCGGGAATAAAAGTTTAGGTGAAATTATCGGGAAGAGAATAGTTTTCAGAGGGGCTGGCAAAGTAGAGATCGAAGAGTTTTCGTTACGAAAGCCGGAAGCGAATGAGGTGCTGGTTGAGACAGTCTGCACTCTTATAAGTCCTGGAACGGAGACGGCTTTTCTAATGGCTCTACCTAATACCCCTAAAAGGTTCCCCATGTATCCGGGATACTCAAATGTAGGCGTCATAGCCTCTAAGGGAAGCGAATCCTCAGAGTTAGCGGTTGGAGATAGAGTGGCTTCCCGTAAATCCCATGCTAGCCATGTGATCATTGACGAGACAGAGGTCTTAAAGATTCCAAATAATCTTTCATTTGAGGAAGCGTCATTTTTCGCTTTAGGCTCAATCTCTCTGCAAGCTGTGAGGAAGGCGCATATCGAGATCGGCGAATCAGTTGTTGTTCTCGGTCAGGGGCTTGTAGGAA
>Ga0209410_1000374_pt1 | contig 20461 bp, 21 predicted proteins | sample Mar14436cmmetaG_FD_184135 | JGI IMG/M metagenome (GOLD analysis project Ga0209410, IMG submission 184135) | Marine hydrothermal vent microbial communities from Guaymas Basin, Gulf of California to study Microbial Dark Matter (Phase II) - Marker... ... | reverse complement strand
AAGAGAATTAGATACAAGTTCCTTACAGGTTTCCTTCCAGAGGAAGATTTTAAGAAACTATTGAAGTACGGAAAGTTCAAGACTACAGGGAAATTCAAGAAATGGGAGTTGGAGATTAGAGAAGACATAGACGACTTCAGAGAAATAGAGAGAATCGTAGAGGAGTACGGCCACAGCGTAGAGAGAGAGGAACTAGAGAAGTTTCCAATTTATTCGATTTCTGCCAGGAGAATAAGAACTCCAGAGGTCAGGAAAAGAGTGAGAGAAATAGTAGACCAGCTAGAGAGAAACGGAATCAAATATCACATAAAAGTCTATGATCCACACGAGGTACAGATAATATCTGAGAGAGAAATAGAAATAAGAGACTCGGGAGTGAATGTCACTTATTCTGGGTTCAAGTCCAGAGAAAAGCTCTTCTCGAACAAGGGAGAGACACTATATCTTTTTGGACAAGTTGAAAGAGAATACAACCTTAGGAGAAGGAAATGGAGATTGTTATGCCCGGAATGTAGGAGAGAAGTAAAGATCAATAAGGGAGAAGAAATACAGTGTTCCAGATGCGGATTGTATCTTAGATATTGAATTCGGGCTTCCAATTAGTAGCAGCTAGTCTATTGGACTAGTGGAATATCAAGTAACACTTCCGAATGGACTCCTAATAGAGACTCCCTCAGGGTCGATGAGTCGGGAACAAGCAAACTGTAGAGAGAATCCACAGAAAACGAAGTTACAGGAGTCACAGCTTAGGAATAACATGGTTATCAATCATTGTTAGAGAAAACAAGGAGGTATTAGATTAGTTTACTCAAATCGAATGATTGATATATTGAAGTGTCTAAGCTGTGAAAACAAGACTATTACTACTACTCCTTCGAGAAGTCTGGGTACTCAAGCCAAAATAGGAAAGAAGAAAAACAGAAAAACCGAGTCTCTAGGTTAATTGGGAGGTATAGTATGAAGCCGATATGGGAAGTATCTAAAAAAATAGGGCTTGAATTGGAAGATCTCGAACTGTATGGAAAGTACATGGCCAAGGTGTCTTGGGAGAAAGTATCTGAGATGCTGGGTGAGAAGAGGAGAGGCAAGTTAGTCTTAGTGACTGGCATCACCCCGACTAGATTTGGAGAAGGCAAGACCACCACAACTATAGGACTAGCTGGTGCACTAAGCGAAATAGGATTTTCGTCAACTCTAAGTATAAGGGAACCGTCACTAGGTCCAGTATTCGGAATAAAAGGAGGAGCCACGGGAGGGGGTAAGAGTAGGGTAGTTCCAAGCGAAGAAATAAACCTCCACTTCACCGGAGACTTCCACGCAATCACCAGTGCTCATAATCTCCTCTCGGCGATAATAAATAACCACATCTTCCAAGGAAACGAACTCGAGATAAAGGAAGTAACTTGGCCTAGGACGTTAGACATGAATGACAGATCACTGAGAAAAGTCATAGTAGGACTAGATAGGAATGGTCATCTACTAGAGGACAAATTCGTAATAACGGCAGCTTCTGAGATCATGACTATATTGTCTTTGTCCAGAAGCTATTCCGAGTTAAAAGAGAGAATAGCAGAGATAATAGTTGGTTTTAATTCCGATGGAGAGGAGGTACGAGTTAGGGATCTCCATGTTGAGGGCGCAATTACTGCATTACTCAAGAACGCTTTGAAACCTAACCTAGTACAAACAACAGATGGCATACCAGCTTTCGTGCATACAGGGGCATTTGCAAACATATCTCATGGTACTAGTAGTTTGATCTCCATGGAATTGGGACTCAGACTATCAGATTACGTGGTGGTAGAGAGTGGATTCGGATCAGACTTAGGTGCAGAGAAGTTCGTGAACATAGTCTCTAGAATATCGAAGTTCGATAACATATGTTGTGCAGTCATAGTGTCTAGCATAAGGGCTTTGAAAGAACAAGGAAACGGAGATTTGGCTAGGGGTCTATCTAACTTAGAGGAACACGTGAGAATAGTCAGGGAACTAGGTTTAGAACCAGTAGTTTCTCTCAACGTATTCGATTCGGATACTGAATCCGACATAAGGACGTTCTTCGGTAAATGTGAGGATTTGGGAGTAGACTACAGTGAGACACACTTCTATAGTAAGGGATCCAAGGGTGGAACGTCTTTGGCAGAGATAGTCGCTGAAAAGCGAGGAAGAAAACCGAAGTACACCTACTCTCTAGATGAAAATCTGAAAGAAAAGATAGAGAAAGTATCTAGACTGTATGGTGGCTCAGGATCTACTTACTCTAAAACAGCTGAGAATAGAATTAAAAAAATTGGAAACAGGCTAAACTATCCGATATGCATAGCTAAAACTCAATTCTCACTTAGCGACGATCCTAATCTCAAGGGAGCACCGAAAGACTTTGAGATAAGGATAAGAGACATCTGGGTGTATGGAGGGGCCAAACTGCTAGTCCCGATAGCAGGAGACATACTACTGATGCCTGGCTTGCCAAAGAGACCTAATGCTGAGAGAGTGGATATAGACGAGCACGGAGAGATAAGAGGGATCTTGGGTTGAAATTGAGATGTCATCTATGCCAAAAGGAAATAGACGTCGATTCCATGGGGAAATTAAAGGGAACTGTCGTCAGAGAGATAGGTAAGAGAAAGTTCTATTACATTTGTGCGCCGTGCCAAGTGATATTACACAAATTAGGTAAGAAGAAGTTCCTAGAACTATTAAGAGACAAGGAAAAGGCAAGAAAAGCTCTCGAGGAGTACTCCATAGACGAAAGGGAGGGAAAAAGGTACTGGAAGATCAAAATATAGAGGGATGAGGCGAAGAACATCGCGTGGGCAGTCTAAATTATTATCATGTTAACTCAGACCCGCTGAATGAAGCTTCAGAGTCTATTTAATCCAATAGCCAGTGTCTCTGCCGTCAGGAATTAGATTGGATGGGACAAAAGTCATTGCACATTCAGGAACCAATTAGTTTCACCTAACAACTAATCCAGAGGAAGCAGTAGAGAGATTAGAGACACACACTAAATCTCCATTAAGTTTTTAAAAGCAAGACAGGACTGGATGGAGGGGATGTGCCATAGAGATATGTGCTTACGTACTAGTTAGTGCGAGGAAGGGAAAGGAAGAGAAAGTAAGAGAGGAGATATCCAAGATAGATGGGGTAAAACAGGTGCATGTAATAAGTAGGGTGCTTTCCAAGCCCGCCTTTGGGGGGGAAGGTTTACCGTATAATCTGATAGTGGAGGTAGAGGCGGAGGACATAAGGACGTTGAGTAGGATAATAATGAACAAAGTGAGAGAAGTAGATGGAGTCACTGGAACTATGACTATGGTGGTAGTTCCGGATTAGTTCTCCTCTTCTGCCAATCTGAATTTGTATCCATAGTATATTATTCCCTCTTCCCCGTCTTCACTGACTCTCCTGAACACCAATTCCACGGGTTTTCCCACTTCCACTTCGTCTGGAGAGCAATCTACTATCTGCCCAGCAACTAGTGGTCCCTCTTCTAGTTTTATTAGAGCGATGACGTATGGTACTTGTCTCTCGAATCCATTAGCCCCGTCTTTAACTATTGTGTAGCTGTATATTTTACCCTTGCCACTTAGAGCCACTCTGGATATGTTACCTTTCCTCCTACACTCTGGACAGAGCACCCTAGGGGGGAAAAACACCCTGCCACAGCTGTCGCACTTAGACCCAAGTAACCTGTATCTGTGAGGTATTTCCCTCCAGAATCTAGCTACACCTTCTGTCATTTTACCTCCTCCTTCTGAGAATTGAAACTACGCAGGTACCTCCCGATCCTCCGAGATTATGTGTGAGACCTATTTCTGCATTGTCTACTTGCCTTTTCTCAGCTTCGCCTCTAAGTTGGAGGACGATTTCACATACTTGTGCTATTCCTGTGGCTCCAGGGGCATGTCCCCTAGCTTTCAATCCACCGCTAGTATTTATCGCAACTTTTCCTCCTATTTCAGTATCTCCATCCTCTGTTGCTTGTCCTCCTTTCCCCTTCTTGAAGAATCCCAGATCCTCTATTGCAATTATTTCTGATATGGTGAAGCAGTCGTGCACTTCAGCCACATCTACCTCTTCGGGTTTCACTCCAGACATTTCGTAAGCTCTTTTACTAGCTTCTATTGTGGAAGCCATTGAAACTATGTTGTCTCTGTCGTGGAGAGCGATGTAGTCACTAGCCTGCCCTATTCCAGATATTTCCACTGGAGATTCAAACTCCTTTGCTTTTTTCTCAGAACAGAGAACTAAAGCTGATGCGCCATCACTTACTGCATGGGATTCAAGCAATTTTATCGGATAGCTGACAATTGGGCTAGATAAAACTTTCTCAAGAGATACTTCGAATCTAAAGTGAGCCATTGGATTTTTGGACCCATTACTATGATTTTTTACTGATACTAGTGCCATTTGTTCCTCAGTTGTGCCGAACTCATGCATGTGTCTCTTTGCCATTAGGGCATAGGCTGAAGCGTAAGTCATTCCAAAAAAGGCCTCCCATTCCTGATCTAATGTAGTAGCGAGTACTTCACTGGCTTTCTCTGCCATAACGTCACTCATCTTCTCCACACCTCCAACTACGACCACGTCGTACATTCCAGAGGCTATGGACGAAAACCCTTGGACTAGAGCTAAGGCGCCCGATGCGTCTCCACCTTCAACTCTAGTAGCAGGTATGTGAAGAGAGGCGAGTCCCGAGTGGTCCGCTATTAGAGAGGCCACGTGTTCCTGTTTGACTAGTAATCCAGCTGACATGTTGCCTATGTATAGAGCCTCTATTTCCTTACCGTCTACTCCTGCATCCTCTATTGCTCGTATTCCTGCTTCTACGAATAGGTCTCTGAAGGACCTTTCCCATAGTTCTCCAAATTTCGTCATTCCAACTCCTACTACGTAGACTTTCCTCATGGATTGACACCTAACTCAACTTAATTTTCCCTGATAGCTTCAGATACTCTCCATAGCTCAGATACTTCTTCCTGCGAATGAATTCAGAGAATTTAGGTGCCTTGTCTTTAATCTCTACTATCTTGTCTGTGACTTCTAGGAGAAAAGAGTCACTTCCAGCTCCAGATCCAAAAGAAGTTAGTAAAACCTTTTCGCCACCATTACAAACGTCTAAGACTGCTGAGAGCCCTATCAACGAAGAGGCTGAGTAAGTATTTCCTATTTGCGTCACCACAATCCCGGGGAGATACTGTTCCTTTTCAAATCCTAATAACTTCGCGGCTCTCATGGGGAATTTCCCATTTGGCTGATGAAAGACTACATAGTCTATTTCCTTTGGTTCTATGGAGTTCCTTTCCATTATACCTCTCGAGGCAGATATTATGTGCTTGAAGTATGCTGGTGCACCTGTGAACCTACCAGCGTGTCTTGGATACGCTTTCCCCTCTCTTCTCCAGAAATCCGGCGTATCTGTCGTGAATGAGTAAGTGTCTAACACTTCAGCTATCTTGTCCTTGGATCCTATTAGGAAGGCAGCACCTCCCGCGGATGCCGAGTACTCCAATGGATCTCCTGGAGCACCTTGGGCAGTGTCTGCTCCTATTGCCAATCCGTATTTTATCATTCCAGAATTGACTAAACCGAGAGAGGTTTGTATTCCGGCAGTCCCTGCTTTACAAGCGAACTCATAGTCTGCAGCAGTCATCTCGGGAGTAGCACCTATTGCTTCCCCTACTATTGTAGCTGTAGGCTTAACGGCATATGGATGAGACTCAGAACCCACGAATATAGCTCCTATCTCCGAAGGATCAACTCTAACTCTTTTGATGCAATTCCTAGCAGCTTCAACAGATATAGTTACTGTGTCCTCGTCTATCCCAGGTACTGACTTTTCTTTTATTAGTAGTCCGTTCTCTATCTCTTTGGGATCTTTCCCCCATATTTTAGCGATTTCTCTTGCAGTAATCCTATACATCGGTATGTATATGCCATAGGAGACAATCCCCGCCTTCAACCTCGACCCACGGGGGATAATGAGTCCAGCTTAAATCAATTTCGGTGCTCGCAGTATGGAAGTTAGACGAACGTCTGAAAACCCATTTACTTAACTAGGAAGAAATTGAGACGGGGTCTTGGTATGGGAAAATAGAGAGACTCAAGAAGGAAATACTGAAGGAAGTCTATCCAAGCAAAGAAGAGAGAGAAAAAGTAGAATTAGAGTGTAATAGGCTAATACAGAGGGCCAAGGAAATCCTAGGGGAGGAAAGTCTATCAGAAGTTGAGCCCAAGGTGCTAGGTTCAGTTGCTAGGAACACATACCTCAGAGGAGAGGTAGACATAGACCTTTTCCTGTTATTTCCACTAGAGGTTCCGATAGATGAGCTTAGATCGAGAGGATTTAGAGTAGGCGAGCAGATACTATCCAGTATGGGCTACTCAACGGAAAGAAGATATGCTTCTCATCCTTATGCACATGGAAGTAAGGAAGGGATAGAAGTAGACGTCGTACCTGCTTACAAAGTGGAACATTCAAACGAGATAAAGACACCAGTAGATAGGTCTGTGCTTCATCACGAGTTTTTGAAGGAGAGAATCAAGGGTTTAGAGGAAGAGATAGTACTTTTCAAGGCATTCATGAAGGGTTGTGGACTATATGGGGCGGAAGCCAAAATAGGAGGTTTCAGTGGATATCTCTGTGAACTCCTAGTGCTGAGGTATGGAGATTTCCTCTCAACAGTTGAGGCAATCTCTAAGTGGAGAGAGGGACAAGTAGTCTCTTTTCCGGAACAAAGAGTAACTACTTCCTTTAGCTCCCCGCTGATATTTCCAGATCCAACAGATGAAAGGAGAAATGTAGCTGCGGCAGTTTCTAGAGAAAAATTCCATGAGGCGATATTTGCGACTAAACTTTTCCTGGATAGGCCATCCAAGTTATTCTTCTTTCCCCCGAGAAGGAAGTTCTCCACTAAAGAACTACTCGATAATTTGTCTAAGAGAAACTTGGTTGGAATCCTCTTCGAGACTAGCTTATACATACCGGACCTACTCTGGCCGCAATTGAGAAAGACTTTGGAGTCACTGTCAAATGTACTTAGGGAAGAGGGATTCAATGTGATCAGGAGTGGAGTGTGGTCTAATGAGAGAGGTTTGGCTTTGATACTCTTCGAACTAGACGATTTCTACCAGAAGAGTGTAGTAGGAGATGAAGGTCCTCCTTCCAGAGTTCCAATTGATAATATAGTAGGATACATCACGAAGAATTTAGAATGTGGTCCTTGGGTAGAGGGAGACAGGCTCATGGGTCTAAATATAATCCGTAGACCAAAATCAGCTAAGTTCCTCCTAAATGAAGTAATAAGTGAAGGAAGATTCTCCGGAGGGAAGCATTTAAAGAAAGACCTAATTGAAAACTTTGATATATTGGTTTCATCTGAGCTGATAAACGTGCAGGACGTTAGCCTTTTGGAGTGGTTGTCGGACTTCCTGAGGGGCAAACCACCCTGGTTGGAGGCTTGGAAATGGTCAGAACGTTCATAGCAATAGACTTAGGGCAGGAAACAAAGGATATAATAGAATCAAAAGTCTTAGACGAGATATCGAAAATAGATGTTGACGTGAAACTAGTGGAAAAGGAAAATCTACACCTGACATTAAAGTTCCTAGGAGAAATTCATGAGAGAAGAGTTTCTGATGTTAAAGAAGTTCTAGAGAGAATATCATCTGAGAAAAAGAAGTTTTCAATGAGACTACACGGATTGGGAGCATTCCCTAACAGTAGGTCTGCGAGAGTGGTCTGGATTGGGGTAGAAGATGGGAGAGAAGAGTTACACAACTTAGCCTCAGAAATAGATTCAGAGCTACATAAAATTGGATTTAAAAGAGAAAGAAAGAGATTTCATCCTCACATCACGGTTTGCAGAGTGAAAACGCCTAGGAACATCTCGAAGATAAGGTCTCTGATAGAAGCTCTAAGGGATTTAGAGGTAGGGGTAGAGGAGGTCAATTGCTTGTCTCTCAAGAAAAGCACTCTGACATCGAAGGGACCAATATACGAGGACCTCCACAAATTCCCACTGCAAGATTGACTAATACCTGCTAAATAGCAGATGAATTTTAAATCCACACAAAGGGACGATTCCTTCAAACGTCAGCCAATCTGAGGAGCAGTCAACGTTTTTAAGAGGTCCGGGAATTTAGGCCTGGGGGGATGCACATGGCTTCTGATGAGAAGGAGACGGTTGAGGGATTGCTAGAAATAAAAGAGATTTACGAGCCACCAAAAGAAATAGTTGAGAAGGCATACGTAAAAAATTATGATGAAGTCTATCAGGCAGCAATCAAGGACCCAGAGAAATTCTGGGAGGAAGCAGCAAATGAATTGGAGTGGTTTAAGAAATGGAACAAGGTGCTAGAGTGGGACTATCCTAAAGCGAAGTGGTTCCTAGGCGCGAAAGTGAACATAGTCCATAACGCCTTGGATAGACACATGAACACGTGGAGGAGGAACAAGGTCGCTCTCTATTGGGAGGGACAAGACGGCTCTTCTAGGACCCTCAGTTACGCTGACCTATACAGAGAGGTGAATAGGTTCGCCAATGCTCTCAAAGAGCTTGGAATTAAAAAAGGAGACAGAGTAACGATTTACTTACCTAGGATACCAGAGCAAATGATAGCCATGTTAGCCACAGCTAAGATAGGTGCAATACACAGTGTAGTTTACTCCGGATTCAGTGCTGGAGCTCTCAAGGACAGGATAATAGATGCAGAGGCTAAGGTGGTAGTAACTGCTGATGGAGGCTATTATCGAAACAAGATAGTTCCTCTAAAGGACACAGTTGATGAAATAAGAGATGAGTGCCCAACATTGGAGCACGTTGTAGTGGTAAGAAGGACCGGGAAGGACATAAGGGAAAAAGAGGGAGACGTCGATTGGAACGAACTAGTAAAGGACAAACCAGTAGAGTGTAAAACAGAGGAAATGGATTCCGAAGATCCACTCTTCATATTGTATACTTCTGGAACTACAGGGAAGCCGAAGGGAGTTCTACACGTCCACGGAGGATACATGGTCGGTGTGTACAGGACTATGAAATGGATATTCGATATCAAGGACGATGACGTTTATTGGTGCACTGCTGATGCAGGATGGATAACGGGACACAGTTACATAGTCTATGGTCCGCTTATAAACGGAGCAACTTCATTGATGTGGGAAGGGGCCCCAGATTACCCGCATCCTGGGATATGGTGGTCACTAATAGAGAAGTACAAGGTATCGATATTCTATACAACGCCCACGGCTATAAGGGCATTAATGAGGTATGGGGAAGAGTGGCCAAGAAAATATGACCTCTCTTCACTGAGAATTCTAGGTAGCGTAGGCGAACCGATAAACCCAGAGGCTTGGCTGTGGTTCAGGAAAGTAACGGGGGATAGGTGCCCCATAATGGATACCTGGTGGCAGACTGAGACTGGGATGATAATGATATCTCCTCTTCCATGCGTCCCACTAAAACCAGGATCTGCTACTAAGCCATTCCCAGGAATAGTAGCTGAGATAGTGGATAAGGATGGAAACAAGATAACAGAGCCGAATAAGGGAGGATACCTAGTGATAAGGACACCATGGCCTGCGATGATGAGAACTATATACAAGGACCCAGATAGATACAATAGCTACTGGGAAACAATTCCAAATGCCTACCACACTGGAGACATGGCCAAAATGGACGAAGATGGATACTTCTGGATACTGGGAAGAGCAGACGATGTACTCAAGGTCTCTGGATATAGGCTAGGAACTGCAGAGATAGAGAGCGCCTTAGTCTCCCATGAAGCAGTTGCAGAGGCTGCAGTAATAGGCAAGCCAGACCCGGTAAAGGGAGAGGCTATCAAGGCCTTCGTTGTACTGAAAGAGGGATATGAACCATCAGATGATCTCGTTAAGGAACTAAAGATGCATGTCAGGGAAGTAATGGGACCTATAGCTATGCCTTCTGAGATAGAGTTCAGAGAAAGTCTTCCTAAGACGAGAAGCGGTAAGATAATGAGGAGGCTCCTCAAAGCCCAAGAGCTAGGGTTACCCGTCGGAGACACTTCAACCTTGGAGGACTAGTTCCCTTCCACATTTTATTGTTTTCAGGTGTTAAACATGTTTTGGAGCAAAGAAGAGAGCATGGACAGAAAAGAATTGGAGAAATTACAATTGAGGAGACTGAAATGGACTATTTCTCACGCCTATTCTAACAACGAGATATATCACAGAAAAATGGAAGAAGCTGGAGTAAAACCAGGAGATGTAAAGAGCTTAGACGACATTAGGAAATTACCCTTCCTGAGTAAAGCGGAGTTGAGAGACTATTATCCCTTTGGATTAGTTTCGGTACCAATGGACGAAATAGTAGAGATACACGCCTCTTCTGGTACCACAGGAAAACCTGTAGTTGGAACATATACACAGAGAGACTTAGAAATTTGGACCGAGGTAATGGCTAGATGCCTATGGGCCGATGGTATAAGGAAAGGAGATAGAATACAAAACGCGTATGGATACGGCCTATTCACGGGGGCTCACGGGTTCGAAAGAGGTGCCAGAGCAATAGGAGCTATGGTGATTCCCACCAGCTCAGGGAACACTAAGAGGCAGATACAGATAATGAAGGACTTCGAGACCACTGCTCTGGCTTGCACCCCGAGTTATGCCTTATATATGGCAGAGGTCGCAGAAAAAGAAGGCTATAATCCAGGAGAGGACTTCAGCTTGAGGGTCGGACTCTTCGGCGCAGAGGCTTGGAGCGAAGAAATTAGAAAGAAGATAGAGGAGAAGTGGAACATAGACGCTAGGGATCACTATGGACTCACCGAAGTGATAGGTCCAGGAGTCTCCTTTGAGTGCGAGGCAAAAGACGGTTTGCACGTTAATTCGGACCACTTCCTGATGGAAATAATAGATCCTGAAACTGGAGAACAAGTGGGAGAAGGAGAAAAGGGAGAGCTAGTTTTCACTAGCTTAACGAAAGAGGCTTTTCCTGTAATAAGATTCAGAACTAGGGATCTAGTCTATTCAATGGAGGAATGCGAATGCGGAAGAACCTTTCCCAAGCATTCTAGAATAATAGGGAGAGCAGACGACATGATGAAGGTCAAAGGAGTCATAGTGTTCCCCAGTCAAATAGAGGAAGCAATAGTCTCTGTAAGAGGGGCTAGTGAGAATTATCAGATAGTTAAGTATAAGAGGGGACCTTTCACAGAAATAAAGGTTAGAGTTGAGCCGACTGCAGAGAGGTTCAGCAAGGGTAACCTAGACGACCTCAAGAGAGAGATAGAAGAGGAGATACAAAAGATAGTTGGCCTTAGGGTGGAGGTGGAAATAGCTAGTCCAGGGGAAATACCTAGGAGTGAAGGCAAAGCTAAGAGGATAGTGGAAGGATAAGACTATTGCCTATTTTTCTTACTTATTACTTCCAATACCCTGGAGACTATCTCATTTAGCTTCTCTCTCAGCTCTTTTGACATTCTTCTCCCATGGACACGTTCCTCACACCGATTCCGATGACGTGGAACTTCACCCCTAGGGATGAGACCACTCTGATTAGGGTAGGCACTCCCGAGTAATGAGTTGAGATCGAGTAGTTTTCACTTGGATTTAGGATTCTGACTTCACCAGCTTTATCGCTCTCGAAGCTATCTATTATGAACACCTCATCGTATTCTGCCACAATGTTTATCAAACTTATTGGAAAAAAAGGCCATTCTATCACGTCAACTTCTTCTAATTCATCTCTCAACTTTCTTGAGGCTGATAGGCCAATGCAGTCATCTCCCATTATCTCGTTACCCAGCTAGACTACGAGAACCCTCTTCATGCTATCCTCTGGTGAGCTCACCAATTTTTTTCTCCATCTTCGCTCATCAATTCTATTGTCAATGGTATCTTCTAGAAGCGAATGCGTAGCACAGGCGTAGCAAGGGTCATACGCCCTGAATGCCATCTCTATCATATTTAGTATCCCTTCGTCCACTTCACCTCTCCTGATGAAGCTCTTCGCTGCTTCGTCTATGGACAGAGAGATTCTAGCTGCGTTATGCTGAGTGGCAACGAGTAGATTAGCTCTTTTTATTATACCTCTTTCATCTGTAATGTAGTGATGTATCAAAACCCCTCTTGGTGCTTCAACTACTCCAAATCCTTCTCTCGGGACAGAAGTAGGTATTTCCCTCACTTTCTCACTCGTCAATTCTGGATTTTCTAATACCTCTTTTATCCTCTCTGCCGTATACACCATTATCTATTACTCTAGCCCAGTGGTTAGCCAATGTGTGATGAGCTGGTTTTCCTAGGGCTTCCAACTCTCCTCATAAGCCTCTTGAGCCTTAGGAGTGGCCATCCCATCTGCTACGTTTAATCTCGCGAGTGGAGCTACACTGAATATTCCACTCTTCTCACAGTCTGTGAATCCATTCCATCCCACTCCCCTTGGGTAAGGAAATTTAACGTAAGTCCACGGCTCTACGTGTTCTACTATTATACAGTCTAGACTGACGTATATCAAAGCTACAGACGAGTAATATCCAAGTATTCTCAAAGGGTTAGTGTGATGGAGTAAATCTCATTCGTTAAAGTCCGTCTCAGCAAATAGCAAATAGTAATGCTGAAGCGTATTTTGAACGAGAATCAGGTGTATCTGCGAATTGGGTCAAGAAGTGAACTGGGACAGTCTTAAAGAACTCAGAGAGTTTCTTGATAGGGGTACCCTCCTCGCTGAGTCTCCCACTGTGAACTTGTACATTCTGTACAGTTGCTCATTACTAGAGCACTGAGGACTACTAAGATTACATGCCCCCCTATCTCAACAGTTCTGAGACCCTCTAGGTCAACTTTTCTGTCACCACTGGTCCATGAAGCAGATATACCAATCCGAGTGTGAGGGGGCTAAGACTAAAGAGGCCATCACCTCAAAGCTCTTCGAATGATAAATCCTCTTTGAAATTCCAGTCCAGTCGTATTCTGTTATTAGGTATCTCCTCAGAACCATCATCACTTCTCCTAGATCTACATCCTTGGGGCAGTATCTGAGCATTCCTCGCAGTAATATCAAGTCCATGGGGGTTAGGTTCTCTAGTACATTCTCTTTCAGACCAAGTCGTGAATATTTTATCATCTTTCTCAATGGGATTATTCCATCCTCGGACAGAGGACAAGTCGCTGTACAAGAGCCGCATTGATAACATCTCTTTATTCCTTCCCCACTGGGGGAAATTAACTCATCGAGGAACTCCTCATCGATTTTAAGGGGGCTCTAATGCATTAAGAACGTTCTATAAAAGAATTGTGGAACTCCACTGGGAATACAAAGTCACTTATCTACGTACAACATTGACTCATGCAGGTAGCCTAACAATCTATCAGTTCTCTAAAAACGCAAACTATTTTAAAGGGGATGTGGAGAGGGGGTGGCGGAGTGGAGGATGATGAATGACGGAGCAATGATCCCAATATCCCTAGTTCTGATCCCTGTGTTGTTCTCCCTTTTAAACTTAGCAATTCCTAGCCATAAAGCTAGGAAAATCGTCACTTATATTGGAGGAGGAGTGATAGCCCTATTATCGTTTCTACTTTGGTTAAAAACACCAATTCAAGTCAGTTTACATCCGAATGTAAATTCATTGATCATCCTTTTGGACTATGCACTCATATTCTACTTTCTCAAGGAGGGTATCGTCTACAAGCACAGGACGATAGTGTCATTGACCACGGTACAACTTGTCTTACTGAGTATTTTGGTAGCTTACTTCCACACGGAAAGCACCTACTTCATAGTCGATAGGCTCTCGGCAGTAATGGCTCTAATAGTTGGAACGGTCGGATCGACAATAGCTGTGTATTCCACTAGATATATGGAAGAGGGAGAAGACCTCAATAGAGAGAATAGATTCCTATCGGTTATATTTCTCTTCCTAGGAGCGATGAATGCCCTAGTTTTCTCAGATAACCTGGAGTGGATATTTTTCTTCTACGAATGCACGACATTTACATCCTATTATCTGATAGGATACAGAAGAGACGAATTGAGCATTAGAAATTCTCTTTTAGCTCTGTGGATGAACCAGATAGGAGGAATAGCAATACTTCTCTCAGCAATTTCCTCTGCCTATATCCATGGAACAATTCTAGTCCAGGAGTTGATTAAAACAGGAGCTCTCTTGCCCATTTCTCTGATAGTCATAGGAGCCATGGTTAAGAGTGCCCAAGTTCCATTTCAGAGCTGGCTCCTTGGCGCAATGGTAGCACCTACCCCAGTTAGCGCCCTATTACACTCAAGCACTATGGTGAAGATAGGTCCCTATTTGGTATTTAGGGTCTCAGATGTAATGGATGGAACTACTCTAGGCTCTGTTGTTGCTTTGGCAGGAGCATTCACATTCACTTCCGCCTTGGTCATGGCCTTATCTCAGATAGAATTCAAGAGGTTGCTGGCTTATTCCACAATAGCTAGCCTAGGAGCAATGATACTTTGTGGAGGAATAGGCACACCTCTGGCCATAACTGCTGGCATTACTCTCTTAGTCTTTCATGCTGTGTCCAAGGCTTTCCTCTTCTTGGAAGCTGGAATATCAGAGAAGGAGTTCCACGCGAAGACTCTAGAGGAACTATTCGGTCTGATAACCAAGGGACCAATTACAGCATGGATGATAACCTTCGGTGCTATTGCGATGGCTCTACCACCATTCGGAATGTTCATAGGAAAATGGATACTCATACAGGCAGCAGTTATTTCTAAGCAGTACCCCACTCTCTTTCTTCTAGTTTTCGGGAGTGCAGTGAGCGTGATAGTATACATGAAGTTGATAGGGAGAGTACTAGCAGGAAGAGAGACAGAGAGACCTCGTAAGTCTGAATCGCTCTCTCCGACGTATTTAATTACTACTTTGGTTTGCGTTATAGCCATAGCTATTTTAACCTTGTTCTATACTTCCTTTGCCAATTCCGTCATAGAAAAAGTCACAGAGGACATTATACATAAGTCTCTCATTGAATCGGGTATAAGGGAAAAAGGCCTCGGCCTAATATTAAATGCAGGGAGAATAGACTCGTGGCAGCTATTACTCCTTTTCTCTCTGGCATTTGCTCTTCCAATTCTAGGATACTTCCATACTTGGAGAAAAGCAGATCTAGTTTACGAATACACATGTGGAGAACCTATAGAACCAAACTTAGGAGCTTATTACTTCTTGGATAAGTTGAACGACGAGCACCTTAGCAGAATATTCAATCCAATAGCTTCAGTGTTTCTCCTCCTAATACTCCTAATGGGGGTGCTCTGATGGATTTCCTACTCCCAGCATCGCTATTGGTACTGTCTCCACTAATAGGAGGATTGTTAGAGGGAACATTCAGGAAGTTGAATGCTAGGATGCAGAATAGGGTAGGTCCACCGATAGTACAGCCCTTCTATGACCTCTTCAAGCTGCTACAAAAGAGACCAATTCTAATAAACAATTACCACGTAATCATGGCTTATGCACATCTTGTGGCAATGGTAATAGCCCTTGCCACTTTCTTGCTCGGAGGAGACTTCCTCCTAGTTATATTCTTCCATGGAATGAGCTTAGCCCTATTATCCATGGGAGCATACGGAGTCAGATCTTCTTACAGCCAAGTAGGGGCTACCAGGGAATTGTTACACATATTAGCTGTTGAACCAGTTTTGATAATGATTGCTGCAAACCTCTACCTGAACACAGGCACCTTCTTACTTTCAGAGATCTTTAATTCTAACTTCCTATTCAAGTCTATGCCCCTAGCATTTCTAGCTTTAGTTGCAGTACTACCTGCAAAACTCAAGAAATCCCCATTTGACGTGAGTGAAGCACATCAGGAGATAATAGGCGGCCCAGAGATAGAGTACAGTGGTCCATTCTATGCACCGATATATCTGGCTAAGTGGTTAGAAGAGGTGTTATCCGCCGGACTAATAGCTATGTTCTTCTTGGGAAATCCAGTAATAACTTTAATTGCTATTTCAGTTACTTTCACGTTTGTTCTAGCAGTTGATAATTCCACAGCCAGATTGAGTTACTGGGACATGGTGAAATACACTTGGGAAATCTCCATTCCCTTGGTTTTGGTTAATTTGGTCTTGAACTACGTAGGGGTGTTATAAATGAGCATATTCGCGTTGAGTAGGGTCAAGTCTCCTTGGATACTACATTACGACACAGGTGGTTGCAATGGATGTGACATAGAAATATTAGCGGTTTTAACTCCTAGATACGACGTAGAGAGATTCGGGATGATCAACAGAGGGAATCCAAAGCAAGCGGACGTTTTCTTAGTCACAGGCCCAGTTACTAAAAGATGTAGGGAGAGACTCATCAACTTGTACCTTCAGGTCCCAGAACCTAAAGTAGTGGTGGCAGTTGGGAGTTGTGCCTGCGATGGAGGAGTTTTCAGAAACATGTACAACGTTGAGAACGGAGTGGACAAAGTAATACCAGTGGACGTTTATGTCCCGGGTTGCGCAGCTAGGCCTCACCAAATTATAGATGGAGTAGTCAAAGCACTGGAGATACTCTCTAAGAAGACTAAGGAGAACATAGAATTGCCGGAGTATATTAAAGAGAGATTCCCGTCTTTAAACGATAGGAGAAAAGTCTTGGAGGAGATGAGGAAAAGATGAAGGAGCTACCACCAGAGAAAGGCATAAGGAATTTCTCCGTGATTGAAACAACTCTGGAAAAAATAAGAGAAAAGATAAGGGAGATATATGATCCGAGAAAGGTACACTACATTGGAGTAGACGCCTATGACGATGGGAACAAAATGGAAATAAGATATTGGTTCCTGAAAAAAGAAAGTAACGTTGTTCTTTTAGTGAAGGCACCATTTGATTACGGAGAAAAGGTACCAAGCATCTCAGATATAGTTAAGCCAGCTTTCGTTCAAGAATGGGAAATAGCAGATCTCTTCGGCATAAACATAGAGGGGAGAGTGGAGAACTTCTTCCTAACACCTGAAAGTCCGAGAGCTCCACTTAGGAGAGGTGATAAACTTGGCAAGTGAATCTAAGAACAAGACGAGAGAAATACAAATCAAGGAGAAAGTATACACGACCATACCCTTTGGAAGCCAGCACGTGGCCTTACCAGAACCAATAAAATTCATTTTCGACACTGAGAACGAAATAGTTAAGGAAATCAAGTTCGACATTGCATACGTTCACAGAGGGATAGAAAAAGCCCTAACTACCATGTTCGACTTCAGGAAAGCTCCATACGTCGTAGGAAGGGTTTGCGGAATATGCTCTGCGGCTCACACTATACCTTGTGCAGTAGTGATGGAGAGAGCGATAGGCATAGACAGGGAGATACCAGACAGAGCTAAAGCAATAAGAATGATCGCCTTGGAGATAAATAGACTTCAGTCTCATTTTCTAATAAATGGACATTTGGCAGAGGTTTGCGGATACGAGAACGTTTTCATGCATATTTGGAGAGACAGGGAGATGATTATGGATTTAGCAGACATGTTATTCGGGAACAGAGTGCAATACGACGTAGTCTGTGTGGGCGGAGTCAATAGAGACATACCAAAGGACAAGGAGAGAGTTCTCCTAGATAAGCTCAATGAAATAGAGAAGAGTGTTGAATTCATGGAGAAGATATTCACAAAAGATAGGACTCTCGTATCTAGGCTCAAGGGACTTGGTGTAGTTTCTAAGGAAATGGCTTTAGAATATGGAATAGTTGGGCCTATGGCTAGAGCCTCGGGAGTGAAAACCGATTGCAGAGTAGAAGATGATTGGGGTCTGTATAAGGATCTAGGATTCGAGATGGTCACGATGGAGGAAGGAGATAGCTTAGCGAGATGTCTAGTAAGAGTCAGAGAATGTTATGAAAGCATTAGGATAATTAGAGAAGCAATTAAATCTACAGAAGAAGGAGAGATATCAATCAAGGTCACTGCTAACCCGAAATATGAGGCTGTTTGTAGAAACGAAGCACCGAGAGGAGAGCTATTCTACTACGTGAAAGGGACTGGGGGTATAATGCCAGATAGGGTGAGGATAAGGACGCCCACATTAGCGAACATACCGATATTGCCGGAAGTCATGAAGGACGTGAGTTACAACGACATACCTCCACTACTGATGAGTTTCGATCCCTGTATCGCTTGTACTGGGAGGTGATCTCTTGCTTAAGATGTTCCTTACCTCTGTTTTGAACCTGTTCAGGAAGCCAGCAACTCATTTATATCCCTTCGAGCCTTATGAACCGTTTGAGGACTACAGAGGGAGAATAGTTTGGAACGAGGAGAAATGCACCTTTTGTATGAGATGTGAAATGGTATGCCCTCCAGGTGCAATAAAAATAATGATAATGGAGGACGACACCAAGAGATGGCTCTGGAACCCAGCACAATGCATATATTGCGGAGAATGTGTTAGGAACTGTCCATTTGGAGCTTTGACCCAAGAGAATCAGTATTCGCCTCCACTGGATAAGTCCAACAAGAGAGACTGGTCGGAGATAGAGAGAGAAGCAGAGAGACTCAAGCTTCTGTGGAGAGAGAGGCTAAGGAAGAAATCTCAAGCTAAGAAAAGTAGCTAAGGGGGAGAAACTAGAGCCTCTCCGAGAGAGATCCACTTCACTTTAACTCCACACTTCAATAGAGCTTCTCCTACCTTTTCAGGAGGTATTGCCTCGAATTTCTCTTTGATTTCATCAAGGGGCACGTCTTCCCCTTTAGATAGTTCCCTGAGCCTTTTGAGTATAGCTTCTCTCTTGATCAGACCAACCCCCTTGAGGAAAACGTATCCCATCTCCGAGATAGTGTCATTCATCATCTCTAGGATTGGTTCTAGCTCTTGAATCTCTTCTTCCTTGATCAAGTCTGTTTCACAAGAGGAAATTAGCTCTTTAACCCTCCCTATCCATTTCTCTATGTTTTTCTCCTCCAATTCACGAATTAGATCTTGTAACCCTACCAGAGAGATCTTCTTCCCGAAGTAAACTTTCTTGAATGGTACGCTTGAGAATTCTCTCCTGAGTTTTTCATCTATCATTAGGATTAGGTTCCTCACACCACTCTTCCATAGTTTTATTAGTTTCTCACGTTTTCTCTTTATGTAACTCTTAGTCCAGAATCCGACAATCTCAAGAAATAGCTTCTCCTTGCCCAATAGTATTGTGAAATCTGGCAGGAATATGGATCCGTCTTCAAGGACCAATACGTCTTCCTCTCTAAGTATCTTCCATCTTTTTGGAAATAATCTCCGTACTTCCTCCTCTACTTTGCTATCAAACTTCACTTTTTCATCTATACTCCCAGGAATAGGAAATGACATGAGTTTTGGGAGACTCTCCAACGTAAGTCTTTTTCTCTTACCATATAACTCGAAATCCACCAAAAGCTTGCTGAATCCATTCTTTAGGACGTTCACTATTATGGGGCCAATTTCTCGCCCATACTTGCTCCTCTTGCCGAATAGCTCGTTTGGACCGAATATCTCTATTGAGATCAAGTCTCCTTCAGAGTTTATCTCAAATATTAGGCCTTTAATCCTGCAGAACTTGGCAACTTCCTTCACATCTGATCCAGAGAACTCTCCGAACACTTTAACTCTGTAGGAGTTCTTTAGGACAGTATCCAGTAAATGGAAGTTGTAACTGGATGCTACTTCCTCCCATTCAGGTCTTTTTTCAGCCCTTCTCATCAAGACTAGGTTCTTCTCGAAGTCGGACCAAGCTATTTTCTCAAGCTCTGATGGGCTTATTCCTAACTCTTCAGATACTCTGGAAATTACTCCCAGTCTTTCTTCCTCATTTGGAGCAAATCCCCTTTTCCCGAGTAATTTCACTATTCTCTTCCTAATCTCCACTGGATCTATTCCAATATTACGACGAATAGGTTCGAATGCATAGAACTCTCGCAAAAGGACGTTCTCTATTCCCTTACCTAACTTGTAGCCTAACGCATCTATAATTTGAGAAAAATCAGCTTCTTCTTTCCTTTTCAGTAGATTACGTTCCATCACAGATATGGCTAATTCTATTTCATCTCTCAAGGCCTCGTTTATGAAGCTCAATTCGACTCTTCCTCTAGAATAATTATAGGCCAAGAGGTTCATTGGGAGCGCCAATTCCTTCTCCTCCTAGCAGCAGTAGATACTTCAGCAGTTCTCCTGCTAACTATTTCGTATAGTATTGCTCTCTTACCGTCCATGGGTCTAAGAAGTCTCCCGAGTCTCTGGATGTATTGCCTTCTCTGACCAGAACCGCTTATTACCACACCAATTCTCGCTCCTTGGACGTCGAATCCCTCGTCTAATACCTTTCCAGATGCTATCTTAGTTATTTCCCCTTTGCTGAACCCCTCTAGTATGAATTCTCTCTCCTCCTTCCTAGTCCTGTGAGTGATAACCGGTATCAGGAACCTCTCCCCTATTTCCTCAACCAGAGAGGTGTACTCTGAGAATATTATTATTTGGTCTTTTTCGTGCTTCTTTAG
>Ga0209410_1000373_pt1 | contig 20498 bp, 25 predicted proteins | sample Mar14436cmmetaG_FD_184135 | JGI IMG/M metagenome (GOLD analysis project Ga0209410, IMG submission 184135) | Marine hydrothermal vent microbial communities from Guaymas Basin, Gulf of California to study Microbial Dark Matter (Phase II) - Marker... ... | reverse complement strand
TCATTAGGGAAACCCTAACAGCCCGTTGTAAACTATTTATACTCAATCGGTTCCGTTCCCTAACAAGAAATCCCAGTAAAATCAAGCATCTCAGAGATGGTTTTTTCTCTGCTTTATAAAGTTTTGAAAAAAGTTTTGTCTATCTCTTTGTTCATAAAGGAGTTTTGTCTATCTCTGTTTTTGTCTTTTTGTAAAAAATTGAAAAACTTTTGAAAAACCTTTGAAAAAGCATTGAAAAAACCCCTTCAAAGATTAGAATTGCCTTTACGATAGAACAAAACAACCTTGTTTTGCTATCTTGTAGAAGAGAGCCTACCAGAGAGCAGAAATTCCAGAGAATTTCTGTTATCCCGTAAAGGTTAAACCTCTATCCAGCCCGAAAATCCGCTCAGGATTGCCAGAAAGCCCTGTTTTTCTCCTTGTGAATGTCATCATACTTGTTAGTTGAGAAAACCTACCAGAGAGCAAAACCCATCTGGGTTTTGTTATCCAGTAGAGAAAAACTTTTACCAGAAAGCAAAACCAGTAAGGTTTTGTTATCCAGTAAAACCAAGAAAAAATCCTACCAAAATTAAAGCCCAACCTGTTTTTTCTCTCTACGGGTGTTATGATACTTGCAAAGAGGAAAACCCACCCAGAATTTAATCCTGATAAGTTTTTGTGGGATAGCAAAACACCTGTTTTGTTCTCTCTTCATTTACTTGTGAATGTGAAAACTTTCACATATTCCGATGGGGACGGGGACACCCCCCACCCCACCCCCAGACCGAACAAAAAGACCTCCAGAAAATCCCGACCCAATTTTAGACCTGAAAAAACCTCTTGACAAAACACAAAATCTATGGTATAATCTAAAATAGGATGAGAAAAAGCACAAACGACAGACACAGACTTTTGATGAGAAAACTCCTTGCAGGAATGACCCTCACTCAGGCAGCCTTTGAGTGTGGATACAATTATCAATCAGCCTGTGATATTGTCAATTCTCCGTCCTTCAAACAAGAGATGGAAGAGATGAGAGAGCAGTTGAAAAAAGACTTCATTGAAGCAGAAGCAACAGAAGAGATTAAAAGGAGAAAGATTAGAAGCAGGATTGAGGAGTTAGCAGACAGAGCAGTTGATGCCCTTTCTCAAGCCCTCAGCGATGAAAGCGGAAGAGTGAAGGTATCCGCAGCCAAAGAAATTCTGGACAGAAGTGGTTTCAAAGCAGAGACAGAGACTTCAATGAACCTCTATGTCCAACCTACCCCAGGCCTGATTGAGGCTTTGAGAACTTTGAGAAATGGAAATTCTAACGAAAAGCGACCTCACGAAGATTAGAGAACTTGCCCTCAGCAAGTTTTGGTTTTTTGCACAGACTTTTACCGACCCTAACTATTTTGACCCCACCCTTCACAGAGAACTTTGCGACTTTCTTCAAGAGGAGACCCCAGAAGTGAAAGTAGTTATCCTACCCCGAACTTTCCTCAAGACTACGATAGCAGGCAAACTCTATCCACTGTGGAGAGCCACGAGAGACCCTTCTCTCCGATGTCTCATCGTGTCCAACACCAGCCCCAATGCAGAAAAGACCGTCCATTCTATCAGAACTATCGTGGAGACAAACAGGTTTTACCAAGCCCTCTTTCCAGAGGTTATTCCCAAGTTTAATCAGGTGAGATGGAGTGATAGATGTGCCGTTCTCAACAGACCAGAAGATTATCCAGAGGGAACTTTTGAGGCGGCAGGAGTAGGTGCAAATATCATCAGAAGACACTATAACCTCATAATTGAAGATGATACCGTTGCTCCGAAGAAAGATGACCTCACGGGACAGGAGGCGATGCCCAACCGAGATGATATAGAGAAGGCTATCGGTTTCCACAAACTCACCATTCCTCTCCTGATAGGAGAACGAGATGAGAGGATAGTTATAGGAACGAGGTGGTGCGACTACGACCACATTAACTGGATTAAAGAGAACGAGAGGTGTAGAGTTTTTGACCGACCAGCCATCTACGATGGCAAACCGACTTATCGGAGGTTTAATCTGGACAGGTTGGAGAGCATCAGAGATAGTATGGGGACTTATATGTTCTCAGCCCTCTACCTCAACAGCCCGAAGGCGAGAGAATTTATGGAATTTAAGCCTGAGTGGATTGACTACTATGAGGAAAAGGAGTTGCCAGAGGACGGATACGGAGTTATCACGATTGACCCTGCAGACCCTCCGACTGGAAGGAAATCTCAGGACTTCACAGCGATTGTCAGCGTCAAACACACGAGAGAGGGAATGTTTGTGAGGAGGTATCGGAGAGAAAGACTGAGTGATAAACAATTGATTGCGACTGCCTTTGATGTGGCTGATATGGATGGAGCCCTGAAGTTGAGACTTGAGGTGAATAGATATGCTCACCTTGAGGCTGCCTTCAGAGAGGAGATGGCAAAGAGAGGAAAATGGTATATCATAGAGCCTGTCAAGGCTAAGAGCATCTCTAAACAGACCAGAATTAAGTTGCGTCTCGCACCTCTGTTTGAGAACGGCGTCATCAAGTTGAAGAAGGGAATGAGGGAGTTGGAGGAAGAACTCTTCAGTTTCCCCTACGGAAAACACGATGACTTGATAGATGCTCTGTCTTGGCAAGTAGAGCAGTATGTTCCGAGAAAATATCAAAGAGAGAAGAAAGTGGTTTCTTCGGAGCGAATGAGTTGGTCTCTTGAAGAGATTAGAGAGAGTGTAAGGAGAGCGAGCCGTGCTGAGCTTCGCTATCCGTTCGTCTGTCAACAGGAGGAGCAATGCCTGATGTAATGGTTAGGGGCTTGTATAGAGCCAGCTCTGATGCTGGCTTGATTTCATCTGGGACGGTGTCCTTCGCTTCTGGTGATGACTTGACTACTGAGAAGAGGACTTCTGCTATCTCGGTAGGAGAGATGCCTCTCCACCAAGACCAGATGTTTTACCTTGCGGTGGAGAAACCCTCTGACGACACTGCTGGAGACCTGACGGTTAGCACCTATAATCTGGTTAAGTTTGGAAGTAATGTCAGAGAGGTTCTTCACACCACTCATACCGTTGATATGGTGAGTGGACAGGCGAGTTATCGGGGCTTTCTGATACAGGGATTGTTCGTTGGAGAGGGTCAAGTGAAACTGGGTTTCAAGTTCGCTGCAGACAGCGGAGCAATAAATGTCCTCTGGAAACTCTACAGGTTATAGATGGGAGGTGAAATGGACACTTATTATGCTGAGATTGTAGAGACTGAGGTTGAAGAGACTGACCTTCCACAATTCATGAGAGTTGAAGTCTCTAACGAGGCAGAGGCGAGCAAAGTTTTAAGTGATTTAGAGCCATACTTCAGTGGCAGAAAGTATGAGAAGAGGTTTCACATTCACAAGCATAGAACGAAGATGCCTTGTGAGGTGAAGGTGTTATGAGACCAGTTGACGGGAGTTTGGTTCTCTTGATGAGTGGTGAGAGCAGAAGGAACGGAACGAGAGCGATTGACCTCTCACGCTTCAAAAACGATGGGACTGTGTATGGGGCGATTTGGAGACGGGTCTCGCCTCATTGTTCGGGACTGAGTTTTGATGGGGTGGATGATTATGTAAGGGTTGCTGATGATGAGAGTTTGAGTGCTAAAACCTTTATAGCGTGGTTCAAGTCAGACAAGTGGGCTGAGAGTGGGGGCTGGTCTCCTACAATTCTAAATAAATACACGGATGATGATAATATGTTTAGAATTGGGTTTAACGAGAATGCTGGTGGTCGGATTGCTGCATCTGCAAAGGTAGGAGGAACAGAAGTTGGTAGGCACGGCACGGGAGGAGTGTCGCTAAATGTATGGCATCACCTTGTAGTAGTATTCACAAGCCCTGTGAAGATATATTTGGATGGAATAGACATAACCTCTACAGACTCTTGCGCTTGGTCTCGGTATACCACGACCAACAACCTTTATATTGGGCAGAGAGGAGGAGGTGGAGGTCTTTTTGATGGTCTCATCGGCGAAGTCAGGCTCTATAACAGGGCTTTGAGTGGAGCGGAAATCTCTGCTCTCTTCAATCAGAAGCACTTGTATGGAGGATAGAATGCCAAAGGCTTTTGAGGAGTGCGTGAAGAGGGGTGGACGGGTGAGAACTATTAAGCCTCGCCCTGATGTCTACATAAGGGTTTGCTATCCGAAGGGAGGAGGTAGACCAATCGCAGGCGAGGTTCATCATCTCAGTGGATTGGGTGCGACTGGAAAACCGAGAAGAGGAAGACCGAAAACTGAGGAAGAGAGGAGAAGAACCCACAGGCTGCTTCACGGAACGGACAAAGTGCCTCCGAGAGGCTCGGCTCTGGCTAAGGTTCTTCGTAATTTCAAAAATTGAAATTATGACTGAACAGTGGTGGAAACTAATTGAACAGGGATTGAGGTATAAGGAACGGTTCGGCTGGTCTAAGCGATGGCCAGTCTACCGTGATTACGCAAGGGGAGTGTTCCCAGGCTATCAATCTTCTGCTGACGGTATCCTTCCCTACAACCTGGTCTATGCGATGCTCAGGACGATGGTTCCCAGTATCTACTTGAGAAACCCCTATGTCAACATCACGCCTCGTCTCCGACCTGGTCTTGAGATACACGCTCGCATTCTTGAGAGTATCGTTAACTGGCTCCTTCAGGAGATAGACATCAAAGCGGCGATAAGACGAGCGGTGATAGACTGCTTCTTCACTAACAGAGGCATCATCAAAATCGGATACGATAGTCTCTACGGCTTCACCAGAGATGAACTTCTTGAAACTCTGGGACTTGAGAGCCTCACTTTCAACTACCTTGACAACAAGGGACGGCGAATTGAGTATAACACGAATGTGAAGCCAGGGATGCCTTGGGCAATCCAAGTATTTCCCGAATTCTTCATAGTTCCGTATGGTGTCCAGACACTGGACGATTGTCCCTGGGTTGACCATATCACGATTAGACCCCTTGAGGATGTGAAGGCAGACCCGAAGTATAAGAACACCAGAGACCTTCAAGGAACTCACATAGAACTGCTCTACAGGGATGTCCAGAAGAGGGACTTTTACCAGTCTCTGACCAGTGAGATAGACTATGTGGAGCTACACGAGATAAGAGACTTAAAGAGAGGAGAAATCAGGGTTTTGGTGCCTGGCTACGACAAATGGCTAAGAGAAGAAGAGGATGAACTCCAGATAGAAGGACTACCGTTCGTTGACTTCACCTTCAACGAGGACACTGAGTTTTACTGGAGTGCAAGCGATGTTCAGATAATGGAGCCACAGCAACTGGAAATGAACGAAGCCAGAACTCAGGCTATGAAGCATCGGAGACTGGCTCTGGTGAAGTTTCTTGCTCAGAGAGGAGCTATAGACCCTGATGAGATAGATAAGATGCTGAGGGAGGATGTCGGCCCTGTAGTCTTCGTTGATGGGGCACCATCTCAGGCTGTCAATATGCTTCAACCTCACATACCACCTGACTTAGTCCAGTGGGTTGAGGTTATACGGAGCGATGTGAGAGAGATGATGGGTGTCGGAAAGCTACAGGCTGGAGAACTATCAACTGGAAGGAAGACAGCCACTGAAGCCCAGATAGTCCACTTCGCCCACCAGTTGAGAATGGATAGCAGAAGAGATGCTGTGGCTGATGCCTTGACGAAAGCTGTGCGAAAGATTATCCAGTTGGTTTTCAAGATGTGGGATAGGAGAAGAGTGGCTGAAGTGGTAGGATATGATGCGGCTCGCTACTGGGTAGAATTCACTGGCAGAGAGATTATCGGTGAATACAATGTAAGAGTTGATGTAGAGAGTATGACCCCTATGACCAAAGCGATTAAGAGAAGCGAGATTTTACAAGTGATACAGGCACTAAGCAAGTATCCTGGCGCTAACATCTCTTACCTCCTCCGTTCGCTGCTGAGGGAGTTTGAGTGGGCTGATGTGATGAAAATTCTCCCTCCTTCTCAAGAGACCCTCTCACGGCCTATGACTGTGAGAGAATTCATAGCTCGCCAAAACTCCCTCTTGCAGCAACCAGACAGATTGAAGGCTGGTTTGGAGAGGGCTGGAGCTCTGATTGGCGCTGCCCTGTAATGCCTTGCTATGCATATATCTGCAAAGACTGTGGAAGAAGATGGGAAGAGTGGCGACGAGTGGACGAGAGGAGAGATGTCAAGTGTCAATGTGGTGGAAAGGCTGAAATTGACTTCAGCACCTACTCCTCTGCAAATGTAATGATGTTCACTCCCGCTCTCTACACCGACCTTGATGTCTATCCTATCTGGATAGACAGCAAAAAGAAGTTGAAGGAAGAATGCAAGAAGAGAGGTCTCAGAGCAGCGAGGCTTCTCTGATGGGAGGCAGTTATGCTGAAAGGCAAAATCTTTATCAGAGTATATGATGACAAGCCTGTAGAGACCGAGTTTTCTGGCAAGCTGACTGGTGCCGAGATAAAGCTGGTTCAGAGGGCTCTTTTGAGAGGCTACAGAGCTTGGAAGATGAAAAGGTTAAAGGAGGTGCAAGGTGTTTCCACTGGAAAACATAATGCAGGCGATGCCGTTTCTCCTGCTGCCGTTCTTCTTAACAACGCAACAGCAGGGAAACGATGAGGGCGACCCTCAAGACGGAGGAGGCGAAGACCTTAACCAGTTGAAGGGCGAACTTACCAAGTTGAAGGAAACTGTGAAGGCTCTGAGTAATGCGAAGGCAGAGCTGGAGCAGAAGCTGGGCGAGTATGAAGGAGAACTCCTCAGCGAAGACTACCTCAAGTGGAAGGAAGGCAAGTCTCAGCAACAACCCAGAGAGGGTGAACTTGACTTTGAGACAGCCTCAACCAAAGAGATAGTTGACTATCTGGAGAAGAAGCACAAAGCCGACTTGGAGAGTGCAGTCAACGAGCTGAGCTCTCGTCTTGAGGAAACTCAAGACAAGCTGTCTCTTGCTCTGGCTCGCTTGGATGTAGAAATGACTGCTCTCCGACACCCAGACTTCTGGAACTACAAAGACAGGATACAGAAGTTGGCGGAGCAGAACCCCAGCTGGTCGGCTGAGAAGTGCTACAAGCAGGCGAAGATTGAGGCTAAACTTGAGGAAGAGGAAAAGGCTGCTAAGGAGAGAGAAAAGGCGGAGAAGGAGAGGAAAGTCCTCTCTGAGAAGGGAGGTATCCCTCCGAGTGCTATGCAAGGGAAACAACTCTCTCCTGAGGAGGCAGCAGAGCTCGCCTACAGAACTGTGTTTGGAAACCAGCAATGATAGGAGGTGGTAGGCTATGGCTCTAACATACTTAGAACAATTAGACAGTATGTATGCCACCACTTGGGCTCTTCGTTGGAAAGAGGTCGTAGACCAAATCCACGAAGCAACTCCTTTCTTCTATCTATTGAAGAAGAAAGGGAGAGTGAGAACTGAAAGTGGTGGAAGTCGTATAGAGGTGACCCTGAGGTATCAGAAGAACGAGACAGTCCAGTTCATCGGAAAGGGAGGAACTGTCAGCATCAAAGGAACTGACGCCTTGACAGTGGCTTTCTATCCCTGGAAGTATCTGACTGGACACATCGTTCGCTACTTCGCTGATTTTCAGCAGAACAGAAGCAAGAGAGCTCTGATAAAGAAGGTCAACGACGACATAGACAACTTGAGAACAAGTATGATTGACAAGCTTGAGAGTTGTCTCTTTGGCGATGGAACTGCTGACGACGGGAAAGCGATTGATGGTCTCGGCAACTTGGTAGCAACTGACCCTACTTCTGGGACTGTCGCCAACATTGACAGAGCCTCTTATACTTGGTGGAGAAACAACGCAGAGGATATGTCTGGAAAGGCTGCCTCGCTGTATCTCCTACCGAGAATGGGTCGTATGTTCAATCGGTGCGGACGACACGGTGAAGGCATCTCTCGCTTTCCTGACTTGGTAGTCTGCTCTGAAGATGTCTACGACCTCTACGAGAACGAGGTGCTTGAGATAACAAGGATACTTCAGGGCGACCAAAAGATGGTAAGCCTTGGTTTCGGAGAACTGGCTTACAAGGGAAGACCCATCGTTTGGTCTCCTTCTTGTCCATCTGGCCGTCTTTATATGCTCAACCTCAACTTCATTGAGTGGGTCGTGGACGAGATTGAGAACTTCAGGATGGGCGAGTGGTTGCCGATTGTCAATCAGCCAAGAGACCGCGTTGCACACATTATGACAGTCTGCAACCTCGTGATGTCTAACTGTGCACGGCAGGGCGTTCTGTATAACATCTCTGCTTAGTCCGTGTGGCGTCCCAACCTACCTGGGACTTGAGAGGGCTTTGGCTGGTGGGTAGGTCGCCAGCCTTGAGAGGTTTGAGATGGAGTATAAAGGGGCTAATTTCGGTGCTACAGTGACCGCTCAAGACATCTACCAGGCGAGTAGCACTCAGAAGCATAAACTGGGCGAGCGCCTGGTGATAGGAGACCGTGTCTTTCGGTATATGAAAGCTGGCTCTTCAAATCTCAGTGCTGGCTATGTGGTTGGAGCTCCCTGCGCACTGACCACAGAGGACACGGTGACTGTGGCTCACGGTGTCGGAACAAGGGTGGTCACCATCACTGCATCAGGGGTCACCGCCAACCAGTTCGCTGAAGGATACCTTGTAGTTGACGAGGGAACTGGTGCTGGCGAGACTTATAAGATAAAGTCTAATACTGCCAGCGATGCTAACAACCTCGTGCAGGTGGAACTGTATGATGGGCTGGCGACAGCGTGGAGCACATCTGACACCGACATCACCATAATTTCCTCACCCTACAACGGCGTGATAGTCTGTCCTACAGACGGGATTATCCTTCCTGTGGGAGTTCCTCTAATCTCTGTGACTGCCAACTACTACTTCTGGGGGCAGACTTGGGGCCCTTGTGGAGTGAAAATTGATGGGACTGCGAATGCTCTCGGCAACGCAATTGACGAGAGATTGCTTGGAATAAGCGGTTCTACCGCAGGAGCTGTGGATGTCTACAAGGCAGTTGACAGCGATGGAGTTGGCCCAAGCATTGTGGGAATGGTGATGTTGGACAGTGCTGACCACACCGACACAAAGATTGAGCCCGTCTATTTGACTATCTGTCCGTAATTTCAATTTTTGAAATTACGAGGGGAGGGAGCCTCTGAACTCCCTCCCTCACCGATGAAGGAGGAGAGATGGCACTGACAAAGACTTATGACTTACCCTCTGCAGAGAGGATTAGTCGCAATGTGGGTATCATCACTGGGAAAATCAGCTTTGACAGCTCTTACCCCACAGGCGGCGAGAGCCTTGACCTTACTGACCGCTTGAAGACCGTGCTAGCTGTCTTCTTTGAGAATAAGGGTGGCTACTTCTTTGAGTATGACTACACCAATGAGAAGGTGAAGGCATACACTCCCGTGCCGTCAACAACCGCAACTTTGAATGTCACGGACGATGACAACGCATCAACCGCTGGAGTTGCGCTTTACTTTGATGAAGACGGCACCGCTGGACAAAGACTTTTGTTTACCAGCCCTACGAACAACGATGGGAGTGATACCTGTGTTAGTATAAGCGCAAGTGCTGGAGCTGAGGTAGGGAATGGAACTGACTTGTCCTCTGTGACCAATGTCAGGTTCGTTGCCTACGGACTGGTATGAACGGAGAACTGATTGATGCTGTCATTTGGGTGGAGAGCAAGGGCAAACCCCTTGCGAGGAGCCTGAGAGGAGCGAGAGGTTTGATGCAGGTGAGGAAGCCTGCTCTGGACGACTACAACAACTACCACAAAACTTCATACAGTCTGGATGACTTATACGACCCAGACCTCAACAAGAAGATTGGCGGCTGGTATCTCCTGAAGAGAATACCTGCGATGCTAAAAGCATACAAGCTGCCTGTGACCCTTGACAATGTCCTTTGGGCATACAACGCAGGCATCGGACGAGTTGTTAAGGGAATTATGCCCAAGGAGACAAAGGACTTTCTTGAACGGGTTAAGCGGAGGCTACAGAGATGACAAGGGCTGAGTTGAGAGACGAAGTCAGGTTCAACCTGAAGAGGTCAAGCGATGCTCTTCCAGACACTCGGATAAACACTTGGCTGAACTGGGCTCTTCAGTTCGTTGCTGACCTCCACACCTACGAGGAGATGAGAGTTAATGAGACTGACACAACTCCTTCCGATGGAACTAACACTATGAACTTCCCCAGCAATATGAAAGACCTTTACTCGGTCAGAGTTCAGGACGGAGCCAGTTCAGTCAAGTTAGAATACGTATTCCCGAGGCTCTTTGACAGGATAGTGCCCTACCCCTCAGCCTCCTCAAGGGCAAGACCTGGCTACTATGTGGACTACGGCACCCAATACGAGCTTTTTCCTATTCCTGACAAGGAGTATCCCTTGCTCATCCGCTGCAGCGTCTATCCTTCTCCTATGACATCTGACAACGACACACCTTCTCTGCTGAGGAAAGACGCTTTGCTGGTCGCTGTGGCAACAGTCTTCGGCTTTTGGAGCCTGAGAGAGGTTGAGGACGCAGCCTACTGGGGAAAAGAGATAGTTCCTCAACTCTTCAAGGCAAGCGTCGCATCTGACCACAGTGGAGAGGACTGGACACCCATTGCTCGTCCGTTCAGGGTTCGCACTTCCTCTCTGGTTGGCGAGTGGTGGAAGAACCCGTTTACTGGGAGGACGCTATGATGAAGGAGGAGCTTGCTGCGATAAAGACTGACATCGCTTGGATTAAGAAAACCTTGTCTAATCACTTGAGGCATCACTGGGCACTTGAGATTGGCTTATTGACGGCTCTTATTACTGCACTACTTCATTATCTGATGAGGTGAGATATGAGCTTTGCAAAGACTTGGGACGAGACTACTCCGAAGGGAACTGACTACCACTCATCCGTTGATGACCACATCATTGACCTGAAGGTAGCTATCAGGGAGAGAGCAAATGTTCAGCACCACGCTTACTCTGACGAGAGTGGACACAGCGATGTGTGGGAACATAAGCCAGGAGAATGCACTGTCCTGTATGTAGGAAACAAGGCGGACTTTCCTACTCCTTCCTCTTCTAATTCTGGCTGTCTCGCAGTCGCAACCGATGAGAACAATGCTCTCTACTACTGGAACGGCTCTGCTTGGACTTCTCTAAACCTTTTCTCGTTCAGGTCAGGGGACATTCTACTCTCTTCCAACACCAACACTCCGTCTGGCTGGACTGATGTCTCAACCACTTACGGAAACAAGTTTATCAGAATTAGCTCAGGAACTCCCCTTGACACTGGCGGGAGCGATAGCCACGACCACGGCGGTTCAACTGGAGGGCACGCTTTGACTGTAGGTGAAATACCTTCACATAGACACGGCGGAGTACCTGGTGATAGTGGGAATGCTGCCAATCCCGGGGGTGGGCACGTAGCAGAGCATCCTCCTTCGGCTTCCTGTGCCTACACTGACTATGCTGGAGGAGGGCAAGCTCACTCTCACACTTTAGCCTCTGCAAACAACATTCCCGTATATGTTCAACTGAGAATGTATAAGAAGGACTGATATGGAAAAATCTCCAGCAACTCGTTCAAACTCTGATGTAGACGCTCCTGGCATCGGCGTGGCAGGACAAGTTTTCTGTCCGCTAACCAAGAGCATCTGTCTGAAATCTGGCTGCGAGTGGTGGGTTGAACTCTATTACGGAGAGCAAAGAGTAGGCAGATGCACCGCCTCTTGGCTCTCGGTTTTGATACCCGAGCTCAGGCAGGAGTTGGAGAGATGGCGAAAACAAGGAGACAATACCACTCAATCTACGACCTAACTGGTGGTCTCAAGACCGACCTCTCGCCAACTGTCATCCCAGAGAAGTATACTCCCGATTGCAGGGAGTTCCTTTTCAGGGACGGAGTGGCGATGAAGGCGAGAGGAACATCCTTTTTTGCTGACACTGAGAACTCCTCTCTGGTAGGCTCTGTGATGGGCTTTGACCAATACTATAAGACTGATGGCACTGAGAAGCTAATCTGTTTCACCACCAAACACGTGTTCGCCTATAACTCCTCAACCGAGTTGTTTGAATGCATCACCCCTTCTACTGTGGTTAGCGATTGCGAGACTGCTTGGACTGCAAATGCGAATGTTGGCGTCTCAAATCCAACTGATGACAAGAGAAGAGGAAGCAAATCAGTGAAGATAGCCATTTCCGACGACTTCACCACTGGAGTGGCCGCCTATCTTGACTTCTCAGCCAAAGACTTGTCTTCATACACCGACCTTTACCTTTGGATAAAGTCCTCTTGTGCTACTTCCGATGGGGACTTGAAAGTGAGGATTAGTGAACAGACTGGAGGTGGAACTGGTGCTGACTACGAAGATGTTTCTATTCCTGCACTCTCTGCTGGCGTCTGGACTATGCTCACTATTCCATTTTCTGGAGCGGCAACCACGAGAGATGCTATTGTTTCTGTCTCTTTGGTGGTGGCGACCGACCTCGGCGACCAGAATGTTTGGCTTGACGACATCAGAGCTGTCTCCACCTTCACTGGCGATGAGGACAACTTCTTCACATCCGAGATAATGAACAACCTGTTTATCTTCAGCAACGGGGTAGATGGCATCTATAAGTGGAATATGACTGACGATTGTTGCTCTTCACTTGGAGGGACGAGCGGATGGTCTTGCCTGAAGATGCTCAAGCACGGTGAACGCCTTTGCCTTTTCCATACCTTTGAGGCTGGCGGAAGGTATCCACAGCGAGTGAGATGGTCGGTTGCTGGAGACCCAGAGGACTGGACAGGGGAAGGCAGCGGCTATGCTGACTTGGTCACGGTGCTGGGAGTTGACTGGATACAATCGGCTGAGGCTCTCGGTTCATTCGTTGTGGTCTATGCTGAGAGGACTATCGCTCTAATGGAATACACAGCGAATGTCTCCTCTCCCTTCAGGTTCTTTGGTAGAGTTAACGGAGTGGGATTGTCTGCACCCCGCACGGTGGTCAATCTTGGCGATGAGCATATCTTTTTGGGCTGGGACGGTCTTTACTCCTACACAGGTGGAAGGACGGTTGAGCCTGTGGGAAAAGAGATTAGACAGGTTTTGGTGTCCAGTGCCACTCCCGAATACATCCACAGGTCTTTTGCTATCTTCATTGAGGAGCACGGCGAGTGCAGGTTCTACATTCCATCAGCCTCATCGGAGCTTCCCAACAGATACTATTGCTATAACATCCAGAACGGGAGCTGGAGCATCGGCGAGAGAACATATACAGGGTGTGGATACTATTCAAGAAAGCAGAACCTGACCATTGATGAGATGACTGAACCGATTGATAGCTATACCTGGCTGAGGTTTGACGATGCGAGCCTCCTCGCTCTCTATCCTATCAACCTCTACGGAGATGCCAACGGAAAGGTCTATCAGGATGACGAGACGGTGATGGACTTGGCTGGAGAAGCGATAACCTGCTGGATTGAGACTAAGGACTTTGTGAGCAGCGAGGGATACAGAAGAATACGAACCTACTGGTGTGAGTTGAACTTTGAGGCGAGAGGAACTTCTGTCTCTGTGAGATACAGCTGCGACGGAGGAAAGACTTGGTCTAATGCAAAAAGTTTCACTCTCAACGGAGACTGGAACGAGTATAGATGGGACATAGAAGTCTACAGTTCTATGATTAGGTTTAGGTTTGAGAGCGGTGAGAAGGGAGCTAATCTTGAGCTCAGACAGCTTGAGATTGGCTTCATTCCACTGAGCGACAGATGAGAGTTCCACAACAGGTTGATTTACCTCGTGAAGTTCCGAACGATTTGGACGAGTGTGCGAAGGGATTTAACGAGCTGCTGCAGTGCTTAGAGGAATACTTCCTGAAAAATTACGATGACTTGTCGGAGTTGATGGAAAAGGCTCACACGCAGAACACCGACCACACCATAACTGACGCTGATGGAGACACGAAGGTGCAGGTAGAGAAGAGTGCGGATGAGGATAAGGTGAGGGTGGGTGTTGCGGGGACAGAGACGGCGGTGTTTGGTGATGGAGCGAATGAGCCATTGCTGGAGTTGGATAGCAGCGGCTCAAGAGAGGCTCTGAAGATAGTTCTTGGTGCGGGAATAGCGAGTGGATACAGCGGAGTGGTAATCACCTCTTCCGTTGACCAGAATAGAAATCTCCTGACGGTTTCTGAAAGCTACGCTGATGCGACAGCGGTTCTGGTAGGTATATCCAATGACGGGAAGGGTGCCTGTCTGAGGTTAGACCAAAACAATACTTCATCAACCGCCAGTGTATTCTACATCTACAACGCAAGCACAGGAAACAGCATACAGGACGACAGCGGAGCGCATCTCACAGCAGCAGGGGTTTGGACAGATGCTTCAGAAGGGGAATTGAAGACAAACTTCAAAGAAGAGAAGGTGCTGGATAAGATAAGAAGAATTGCTGTTAGGAAGTATCAATACAAGAAGTTCCGCAGAAAGGGGGAGAGGAAAGAGTGGAGAGGCGAGGTTTTTCCCGAGTGGCACTTCTCCCCTGTTGCAGAGGACTTTCATAGAGTTTTCGGTTTGGGAGATGGAAAGGGAATATCAGCAAAGAGCCTTGCAGGTGTCGCATTGCAGGGACTTAAAGAGCTGGCTGAGAAGGTAGAGCGCTTGGAGAGAAGAATTGAGCGCTTAGAGAGGAGGTTGCGATGAGTTTTCTCAAGAGGCTTTTCAAAGGTAAGAAAGGAGGCTTTGAGACTATCTCAACGATGTCTCCTGAGCAGCGAGAGCTGTTCAAATCTTTCTCTTCTTGGGTTCGGGGACGGTTGGGAAAGGGCTTGCCAAAGTGGACTGGAGAGTGGGTTGCGCCACTGAGCGAATATGAGGAGACTGCTCTCGGTCACCTGGCTGATTACTTGAAAGGAGAGAGGTCAGATATCGCTGAGTTTGGTCTCGGGAAGTATAAAGAGGCTTTGAGTGGTATGTCTCCTGAGGAGGTTCACGACTGGTATATGAAATATGTTGCGCCCTCCGAGCGACTGTATATGAAAAGGGAGATTATTCCCAGGATTAGAGAGGAGTATATACCGACTGGCAGTTTCTATGGAACTCCCAGATTTGAAGCTGTGGGAAAGGCTTGGGAAGACTTCGCTGCGAAGCAACTGGGACGGATAGCAGAGGCTATCGCTTCGGAGAGAGAAGGTGCAAGGAGAGCACTTTCCTATCTTCCTGCTATGGTAGAGATGGAAGAGGAGAGGCCGCTGAGAGTGGCTGAGGCTGGAATGAGACTGGGAGCGCTGCCACGACTTCTCAGGCAGAGAGAGCTGGAGAGTGAAATAGAGGAGTTTAAGAGAACTACTCCCGAGCTGAGCCCAATATTGGATGCGGCTCTTCAACTTCTGCAGACCGATACGAAGGCGGCCTACTACCGTCCGTATAAACCATCTCCGTTCGTTGAGATACTTGAACCGCTCTCAAGGATTGCGGCAAGGTTGTAATTTCAATTTTTGAAATTACGAAACAGGAGGAACAAATGCCAAGACTTCAGTGGTTAGGTGCAGTTCCGAGAGACGACAGCTGGAGCTACATCGCAAGGGCTCTGGGTGCTGGTGCAGAGGAATATTCTAAACGCCGTGAAGAGGAGAGAGAATACGAACTGCTGAAGGAACGATACAAACTTGAACTCCAACGGATTGAAGACGAGAAGAAGTGGAAGCTCGTATCCACTATCAATAAACTTCTCTCCGCCATAGCAGACCCCACCCTCAAAGAGCAATACATTTCTCTCCCGCAAGTTCAGGCTCTCTACGAGGACGTAGGCATAACTCCTCCGAAGAAGTTTGGAGAGCCAACCACAACCACCATAAATGTAATTAACAAGTTAGAGAAGATGGTTCCTCTCTGGGACAGACTTCTGCCTGGCACTTGGTCTCCCGAAGCAAAGAAGCTGAGAGAGCTGAGAAAGCGAATTTTCTCTCCTCCTCAGACAGAGGAAAAAGTGATATTCGGAACGAGATACAAGAGAGGTATTGATGGGAAATGGCACAGAGTTGATTAAAGAGTTTCCAGAGACGCTGAGCGATGAACAGATGCAACGCCTCGTTGAGCTTGAGCGTCTCGCTGCAGAGAAGTGGGGCGAAATAAGACAGCCGAGACGAGGGCTAAAACCTGCTCTCGTTAATTGGCTACTGGCTGACCCTCGTGAGAGCCTTCCTCCAATTGGTGCTGCAAGAGCCTTCCTCGTTGATGTGCTGACCAAACCAGAGGAGGGAGCAAGAGAGGTAGAGAGAAGATTTCTCGCAGAAGCCATCAACGCTGCCGCTCTCGGTCTTCCCTACCAACTTCTGCAGAGACCCTCTCCACCGAAGACAACTGCTCAGGCTGTTGCCTCGGGGCTGGGAGAACTGGCTGGCTTCGCCGCTGGCCCGTTGAAGATAGCAGGCAAGGTCGCACCACGCATCCCCGTTCTTGGCAAGGCAGTGTTCTCTCCTTCCGCTACCAGAACACAAGCTTTGGTCAAGCCAGTGGCTCGCACCGCTTTGACGCTTGGAACCGCATCAGCCCTTCGTTCTCCCGAGCACAAGTTTCGCTCGTTCGTAGAAGGTAATATTCACGGCTCTGTTCTCTCCTCCATAGGATACATACCTAACACTCCACTCCGCCTTATTACCTCGGCAGTCTACCTCGGCTTACCCTCCACTTTGAGAGCAGAGCCGTTAGAGATGCAAGTTTTCAGCTACGGTCTTGGAGCGCTGATTGGTGGAAAGAAACTGGAGCCAGGGAAGCAGTGGCTTCGTGAGCATCACTTGATGAAGCGTCTCGTGCAAGGAGAACCAAAAGCGGAATTGCTGAGACAGTCCGAGCAGTTGATAGACCAGTTCAAGGCGAGAGCAGAAAGGTTCACCAAACCACCTACAACACGGAAAGAGCACTTCCACTCCCTTGTCTCCGCCCGTCCTCACTACGCACCTCTCTACGAAGGCTGGAGAAAAGAGGTGGCATCAAAGATTATGAAGAGGGTCAAGGAGCTACGCTCTCACCCGTTCTTTCCTCTTGAGACAGGAGATGTCCAGTTCATAGCCGACTACATAGCAAAAGACATTGGCAGTCAGAGAAAGTTGCTGAAGGAACTGACGGATGCTCAGTTGCTAACCGCTCACTCTCTTCTCTCTTCGTATAGACCTCCAGAACAGCATCCATTCTCCTCTCCTCCCCCACTGAAACCAGAATACGCTCGCAGTTTGGGACAGAAAATCCATCTTGGCGATGTCTCACTCCGCCTCGGATATCCTAAACTAAAGAAGTTGGGCTTTGGTGAACCGTTCCAAGAGGGGAGCTATGCCAGACAAGTCTTCACAGCAGACAAAGAGCGTTTGCTATTCCTCCGAGACTACCTCCTCCTGAGAAACAACTGGCTCAGAGCGGTAGGACTGGGGAAGGCACGAGCAAGAGACTTACTCCGCTATCTTGAGGGAAAGTTGCCCGAGAGCAAACTCAGGAGGCTTCACGGTGAGACAGCAGTTCAAGTAGCCAAACAGATGAGAAAGTTCTATGACACCTTGCTTGAGCTGCACAACCGCTACAACACAGCAGTTGGAGAAGAGCCGATAAGGAGGCTGGAGGACTACGCAACCCACGTCTTCAAGGAGAAGCGGCCACTTCCAGAGGAGGTTCAACTCGCACTTTCACACCTCCCTGCAAAGAGAAAGTTCTTTCCTTTCGCAAGGGAGAGAAGAGGAGTGCCTGGCTACGAGGAAAACATCTGGACAGCTCTGGACACTTACGCCTTTTCCTCAGCTGAGCGTCTATCAGACAGCCCTATCAGAGCTGGACACAGAATACTGCAGCATCTTGAGAGAGCCATAAAGTCTGGCGATGTCTACTCTCACAAGATTGACCTTGAGGGTATTCACTCCAACCTCAAGCGGTTCGTTGAAGGCCTCCAGAGAAGACCTGGCTGGCTTGACAAATACATCAAAGCAACTCTCCCGAAGAGATGGGCAGACCTTGAGACAATGTCTAACCACCTCGCATCACTCATCTACTACGGGACGATGGGATGGAGAGTAGACCTCCCGTTGAGAAACCTTTGTCAACAGTCTCTAATCATAGCAAGGACAGGTTTCAAACCGCTTATTTGGGCAATCCGAGCGAGAGGAAAACCTGAAGCGAGGAAACTGCTCAACCAATCCGAAGTTGTCCAGACAAGGTCTTTAGCCTTTGTTCCCGAAGCTGAAGACATCTCTACTCTCGGTGGACGCCTCCACCGCTTGGGCAGGGGCTCGCTCAAACTATACAAGTGGTCGGACATAGTGAATGTAGAGAACGCATTTCTGGCTGGCTATAAGTATGCAAGGGCTAAGGGAATGAGCCACGAGCAAGCAGTTAGGTTCGGGGACAAGGTCGCATACGAGACCCAGTTCCTCTACCTCAGGTCAAACAGAAGCGATTTGGCAAGGCTCTGGGGCATCAGTTCATCTCTCGGCAGGTTAGCATCCGTCTTTACTCACTGGCCATCAGCCTATATAGAGTTTCTGATAGGCTCTGCTCAACCAGAAAACAGAGCACAACTGATTAAATACCTTGCTGCAGCCTTGCTGGGCACTGTTGCTCTAACAGCGATGGGAGCCAAAGGCTGGGAATACTTTGGCTACACTTCTCCTCTCCAGCTTGCCAAGTTTCCGTTTAAGCTTCCCATCAGTGGAGTGGCAGAAAGACCAAGCATTATTGCTCTGAAGAAACTGAAGAGGGTGCTGGACGGCGATGCTGATTTGAAGACGCTGTTTCTCCGCACCTTTGAGCAATGAATGTTCTCTTCATTAGCAGATACGGAGACAGTCTCAGTCTCGCTAAGAGAGTTAGAGACGAGGGACACAGAGAATTCTTCTATATACTTGACCAGAAAGCATCCAGTGTGGGAGAAGGCATCGTTAGAAGGGTCGGTAGAGAAGTAAGGGTGGCTAACGAAAGAGGAGAGCCTTCTCCCCGCAATATACTTCGCCTGCTGAGAGACTGCTCTCCCGAACTGGTAGTCTTTGATATGGTAGGTCTCGGCAAGGTCGCTTCCCACATCAGGGAGATGGGCTATCCAGTCTTCGGTGCTGGTCTCTGGGCAGACAACGCAGAACTGGACAGAGCCTATGGCTACAAACTAATGAAGGCGGCTGGAATAAAAACTCCTCCTACCTATGTTTTTGGGAAGGGAGAGTATGAGAAAGCGATTGAGTTTGTGAAGAGGGAAGGAAAGAGGTTTGTCTACAAGCCATCTGGAAACCTTCCAGTTGGACACACCTATGTGGCGAGGGGAGTAGACGATATGGTTGAGATGCTCAGGCTGTGGAAGAGCGAGGCTGAGTTTGAGCTTCAAGAATATATAGATGGAGTAGAAGTCTCCTGTGAGCTCTGGTGGAACGGCTTTTCTTCCTTCCTCCATAACATCACGATGGAAGAGAAGAGGTTTATGGAAGGAAACATCGGCCCAAATATCGGTTGTGCGGGGAATGTAGTCAAGGCGGTCAGCAAGAAACACCGTATCGTCAGTGAAGGCGTCGGGAGGATGGAGAGATTACTGAGGAAAACCTCTTACAGGGGCCCTCTTGACTTGAACTCTATAGTGAACGAAGACGGACTGTTCGGTCTTGAGTTCACTGCGAGGTTCGGATACGACGCAGTTCAGGCACTACTTGAACTCTACAAGGGAAGCCTGACGAGATTGCTATTCTCAATCGCTACTGGAAGCAGTCCAGAAGAAGAATTGACTGGTGATTGTTCAATCGCAGTTAGATTGTCAATTCCTCCCTATCCTCACTCAGACGATGCAGTCAAAGGAATTCCTATCTTGGGAGTTGAGGACGAGAAACACATCTGGTTTGGCGATGCGATGAAAAGGGAGGGAAAGTATGTGAGTGCAGGTGCTGACGGCTGTGTATGCTCCGTGACGGCAAGAGGCGAGAATGTTAGAGAATGTAGAAGGAGGGCATACAGAACCGTCAGCAACCTAATCATTCCACAGGTTCAGTATAGAAGAGACATCGGAACGAGGTTCACTGAGGATTTTGCTCTTTTGAGGAAACTGCAGTATTTATGACATCAGCCAGTTTGAGTATAGCCTCTTCTACTCTGTCTCCAATATATTCCGCCATAACCATCAACCTCGCATCAAAGTTTAGCAACTCCCATATCTCATAGTCGCTCTTGTCTTTCATTTGTGGGTGCTCAGTATCCACATATCTTTTGACTGGTATCATCTTAACCTCCTTTTAATCTGTAGTGCCTCTTGCCGTTTGATATAAACTCCTCTATCTTCTCCTCTCCAATCAAGGTATCTATAATCTCCTGGAGCCTTTTTGCATTTATGCAATAACTTACATTTCTCAGTAGAGTGCTGTAGTCAACTACCCCTTTCCTCTCTATCACTCCGTAAACCTTCTGTTCCTCTTTTCCTACCTCTGTCATCTGTATCAGCCTGGTGGTCTGCTGCAGAAACTCCTCAGCCTTGCTAAGGCATCTCAAGGCCACCACGAGGTCATCCTCGTCTATCACAGTTTCATCGCTTCTGCTCGCACTGACACACATT